>JAEEGL015331450.1_pt1 | contig 13938 bp, 11 predicted proteins | sample 9134231 | NCBI WGS metagenome assembly JAEEGL01 (sample SAMN16246548, study PRJNA631951) | gut metagenome | biome: gut microbiome; feature: rumen; material: fiber-attached | host: Bos | place: Iran: Karaj | collected 2018-10
GTTGTATCATCTGCATTGCTTTAAGCAATTCACTTTTTACGCATACTATTTTCATAAATTTACTCCTTTAAATATAAATCATGAAAACAGTATACAAAAGTATGTAGACAACTGTATGTCGTTATCTTTATATTATTTTTTCACTGATTTTTTTGTTGATTTTTTAACTGTTTTTGCTTTTTTATTTACTGTTTTTTTTGTTGTTGTTTTCCTGGCGGCAACTTTTTTAACAATTTTTTTCTTTTTTGGTTTTAATTCATCACTTTCCCATATATGTTCAAGGTTATATAATTGTCTTAAATCCTGGCTCATAACATGAATAATTATACCGCCGAAATCCAATACTTTCCAATTAACAGCAGCATTTCCGCCATCCCTTCTTAACACTTCAACGGAATAATCATATTTGAAAGTTTTTTCTATTTCATTTATTATTGCATTTATTTGGGGCATAGAATTTGCGGTTGCAATAACAAAATAATTTGTTATAGGAGTTTTTTCCTGCACATCCAACAAAACAACATTTTCACCTTTTTTATCTTCAGCAATCTTTACGGCAACTTTTGCAAGTTTCAAGAAATCTATTTTTTTCATTTTTTCCCCCTAAAAAATCCTACGAATTTTTGAAGTATAGATGTATAGATGTATGGATGCATAGACTAAAATTCCTGCGGAATTTTGATGACCGGAAGGATAGATGTATTGATGTATAGAAACGACCTAACTACACTAAATAATCTCGCGTTACATTCGCAACTTTGTTTTGCCGTTATACCTCTCTATACCTCTTTTCCTCCATACCTCCAAATTGCCTTTGGCAATTTTCTATTCCTCTATGCCTCTATCCTTCTATGCCTCAAATTTTTGCAAAGCAAAAATTTAATAATCGTCTGATTCTCTGTCCAACTTATCATATATATTACAATCCTGGCCTAAAAGCACAGAAATATCAGTTAACGGCCTTTCTTTTGGCCTAAAAATTATTTCACCGCAATTCAAAACATCTTTTATTTCTTTTATCTTTTCATAATTATTCACTAAATCAAAAATGGTAGTAAATTCACATTTTTTTGAAGATGAACCCCAATCAACAACATCAAAATCTTTTTCTCTTAGTTTATCAACAGCTTTTATGGCAAGTCTTGTTTTGCTTGTTGCATTTAAAACTTCTACTCTTAAATAATTATCATTTACAAATTTGTCGTTATCATAAAAATCAATAACTTTTGTTCTGTTATCTTCATCAATTTCTATTCTTTTTCTTTTGTTTAATGTAGGAATATCAGCATACTTTATTATTTTATCTTCATTTAAAAAATAAGAATATAATAAGAATATATCTTTAAATTCAAAATTACTTTTTACGGATATGTTCCCATTATGGAAATTTTTTACTAACTTTATAAAAGAAAATCTGTTAAAATTATTATATATATAATTTAGAAGCTTTATAAAAGCAACCATATTTGTATCTCTGTCAGTATCGGATTGTAAGCAGATATTAAACAATTCCAAATTATTGTTCAAATCTTCCTGTTTTGAAAAAGTCTTAATAATATTCTTAAAACTTTCTTTATTTAATGTTACCGAATAATCTATATTCAATTTATTATCGAAAAGTTTTTTTGTTTCCGATTCTATAAATTCTGTTCTTTTTTCAGGTTCAACTTCCAAAATCATATCTTTTAAAATTCTTGCTTTTTTAGTTTTATATAATATTGTAACATTTTCATCTATAAAAACTACTTTTATATATTCGTTCAAAGAATTATATTTCGCAACAAAAAACTTTATTTTTTCATTATTTTCAACATCATCCAAAACGAACAAAACATTAATATTTTTACCTTCTTTAAAATCTTTTACAATCTTAGAAGTAGCTGAAAAATAAATCAATATTCCCAATAAACATACTATTAAAAGCAACAAAATTTTTTTTATCATTTTAACCGTTATAATAATTCCATATTTTTATAATGTCCGGATGCAAAACTTTAAAATTGGATACAACATATTTTACTTTATTTTGTAACACAAGTTTAAAAGTCTTATCCAAATCACTAAACATTATTTTTTTAGATACAAAACTTTTCTTATATTTTCTGTCTAAAGACAAAGCATCCGCTATAAAAATAATTTTTTCATATTTACTCATACCTATTCTTCCTACGGTATGATTTTCTATTGAATTGATAATTTCTTTATCCGTTATACCAAACTGTTTTTTTGCAATATCCGCACCTATATAAGAATGTAAAACTTGCGGAAGATATTTTATTATAAAATCCATATATTTTATTTTTAAATGATTTTTTTTAATATACTTTATATAATCGTCCAAAGTCATATTTTTTGCGCAATCATGAAGTAAAGCGGCAACTGATATTCTCATAACATCAACTTTATAACTTTCAGCAAGTTTTATTGCCAAATCGTTAACAGCCAATACATGATTGTATCTTTCCGGTTTTAAATGTGATGATAAATAGTTATATATTTTTTGTTCTGCATTCTTAATCATTATACAAGCCCTTCTTTTTTATGTACTCCGCAACTTGTTTTGGAACAAATTGTAAAATATCTTTTTTTTCTTTTAAGCATTGTCTTATATTTGTTGAAGATATATCTTCCATAAGATATTTTGAAAAACAACAATATTTATAGTATGGACTTTGAACATCAATATTTATATTTGGCCTGGGAAAAACAATAAAACCGTATTTCTTTGAAATATATTCAATATTTTTCCAACCAGTCAACTGATTAAAAGAATCTGCTCCTATTATCATTTTTATATTATCAACATTATGTTTACTTTTAAGATAATCCAGCATTTGATAAGAATAAATAACCTTTTTTGAATCAATTTCAAAAGTATCTATTTCATATTTATTGCTATCTTTTATCACTTCCGACAACATATTATACCTGTCTTTTTCTGATGCAATCAATTTTAATTTATGCGGAGGAATATATGCAGGAACAAAAATAATTTTATCAAGGTCAAATTCTTTTAAAGCGGTATCCGCCATTTTAAGATGTGCATTATGTACAGGATCAAAAGAACCGCCTAAAACACCTAAAATCATATTTATATTATCTCCACAGAATGCTTATCAATCCAACCGCTCAAACCTTCAACAGACAATTTAACATTTGCCCATCTTCCAATTTCTTCCAACACTATAACTTTTCTGCCGGCATCAATCGAAAAAGAAACTGCTTCAGAAAATATAGGTTTATTTCTTACATCCACATTTTTTATAATAACGGCTTGTTTTGAGAACACTTCATCTTTTATTTTCAAATAAAAAACAGGTAAACAAAGCACAAAACATATAAAACAAACAATTGCAACTTTCAACAATATCTTTCTGTATAAAATCAAATACAAAATAACAAATATACCGAAAATACAAAATAAGAACAATATTAGAAAAGTTATCTCGTTTAAATTCAAAATAAGTTTTAGATTTTCTATTACCCTTTCCGCAAAATTTTGTTCGGGCTCTTTTATCAATTCAGATATATATGATTTTAAATTCCTTATATCTTTATCTCTTGGGGTAAGTATCAATGCTCTTTCATTATTTAAAGATGCCTTTCCTATATCATTAACATTTAAATATGAATTTGCCAAATTATAATAAATTACGGGATTGCAAAAGCCGTCCGATATTATAGTTTCATATGTTTTTATTGTTTGGCTATAGTTTCCGGCTTTATAACTATCAACAGCGCTTTTTATATCATTCCGTATATCAGAATATAAAGGAAATGTCATTAACAATAATACTAAAACCATTATTAGTCTTTTCATAATCTTTCATCCATTTTTTTCTTTAAATCAAGCAATCCATATTCAATTTCCGTAACATTTATAAAATTAACATCAAAATCTTTAAACTTATACTTTTCAATTTTAGTTGCAAATTTTATTATTTCTTGTATCAAAGATTCCTCTATATTTAAAGAATATAACAACTCCTTTATTTCTGTTTTTACCGTTGTATCATACTTATAATTTATTTTTGTTCTCAATAACATTTTTAAAGCAAGATCTATGTAATATATAAATTTTACTTTATCATTTTGAGACTTTTTAGCTTGTTCAAAGTATTTAACAAACATTCTTTCAGCTTCATCTCTTGTTACTCTTTCTTTATCTTTATAGTAATAAAACAATTTTACTCTATATATGAAAACTATAAGTATAAAAATAAGCATAACTATAAAAAGCATAATAATTGTTTTTATTTTTATTAATTGCCTGTCATAGTTTTTTAAATCTATATTTTCTTTAAATTTTATTTCTTTGATTTGTTTTGAATCTTTTGGACTTTCAGTGTTCGAATTTATTTCTTCATAACCAATTTCTTTATTACTGCCTATAACTTCCATATCTATTTTTGAAGTACTTATTGTAGTGTAATCATTTTTCTCAGTATCAAAATATGAAAAATCTATTTCAGGTATAAATGTTTTACCTTCAATTAACGGAATTATATTAACTTTAAATTGTTTACAATTTATAAGTTTTTTTGTTGTCAATCCTATATTTGTTGAATATTTATTCATATCACCCGGCAAATCAAATTCAGGTTCAAACACGGAATTAATATTCCCGTTTCCTTCTATATCTATATATAAAATAAAAGGTTCTCTTACTTTAACTTTGTTTCTGCTTACTTTTGCAGATATAGAATATTTTCCGACTGCGCCAGAAAAGCTGTTGGGCTTTCCTGTTTCAGGTAAAGGAAGGACTTTAATATTTATCTTGTTTGTTCTAAATGTTTTAGTATTTTTGCTACCCAAATATCTTAGTGAGAAATCGGCGGGATCAATTGTTATTGTACCTGTTCTCATAGGATATAAAGGCACTGCTATTTCAACCGTAAAATAATTTTCTCCATTGATAAGAGTATATCCTGCATTTATATAATACTTTCCTTTCCAAAAATCCTGGAATTTAGGGAATATATAAGTAGGATTTCCCGCTAAATCCTGCCTGGTTTTTAATTTTATTTTATAAAATACCAATTGATTAACATAAGCAACTTTCGTATCAACTTCAGCACTTACGGAAGTATCATTATCCCGACTTACTATGTTTAAGTTTTTTTCATCTTTGCCATATACTTTTACACTAATAGGATTTGATGTTTCTTCGCCATAAGAAAATGACGGGATATTAAAAAAACCTACACTTTTCGGTATAAGGTTGTATTCAAATACAATCTTGTTACCCGAAAGATTCTTTGAGCCCTTGGAAATGACAACAAAATCAGTAATATTAGGAATCTTTAAATCTTCTTTTCCCGCTGTTATTTTAACTTTTAAACCAACAGCATTCGGAAACTCAACTTCTCTGTTATCTACGGTAACTTCCAAATCCTTAGAATAAATAATATTAGAAGACAATATTAATAAACAGATTAATGATATATATTTTATAAATTTTAACATTACCAATCTCTTTGATTATCCGCTATTTTTTGATTTTCTATTTTCCTTTTATTATCAGGTTTATCCATATCACCATAAAAATTTAAAACTCTATTCAAATCCTGATTACCTTTCTTTTTACCTTCAAAATCCTCATCTTCAAAATCTTCATCATTTTCATTTTGTTCATCAATATCGGAGAAAGACTCATCCAATTCCGAAATGTTATTCATTGTTTTTTCGTAATCATTGGAAATTTTATCTTTCTCTTTATTTAGTTGTTGTTCTTCTTGTTTTAATGAATCCAACTTTTTCTCGGCTTTTATTTGTGCATTTCCATACTCTTTGGATTCCATATTCATTTTGTTAATCTTAGCATTAAGCTCTTTTATCCCGTTAGTAACCAATTGATCCCCGTTTGCTGTTTTTTGTCTTTGTTCCATCAACTCCATTAATTGTTTTTCCACTTGTTCTTGTTTTTGTCTGTTATTTTGACTTTGTAATCTTTCAAGTTCTTTTTCCAATTTTTTCTGTTTAGCTATCATATCCTGCATTTTTTTCTTTTCTTGTTCTAATTTCTTTTTCTGTTCATTCAATTCATCCTGCAAATCTTTTTTTGAATTATCAGCCCAATTTTTACCTTGTTCCTGTTTTTGTCTATCCAATTCCGTTTTAAATTGCTCTTCTTTATTTTTTTCTATTTTTCTGTTTAAGTTTTTCAAGAGTTCTTTTTCTTCTTTTAATTTATTTTTTAGTTTATCTATTTCACTTTTATTTTTATTACCATTACCGTCACCTTCACCTTTTGCTTTCTGTTTTGATTTTTCATCAACAGAGTTACTGTTCTGTGATTTTTTCAAATTGTTTATGTTTTCTTCCAACATGCTTTGCTGTTGTTTTATTAAATTATTTAATTTTCTTGTTTGTTCTTCTTCCTCTTTTAATTTTTTCACGGCATCCTGCTGTTCTTTACTTTGAGAACCGGAAGTTTTGTCCTTTTGATTTTGTTGTTCATGAGAAGAGGAAGGAGAATCTTTTAAATTTTTTTGTTTTTGTTCATTCAATTTCTTAATATTTTGTTCACAATCCGTTAATTGTTCTTTTATCTTAGAATATTCTTTTTTCAGATTTTCCATCTTATTTAAATCATTGTTATTATTTTGTGCAGAAGCATTTTCTAAATTTTGTTCTTTTTCTTCAATATTTTTTTTAGAAGCAGATAAATTTTCCATTTTCTTTCTTATTGAATCAATTTCGTTTTTATCTTTTAATTTCTCCTGCATACTTTTATTTGTTGTTTCAAGATTATTAACTAACTCTTGTTGTTTTTGCTGAAGATTTTTATATTCAGACTCAATATTTTCTTTTTGTTGTTTAAGTTCATTTTTTTCCTTATCTTTTAAATACGAATCAAAATTGTTCATTTTATTATTAAACTTATTAATTTCATTATTTTTCTGTGAATCGGATTTAAATTCTTCGTCTTTATTTTCTTCCAACATTTTAGATACAGGATCCGTTCCTTTATTACTGTCTTGTTGTTTTAATTTATCCGATTCCTGTAAATAAGCATCCATATTTTCTTTTAACTTTTCCATATTTTGTTGTAATTGTGCTTTTTTATTTGCATCTTGTTCTTTTTTGATTTGTTCGTTCAATAAACTCATTTCCTGTTCCGTAGCACTTATTTCTTTATCCAATAATCTTTGCTTTGATTGATTTGCTTTGCTCAAACCTTCTTCTATATTTTTATTTAATTCTTCTTTTACCTGATCGAATTTCTCTGTGTTGTTTTTTAATTCATCTTCATTTTTAGATTGTTCCATTTTATTCTTGTATTCTTGTTTTTGTCTTAACAAATTTTCCATTTGTTGCTCTTGCAACGAACTTTCAAGCAAACTCATATTTTTATTGTTTTTATCATTTCTTTCCGATTGCTGCTGCATTCTTGCAGATTCTTCTTTCATTTGATTTTTTATGTCTTGTCTTATTTGATCAGCTTGTGATTTACTTTCCGACTCCAATTTTTCTTTTTCTTTTTCAATATCTTTAATTTTAGACAAGAAATCTTTACTGTCTTGTATATTATTATCTGCATTTGCTTTCAGCTGTTTTTCCAACAATTCGTTATATTGTTCATCCATCTGTTGTTTTTTATTTTCCATTTCTTTTAATTGTTCTTTTTGTTTTTTTAAATACTGACTGTTATCATTTAAACTGTTTTTTTCATCATTGATATCTTTAAGTTGTTCTGCATTCTTTTGTTTAAACGATGATAAAAGTTGACTCTGTTTACTGTTTTCCATTTTATCATTCAATAAATTCTTCAGATTTTCCAAATTGTTTTTTTCATCAGAAAAATCTTTCTTTTGTTGTAAAGATTTTTGAAGTTCTTTATCCAAAAAATCATTTTGTCTTTCAATCTCTTTACTTTGAACATTGTTTTTAAATTTATCCACATTTTCTTTAAATTTCTTCAACTGTTCATTATAGTTGTCGTTTAAAAGTTCTTTTTGTTGAGCGGAATTATTTTGAACCTGCATGGTATTATTCATTTTTTGTGAATAATTTTGAAATTGTTCATTTCCTTTTTTTATTTTTTCGGAATCTTTATCTTGTATTGCTTTAGATTGTTCCTGTAAAATTTCCTGTTGTTTTTTGTAAAATTCATCCATATATTGAGAACGTTGTTGCATAGCTTTATTTGTTTGTATTTGTTTATCAAGCATACTGTTTTTGATATCCAACATATTTGCCTCTGTTTGGGCGGAAATACTTTCTTGTTGCTGTTGTAAATTATTTAAATCTCTGTTAATATTTTGAATTTCATCTTTTGTAGCTTTTTCTTTATTTTTTATCTTATCCAATTCTTTCTGTAAATTTCTTCTTTCATCCGAACTTGTTGCTTTTCTTAAGTTCGACATTAAATCCTGCTTTTCTTGCTGTATATTGTTTAAAGATTCATTCATTAAATTTTGTTGTTCGGTTAATTGCTCCATCTGTTGTGCATTATGTTGCATCATTTGTTGATCTATTTGCATAATTTCATTCATTATGTCATTCTGTTGTTGAGTTGATTGATTAAGAATATTTTGTTTTTGTTTATTTATACTGTTAAATGTATTTTGAATAAAATTATTATTTTGTTGATTTTGTTCAAAGCCGCTGTTATTTTGCTGATTCTGTTGATTTTGTTGATTCTGTTCAAAATTAGTATTTTGTTTACTGCTATTTTCTATTTGTTCATCATTAATAGTTTCTTTTGCTTTATATTTTTGAAAACCTTGAACATTATTTTGTTCCAAATCTTCATGTTCATATTTATATTTTGACGGTTTTCCACCAATTTCACCTACAGCATTAGGATCGTTATAAACAAGTTCATGCTTTTGTTCTATAAAATTTTCTTCAACATTATGTTTTTGTTCTCCCAAATAAATATCTCTAAATATTAATTCTTTTTCTTTTTCTATCATGAAACGGGTTTCATCAGTATCATGAATTAAACCATCCGGTTTAATATATCTGTCTATAATTTTTTTAGGATTAACAACTTGTTCCGGTCTTACAACTTCCTGAACAATATTAGTTTCTATTTGTTCTAATTGTTCGATTTTTTTATTCGCGTTTTCAACTTCGTCATTTAATTTTTCTTGTAATTGTTTCTTCTTTTGTGCCAAGTCGGACATACTATTCATACCGTTCGTCTGATTCGGGTTTGTACCAGTATTAGAACCGCGATATTCACTGTTTTGACTTGAATTAACGTTACTGTTATCACCGCTATATTCACTATTTTGATTTTGATTCTGATTCTTATTATTTTCCGGATAGCCAGAAAAATCGTTGTTTCCCTGAACAGCAATTTTGCTGTCTGCTTGTTTTTTTTGTTGTTCAACATCAGCTTTTTCTTTTAACAACTGTTGCAGTTCTTTATTTAAATATTCTTTGTTTTCAGAGTTTATTTTGTTTAACTTTTCAGCTATATTTTTATCTTTATAAGAAAAATCCACTTCCGCCTGTTGTATTTTGGATATTTGTTTGTTTAAAGTTTCTTCTTTTTTATTTAAAATTTCTTTTTGATTTTCTATATTCTGTTCTCTTTCTTCCAACAAAGAAACGGGATCTTCCATTTTTTTTGTAATACCATATAAATATTCGATATTATATTTTATTTCCTCATCTTCCGGATTTAACAATAATGCCGCTTTATAATTTTCTATTGACAGAGTATATTCATCTTTTAAAAAATAAATATTCCCTATATTGTAATATATCCCAGCCTTATCAATATTACTAATATTTTCATAGTCCAATAACTTATTGTACAACGCCAATGATTCATCCAAATCGTTAAGTTTATATAAACTTGAAGCATAATTATATGCAAATACAAAATTACCTTTTTTTTCATTAGCTAATTTCTTAAAAATTTCAGAAGATTCTTTATATTTTTGATCATTAAAATTAAAAGCAGCTGAATTATTAACCTGTTTGGAGTAAATAAAAAAATAATAATAAGAAATTAATAAAAAACAAAAAACAAAAAACAAAATAACTTTAGTTTTATTTCCTATTTTCATAATTAGTTTATCTCCCTTTTCTTTCTAACAACCGATGTCAATAAGTAAAAGCAAAATAATATTAAAGATAATAATAAATAAGTTTGATACTTATCTTCTCTTTGTATTTCCTTACTGTTTTCTTCTTTAGCTTTATCAAGAGATTTTACTATTTGTAATATTTTGAAAACACTGTCTTCCTGTTCCGACAAACCTATATATTCACCACCGGTTTCATCTGCAATATATTGTAAAGTTTCTTTATCCAACTTTGATATTACATTATTTCCTTCTTTATCTCTTATATACTCTCCTTGATAAAAAATATTAACACCCTCTTCTTTGCCTATACCAAAAGTATAAATTTTAGTTTTATATTTTTTAGCCTTATCTATAAGTAAATGTAATCCGCTGTCATCATCTTCTCCATCGGTAACCAATATTATTGCTTTTGCTCCTTCCTCTATTTGAGAAACTCCATCCAATGCTAAATCCAAAGCTTTAGCTATTTTTGTACCGCCTAAAGGAACATCATCTATATTTACAGACATCAAAAAGTTATTTGCAGAAACAATATCCGCAGTAACAGGACATTTCCAAAATGCCGAGCCGGCAAAAGAAATAATACCTATATTGTTTCCTCTGCAATCAGCAATAAGATTAGATAAAGCAGTTTTTGCATTTTCCAATCTGTTGGGCTTTAAATCTTGTGCCAACATACTTTTTGAAACATCAATTACCAAAACAATTGTTGATGCCTTCTTGGAAACCAAGGAAGTTTTTGCACCGTATTTAGGTCCCGCCAATGCTATTATAAGAAAAAATACAGACAGTACTAAAAACAATGATTTCAGTAAATAAAAATCCATATTAATATTGGAAACTTGAGATATCATACTTGCATCAACAAATTTGTAAATATTCTTTTTTTTCTTAAAATAAATAAAACAAAAAAGGAATATCAAAAAAGGAATTAATAATAAAAATAATAAATATATTTTATGTTCAAACATTATATTATCTTCCTAAATATAATATGCTCCAAAAAAATATTTAATAAAAATATAATTAATAAAATTAATATAAACTTATCATACAATTCCGTATAAGTGCTGAATTTTATATCTTCTATCTTTGTTTTCTCTATTTTATCTATTTGTTTCATAACTTTTTTCAATGTTTTCGTGTCGTTAACCATAAAATATTCACCACCGGTAATGTATGCAATTTCATTTAGAGTTTCTTCATCCAAATCATTATCTTCCACTTTAACTTTTTTAACACCGTCTTCACCAAAAGTTTGATAATATGCCCCGTCTTTGCTGCCTGCACCTATGGTGTATATTTTTATTCCTAAATCTCTTGCTATTTCCGCCGCTGTAACAGGATCTACCTCTCCTATATTATTTGCACCGTCCGTAATTAATATTATTACTTTGCCTTTTGCTTTACTTTCTTTTAATCTGTTACATGCGGTAACTATTGCAGAACCTATTGCCGTACCGTCAACAGAAACCATTCTTGTTGTTACTTTTCCTACTATTTTAATCAAAGAATCAATATCATTTGTCAGCGGAACCTGTGTAAAAGCCAATCCGGAAAAACAAACCAATCCTACTCTGTCATATTTTCTGTTTTTGATAAAATCTACAGCTACTTGTTTTGCCGCTTCAATTCTGTTAATAGGTTCAAAATCCAATGCTTCCATACTTGAAGACACATCCAATGCAAACATAATATCTATACCTTGATTTAAAACATCTGATGTTTTATTACCGATTTGAGGTTTAGCCAAACAAATGACAAACAAAAACAATATTACGTAATTTAATATATTTATAATCGGATATATTTTTAATTTTTTTGATTTCACAACTTTCTCAACCAAGATTTGTTGCGGAAAATTGATTAAAGATTGTTTTCTCTTACTTTCTCTAAACTTTAAATAAATAATAAATAATATCAATATAGGAATAAGCAAGAAAAAAATCGGAGAATCAAAATGAATCATTTATTTTCCTCATAATTATATGTACTGAAATTTTCTATAAAACTTTTGGTTTTATTAAATGTATCCACAAACTCATTTCCATACACCAAAGATGTAGAATACTTTACATCATCATATTTTTTAAAGAAATAAGCTACTTGTGGATAAGAACTATAAAACATATTATTTTTATCGGATATAACGGACAATATTTCATCTGTTGTCATTTCAAGTTTTTTTATTTTCAAACTATCACAAATAAAAGTTCTTAAAGATTCACTTGTAACAAAACAATATTCTTTTATTTTATTTATATCGAAAGATTTTCCATAAAAAATATTATTTAATTTTCTTATTGCTTTTTCTTTGGGAGATAAAGTAATTTTAGTGTTTTTATTTATCTTTATTTTAAAAACAGTTCCGTATATTACAATTAAAACAAACAACATAAATAAACAGCATAAAACATAAAACAAAACAGGTATGGATAATGTTTTTATATTTTTTATATCAAATATTCCAGTATTGTTATATTTTTGAACAATACTGTTAACTTGTATAGGAACACTGTTAGAAAAGAAATAAAATTTATTTTCACCAATATCAGAGTCCGACAAATCTTCTTTATTAATAAAAGACAATCTTATTTTTGGAATTCTGGTCATCCGTGAATCGAATGTTGTTATAAATAAGGTAAGTATATATTGTGAATCATTTGTTATATCTTGTTTAAAAACAAAATCCTGTATTTCCCATCCGTCAATAAAAATATCCTGTTCATTTGTTAAAAGTTCGACAAAATCAGGAATTGTTATGTAAACATCAACTTTTATTATTTCACCTATTTCCATTTTATCCACCCCACACTTTAATGCAGCTGTGGGAAAAGTATCAAAAGAAAAAATGTTTACACATGATATTAAAAAAAAGAATAAAAATATAATAATTTTTCTTAATTTAAGTTTAGCCATTTGCTCTTCTTTTATGTCTGTTATTAAAAAATTTTATTAATTCCGGTAAATATGACAAGCCGTTTACTATATCTATACTGTCAACACCCGCTTTTCTAAATATATCTTTTTTATTTTTACTGAATTCCGCCATTTTTTTATAATAATCGTTTAACATTTTCTTATTTGCGGTGTCTATAAAAAAAGATTTATTACTTTCGGCATCATAACATTCAAGCATACCGATTTTAGGAATATCAAACTCTCTGGGATCTGTTATATCTATACAAATCAAATCATGTTTTTTTGCCGTAAGAGTTAAATCTTTGTAGTAATCTTTATCTTTAAAATCAGAAACCAAAAAAACTACAGCCTTTTTTCTCCAAATTTCATTAATTGCTTTAAGTCCCACACTTATAGATGTTTTTATTCCCTGCGGTTTAAAAGATAAAAGTTCATCCACCATTCTCAGAATATTATTTTTACCTTTTTTGGGTCTGATAATTTTTTCTATTTTATCCGTAAAAGTTAACATTCCTACAGTATCATTGTTCTTTATTGCCGAAAAAGCAAGAACAGAAACTATTTCTGCCGCAAGAGCTGCTTTAGTTTGTAAAGTGCTGCCGAAAAACAAAGATGCAGACATATCTATAAGAAAAATAACAGTCATTTCTCTTTCTTCGGTAAAAACTTTTACAAAAGGTTTTTGTTGTCTTGCCGTAACATTCCAATCAATTGTCCTGATATCATCTCCGGGCATATATTCCCTGACTTCGGCAAATTCCATACCCCTGCCTTTAAACGTACTTTGATATTTTCCGCCAAGGCCTTCATTTACCAATCTGTTAGAACGAATTTCTATTTGTCTTATAGTTTTTTTTATAATATCTTTTGAATTCATAAAATTTTAATAAATTACGGTATAGGAACAGCATCAAAAACTTGTTTTATAATGTCGTCCGACTTTAAAGATTGTGCTTCTGCTTCATAA
>JAEEGL010310326.1_pt1 | contig 13937 bp, 10 predicted proteins | sample 9134231 | NCBI WGS metagenome assembly JAEEGL01 (sample SAMN16246548, study PRJNA631951) | gut metagenome | biome: gut microbiome; feature: rumen; material: fiber-attached | host: Bos | place: Iran: Karaj | collected 2018-10
TGCAAGGCAGGAAAGCAATGTCAATGTCCTTGATGTCTGCCATCTCGGGGATGTCTTCTGTATCACCTGCGATGTATATTCTCAGTCCGTCGATGGTAAGGATATATCCGTTGTCGCGTCCATTTGGGTGGAATTTTTGGCGTCCTTCAGAGGTGTTGTAAGCCGGAACTGCTTCTATAGAGATGTTGTTGAACTTGGAACTCTGACCGTTGGCCATAACTTCACCGTAGCCTAACATGTCGGCACATCGCTTGTTGGTAATAAGGTGTGTCTTGTCATTGGAAAGCTGACGGATGGCTTCCTTGTCGAAATGATCGCCGTGTTCGTGGGTAACAAAAATGCAGTCTGCCTTAGGCATTGCCGTGCAGTCGATGGTGCGTTGCCCCAGTTTTGTAACAGGATCTATCTGTATCTCCATACCGTCATATTCCATTCGGATACTTGCGTGTACGAGGGCGTGAAACTTTACGGTCTTACCGCTCTTGGTCTTGAATACGTCAACCTCGTAGGTGTCAGTAGTAACTGGCAACCCTGCATCTTTCCATGCAATAATGCCTCCCATGAGATTCACGCACTTATAGCCTTCGTTGGCAAGTATGCCTGCTACGTTAGCGGAGCGGCGTCCGCTTCTGCAATACAGGGCTAACGTCTTGTCGGTGGGCAATGATGCTTTAACCTTGTCAATGAAATTGCTGTTAGCCTGGTCGATGTTTAAGGCTCCAGGCAGGTGGCCGTCGGCATATTCGGCGGCAGTACGCACGTCAAGTATTATGACTCCTGGTGTCTCAGTAACCTCAAGAAAGCCATTTGCGTCTCTGTTCTCAAAATTCTGCTGGCCACAGGCTGTTGACAACCCCAATGTAGCCAAAATGCAAGTGATTAAATTCCTCATTTTTTTATAATTAGTTTGTCGCCAGAAAGATCTACTTCAAAGAAGTGGGGGCGGCGGACGGTTCTTCCCCATGAGTCTTTCATATGGCAGTGAACAGACATCATCCACTGGCCGTCGAAGCGCTGGAAGAGCATACTATGTCCGAAGTTCGGAGGAGTGATTGGCTCAGGCTCCTGAATCCACGGCCCATCGAGCGTACCGCTTTCAGAATATGCCACACCCTGAGTATATATATCAAAAACCCACGATGTCCATAGCATTCCGAGGCGTCCCGTTCCTGTGCGAAATAGCCAAGGGCCGTCAGTAACCTTGTTCCAGGTTATCTTTGTCTTGCCATGCTCGTCATGCACCCTCTCGCGGCTCCAAGGAGAATCACTTGCACGGAAGAGCACTTTCGGTTCTCCCACCGTACCGCTAAGGTCTGGTTTCAGCTCAATCTTCTCTATCGTTCCGTTCCAGTTTTGCAACCACTCGCCGCAGAACACCATATAAGGCTTGCCGTCAGTATCGCGCCAGTATGTGCCATCAAGGGTAGGGCGGTTAGCAGGCAGATATGTGGAGTCGCCGAAGGCTTTGTATGGGCCCATAGGATTGTCAGCTTTGAGCACCTGACATGCCCTGCGCTCTATGACATTGCCGCGAACGTTGTCAATCTTCACATCCCTGTTGGTGAAGGTGGCAAACAGATAATAGGTACCGTCGATAACATAAGGCTCGGCAGCCCATATCATTGGATGAGGTCCCATCCATGAATGCTTGTCGAACTTAGTCACCCTGAAGGGGCCTTCCCACAGATTAAGGTCCTTGCTGCGCCACATCATGCCGCCAGTACCTGTCATGTAGTACATTCCTGTCTTCTTGTCAGCCAATACGGCAGGGTCGCTCATACGGATGGAGTCGGTTGGGACATTCTGTCTGACTCTCGGCTCTCTCGGTTGTGCATCGGCATATACCACAGCCATCATCAGCAGCAGGGTCAGCAATGCAGTTCTTCTTAAATTAGAACGCTCTTTCATGATTTTTATTATGTTTATCAGTTAGCAGAATTAAAATTCCCATTCATCACGCCACTTGATGACGGGCTTGCCGTCTTCGAATTCGATGGGGAGCCAGATATACCTGGCATCACTCGGATGACGTGGGCGCCAGATGTCAGCCATAAAGATATTTTTGTCACCTGCAGGCAATATATACGTGCTCTGTCCGAGGAATGTCTTTTCGGCCTTAGGTCCCTGGCAGGGATTAGGATGCTGCGTCCAAGGTCCCCAGATGCTTGGGGCAGAGAACATGCGCGCCTCGTTAGGTTCCCAGCCGGTACAGCCGGAGGTTATCATCCAGTATGTTCCGTCGTGCTTGAAGATGGCAGGTGCCTCGTTATGACCGCCCGGGGCCACGCGGGTGTAGCGGCCGGTATGGTGTAGGTAGTCACCAGTCAATTCGGCAATGTGCAGCGTATAGTTTTCCTCTGACGAGAAGATGTGGTAAGCCTTGCCGTCGTCATCAACAAAGAGTGTCATGTCGCGGGCCATCTGTCCCGTGCCGAAGTCACGCTTCAGGTATTCGTCGAAATTCATCGGAGAACCATCTATAGGCCATGTGCCGGCATTGGCACGCTGTGAATAGAGGAATTTATATGGCCCCTCAGGGCGGTTTGCCACAGCTACGCCGTAACGGGCGGCGTTGTATCCGCGTCCCTTCAGCTCAAGGTGGAACCACATACAGAACTTCTTTGTAACAGGATTATATATGACCTTCGGACGCTCCAGTATGCAACCACGTTCGATGTCGGAGCCGCGTTCGTCGCTGACGCTGAGAGCTACGCCGCAATTGTGCCAGTTAACAAGATCCTTGGAAGAATAGCACATCACGCCGACGAGGGCGTCGGAGGTGCGGTCGGACTTATGCTCACCGAACCAGTAGTAAGTGTCACCGTATTTCAGGATTCCACCGCCGTGAGCATTGATATGGCGTCCGCTGTCGTCAGGCCACAGCTCGCCGGAGCGGATGGTGCGGGACTTATTCTTCTGTTGTTCGTTCCAGTAATTCTCCAGTCGCTTGGCTTCTGCCTTGGTGATATGTATCACTGAGCCGTGCTTGGGTGATTCGAAGCCTTCAATCTTCATGACGCCCTCGTTGAAATGTCCAAGCGGCGAGAAGGTCTTGAAGTCGCTGGTCTCAACAAAACCGAAATTGTTGGGATGGACACTGTAGATGTCATACATAACAACCCATTTGTTCTCGCCGATGCGTTTCCACACATTAGGAGCCTCGCAACCGCTATTCTCAGCGTCTATCTGTTCAGCATGATAGTCGTCGAAGTGGTTGATGCGGTCGGAAATCATATACTTTATTCCGCCGGGATTCTCCTGTGATACATAAGTCATGAAGTAGCGACCGTCCGGCATGGGGCAGATGTCGGCATCGAGCACCTGAATCTTGTCGTCAGGGTATTCAAACAGCAGTTTCGGCTCAGTTTCGAGCGTAGTAAATGCCTCGTCTGCATAGCTATAGTACATCTTCGTACGACCACCAGCCTTCTGACGTATCGTGAAATAGACCATAGGTTTGCCAACAGCAGGATCCCAAATGGTCTGCGGTGCCCAAGCACATCCCAACTCTCCGAACTCTTCGGGGAACAGCTTGTCGATACGTGCCACATGGTGAGTCCAGTGGATAAGGTCGTCAGACGCCATCAACACCAGTCCACGGTTGTTACCCCATCCGTAGCTGTCAGGGCGTTCCCACTGCGTGGTGCGCAGGCCTTTCTGCTTGCCGAAGATGTGCAGGTCTGTCATGGCGATGTAGAACTTGCCGTTCGGAGCACGGTAGATGTGCGGGTCGCGGATGCCATGCTGCTCGGCAATGCTGTCACCGGAAATTATGGGCTCGCCGTTGTTTATGGGTTTGAAATTGTAGCCGTCATAGCTGATGGCCATGAAAAGCGAGTGGGTAGGGTCGCTGAAGAAGGTGAAGAGATATGCGCCCATATCCTTCTCGGTGAGCAGACGTTTTGCCTTGCCTGCTGACGGGGTGGTGAGGGCAGCTAGGATAATGGCGATTATCAGCAGAAAGTTTTTTTTCATAATGATAAAAGTTCTTTTGTTTTCTTATCCGCGTGCCATGCGATATATAGCCTCCATATCCTCAGCATGAAGCACCTTCAAACATCCGCATGTACGTTGATAGTCACGGCTGCACTTGCGTGTCATCTCGCGAATCTCGTCGTCAGTTATCTCGCGACCTATGAGCTCACGGATATTTATCGGCATTCCGATGGCGTGATAGAAACGCTCCATAGCCTCGATGCCTCTGAGGGCTGTTCCTTCTGGGTCGGTATCATCGTTGTCAACATCCATAACATTAACGGCAAAGCGAACGAAACGTCTCAGGTTCTCGTGCATAACATATCGTGCCCAGCTTGGCCATACGGCAGCAAGACCAGCACCATGGGTAACATCAAACATACCACTCAGCTCATGCTCCAACTGGTGTGTTGCCCAGTCGTCACTGATGCCGCAACCCGTCAAGCCGTTGTGTGCGATACTGCCGCCCCACATTATCTGTGCACGGTTGCGATAGTCTTCAGGATTCTTCAATACGGCGAAAACAGCAGTCTTCATCCTTCTGAGCACAGCTTCTGCCAGGTCGGTGGTAAGGTCCATATCATCATCCTTGGTGAAATAGCGTTCCATAGTGTGCATCATCATGTCGGCAACACCGGCAGCCGTCTGATAAGGGGGCAACGAGAAGGTGCGACAAGGATTCATGATGGCAAACTTTGGACGTGCCATTGCGTTGGAATATCCAATTTTTATATCACCATCTTCGTTGGTAATAACACTTGCCTCACTCATCTCACTTCCTGCAGCAGGAATAGTAAGCACAGAGGCTACGGGAAGCATAGCAGTAGGCTTTGCCTTGCCAGTATAGATGTCCCATACGTTGCCGTCGTAGCATACTCCATAGGCGATGCACTTTGCAGAGTCTATAACACTGCCTCCGCCTACAGCAAGGATGAAATCAACTCCTTCCTTGCGACACAGTTCTATTCCCTTCTGCGCCAGTGATAATCTCGGATTGGGCACAACGCCGCCAAGAGTCACATACTCTATGCCGCCTTCCTTAAGAAGACCGCATACTTTATCTAGAAGTCCCGAACGAACGGCACTCTGCCCACCATAATGTACCAGCACCTTCGTGCCACCATAATTCTTTGTCAGAAGAGCAACTTTTTCCTCTGATTCCTGCCCGAATACCACTTCTGTCGGAGCGTAGTAAATAAAATCTTTCATGTTTATAATTTAAGTTTAGTGTATATGCGTATAAATTTATAGATACATAATGAGAGAAAAGGTTTAACTGGATTATATAATATTTCAAAATATACCACAAATTTTTCCTTATGCGTCAAAATGAGTCTTTGGAGGTCTTTGGCGGGATTATTATTTTGTCAGTAAAAATATTTTAAGTACTTTTGCAAACGATTTCCGAAACTTTATTAAATAAATATCCAACAATGAAAAAATTTACTCTTTTATTCTTCCTGCTTACAGTAGGAATTCTGTCAATGATGGCAGACAACATTACTGTTGATGGTCTCAACCGTTCTTATAACGTTTATGCACCTAATAACCTTGGTGAGAACCGTCCGCTTCTTATCTTCTGTCATGGCTACAACCAGGATGCTAACTGGATGCAGAACAGTGAGTTTAAGGATAATAATGTGAGCATGGAATCTGTGTGCGATACTGCCAAGTTTGTCGTTGTCTTCCCTAATGGCATAGACAAGGCATGGGACACTTCAGGAAACCGCGACATAAACTTCATCAAGGCCATTATCGACAAGATGGTATCACAATACAATATTGACCGTAACCGCGTTTATCTGGGTGGCTTCTCAATGGGTGGTATGCTGACATATCATGCCATGAACAAGATTTCTGACCTTATTGCAGCCTTCTGTCCTGTCAGTGGCTATCCTATGGGTGGTGCTACGGCAAGTGCTGACGCACGCGCCATACCGATTTTGCATATTCATGGAACTGCTGATGAAACATGTGCTTTCAGTGGTGCACAACCAGCCCTGAATGTGTGGATAAATCACAATGGCTGTCCGACTACGGCAAAGGTCACCAACAACTACAACGGTTTCACCAACTGTAAGATGCATGTCTGGAGTCCAGGAAATGATGGCTCTGAGGTTCGTCTGCTCGAGTTGCCAAATAAGGGTCACTGGATTTGCAAGGAACCACAGGTATATACAGGTAAGGAAATATGGAACTTCTGTAAGAGATTCAAACTTAACAAGACAAGGCCTCATGTAAGCATTAGTGCACCAAAGCCAGGTTTGAGATATATCTATTATGCTCCGGAAGAGATGGTATCATTCCCCGATATCAACATTACTGCTACAGCCGATGATCCAAACGGAACAGTGGAGAAAGTGGAGTTCTTCGATGGCGATAACCTGATTGCTACATGTACATCCAAGCCATACAAGGCTACCTTTATTGGAGGTCAGAAGGGCAAGCATACTCTGACAGTCGTTGCCACCGACAATGATGGTGAGACAGGTTCTGCTTCTGTTGATGTACTGTTCCAGGCTCCTACGTCATTGTCTCTTTCCGCTGCTTTCACAGAGGGTGGTGCTGTGCCTGTCGGCTGGACAACTTACGATGGCAAAGAGCGTCGCACTGGCTATAGCGGAGGTTACAGTCAGGGTTGTCGCGTATTGCAGTTAACTGGTTCACCACGTGGCTTTGACTATGGTCTCTACATCCGAAACGTCGATGGTAAAACCCGTGAGGGATGGGCAAAATTCGGACTCAGCGATACCAGCGTAAAACTCACTATGGCTCCAGGTCACTACGCCATGACATTCAAAATTTGTAACTGGAACAGAGCTGATTTCCCGCCAGTGGAACTGAATATTGAGAAGCGTAATGGTGGTACAAGCGTTGCAAAGAAGTCTTATACACCAACCATAAACATTGGCAATTCTACCTCCAACTCTTTTGGAAATCCAAAACAGCAGACCTTCGAGTTCGATATTACTGAGCTGGACGACTATGCTATTGCTATATACACCTCTGACAGTTCATTTGCTGACTGTATGATTGGCCAACTTATGTTGACTAACAAGAGCTATGATACTGTTACTGGCATTAAGGATATTGACAAATCCAATACTAACATTCCACGTTTTGAGAAGGGCGTTGTGTATGATATGATGGGAAGAAGAACCTCTGTTCCTCAAAGCGGGTTATATATTGTGGATGGAAAGAAGTATGTAAAGTAAATGCTGTTGTAGCAAAATTGCAAAAAGTAAATGGGAGAATTGTTAATTCTGTGCAAAAAAATGTAAATTATTTGGCAGAAAGATAAAAACTTCATACTTTTGCAACCGCAAACGCAACTTCGAGTGTGATAAAACAATAAATTATGATTAGAACAACTAACAACTTCTGGTGGTGGCGTGGCTCAAGATTCAACAATCGTGAGAAGATAGTCATGTACCTGTAAAATGAAGTTTGTTAGCTCAGAAAAGATACAATGAGGTCTGTCGTTCTTACGATAGACCTCTTTTTTTTGAGTTAATAATTAAATAGTTAATAATTAAAAGTTAAAATAAAGAAATGAAAAATTATCACGTTGACAAAAATGGTTTTTATGGTGAGTTCGGCGGAGCATACGTGCCGGAGATTCTCTACAAGTGTGTTCACGAACTGCAGGAGGCTTACCTGCCCATCATCGAGTCTGAGGAATTCAAGAAGGAGTATCATGCCCTGCTGAGGGACTATGTAGGTCGTCCGTCACCCCTTTACTATGCTCGCAGATTGAGTGAGAGATACGGATGCAAACTGTATCTGAAGAGGGAAGACCTGAACCATACAGGCGCCCATAAGATTAACAACACCATTGGTCAGATACTCCTGGCGAAGAAGATGGGCAAGACGCGCATCATAGCCGAGACAGGTGCCGGACAGCATGGTGTGGCTACTGCTACGGTATGTGCCCTGATGGATATGAAGTGTGAGATATTCATGGGTGCTACCGACGTACAGCGCCAGCATACCAACGTGGAGCGCATGAAGATGCTGGGAGCTCAGGTTAATCCGGTTAGGACGGGTAACATGACTCTCTCTGATGCTTGTTCTGCTGCTATCAGGGACTGGTGCTGTCATCCACGCGACACATACTACCTTGTTGGTTCTACTATGGGGCCTCATCCTTATCCTGACTTGGTAGCAAGAATGCAGAGCGTCATCTCTGAGGAGATAAAGGAGCAGCTGATGGAGAAAGAAGGCCGCGACTATCCTGACTATCTCGTTGCCTGCATCGGCGGTGGTAGTAATGCCGCTGGTACTATATTCCATTATGTCAATGATGAGCGTGTGAAGATTGTATTGGCTGAAGCCGGTGGGGCAGGGTATGAAACCGACCATACTGCTGCAACTTTCCACAAAGGCAGCGTCGGCATACTCCACGGAGCCAAGATGCTGGTGATGCAGAATGAGGACGGACAGATAGAAGAGGCATTTACCATTTCTGCTGGTCTCGACTACCCAGGTGTGGGTCCTATGCACTGTAATATGTATAAGGAGGGTCGCACAAAGGTGTTGAGCATCAACGACGACGAAGCTATCTATGCAGGATATGAGCTGACCCGCACGGAAGGAATAATACCTGCAATAGAGTCTGCCCACGCCATTGCAGCGCTGAAGAAGATGAAGTTCAACCCCGATGATGTCGTTGTACTTACCGTCAGCGGTCGTGGCGACAAGGATGTGGATACTTATTTGAACAACAAAGTAAAGGCTAAGGAATACGGGGAATTCTAATTGATAATTGAAAATTGATAATTATGAGTACCTATAAATTTCATACAAGCAGCAAGACCATTCTTGCCGACCTCTACACACCCGTTGGTGTATATATGAGACTTCGCGACCTGTATGCGCAAAGTGCGCTGATGGAGAGTTCTGACTATCACGACATGAACAATTCACGTTCGTACATCGGTGTCAATCCCATTGCCAGCATCGCCATAGGTCACGGCATTGCGACCATCACCTTTCCTGACGGCAGCGTGAGGACAAAGGAAATAAGTAAGGACTACCAGACCTGCCATGCAATTCACGAGCTTATTGACTGCATCAGCATTGAGGGCGAAGACAAAGGTATCTGCGGTTTGTTCGGATATACAGCGTTTAACATGGTGAGATACTTCGAGGACATCGAGGTGAAAGACGAGACTCAGGAGAAGAATGATGCTCCCGACATGCTCTATATTCTCTATAAGACGGTGATTGAGTTCAACCACCACTACAATACGCTGAAGATTGTTAACCTTAACGAACGATCGGCTTCGCCGCTTGGCTCGTCCAAGAACGATAACGAAAACGAAAATATCGATGCTGTGCTGAAGGCTATGAACAAGGCCAATGTGAAGGCTTATGACTTCCATCCTGTGGGCGACACTACAAGCACGCTTACCGACGATGAGCACAGGGAGAACATCCGCAGGGGCATAAAACATTGCCTAAGGGGTGATGTGTTCCAGATTGTTATGAGCCGCCGTTTCGTGCAAAAATATGAGGGCGATGACTTTAAGCTCTATCGTGCTCTGCGCAGCATCAATCCATCACCATACCTATTCTATTTCGACTTCGGCGGCTTCCGCATTTTCGGTTCGTCACCAGAGACCCACTGTCGCATAGAGGGCGGGAAGGCATATATCGACCCTATTGCAGGTACAACAAAGCGCACCGGCGATGCAGAGGCCGACAGACAGGGTGCGGAATACCTGCGCAACGACCCGAAGGAGAATGCGGAGCACGTGATGCTGGTCGATTTGGCACGTAACGACCTGAGCCGTAACTGCCATAATGTGAAGGTAGAGAAATACAAGGAGCTGCAGTACTACAGCCATGTGATACACCTCGTTTCGAGAGTCTCGGGCGATTTGGACAAGGATGCCGACCCAATAAAGACATTCACGGACACGTTCCCTGCCGGCACGCTGTCAGGAGCGCCGAAGGTCAGGGCCATGCAGCTCATCAGCGAGTATGAGCCTCACAACCGTGGTGCCTACGGCGGTTGCATAGGCATCATCGGATTGGACGGTACGCTGAATCAGGCCATCACCATCCGCACCTTCGTGGCAAGAAACGGAGAGCTATGGTTCCAGGCTGGCGGCGGCATTGTTGCCAAGAGCAATGTGGAATACGAACTCCAGGAGGTAAACAACAAACTCGGAGCACTCCGAAAGGCTATCTACATGGCTGAGGAAATGTAATTCATAATTCAAAATTCAAAAATTCTTAATTTATGAAGATAGTTATCATAGACAATTACGATTCGTTCACATATAACCTCAGTCACTTGGTGAAGGAACTTGGTGCGGAGGTGACAGTAGTCCGCAATGACCAGTTCAATATCGGCGACCTGGAGGCGTATGACAAGATTATCCTATCGCCCGGTCCTGGTATTCCTGAAGAGGCAGGTCTGCTTCTCGACGTCATCCGCACCTACGCAGGTCGCAAGCCGATACTCGGCGTTTGCCTGGGCCATCAGGCCATCGGACAGGTGTTTGGCGCACAACTGGAGAATATGACTGACGTGATGCACGGTGTCGCAACGCCGTGTGACATAACAGACAGCGATGTAATGTTCGAGGGACTGCCTCAGAGAATCACCGTCGGACGCTACCATTCATGGGTGGTTTCAGCTGACGGACTGCCCGAATGCCTTGCCGTAACGGCAAAGAGCGATGACGGCTGCATCATGGCCTTAAAGCACAAGGAATACGACATCCACGGCATACAGTTTCACCCCGAAAGTGTGCTCACGCCCGATGGCAAGAAGATGCTCCAAAACTGGTTATCCCATTAAACCATTTAAACCCCTTAAACCCCTTAAACCATTTAAACCCCATTAGACTAATTAAACTCAACACAAATATGGAACAGACAATGAAAGGCTATCTCTTCCGCCTGCTTAACCACGAAGAGCTCTCCCGCGAGGAGATGAAGACAATACTGATTGGCATAACCCACAGTGAGTATCCCAACGAACAGATTACCGCCCTGCTGACGTGTCTGCAGATGCGTGGCGTGACGGTAGATGAATTGCTCGGTTTCCGCGACGGCATACTCGAAACTGGTGTTTCGGCAATACTGAATGCTGACCGCTACATCGACGTCGTTGGTACTGGCGGCGACAGAAAGAATACTTTTAATATCTCCACCACTGCTTGTTTTGTGATTGCCGGAGCCGGTTACAAGGTGGCAAAGCACGGCAACTATGCTGCCACATCGGTTAGTGGTGCTTCGAATGTCATTCAGCATCATGGCATAAAGTTTACTGACGACATCGACAAGCTCAACCGTTCGCTCAACGAGGCCGGCATCGTCTATCTGCATGCACAGCTCTTTGCCAAGGCCATGAAGTTCGTCGGTCCGATACGTAAGGCCCTGCAGTTCCCGACCATCTTCAACCTGCTTGGTCCGATAGTCAATCCGTCACAGCCTAAGTGTCAGCTCCTGGGAGTGGCAAACCTCGACCAGATGCGCCTCTACAACAACGTCTATCAGAAGATGGGCATCGACTACGGCATCGTCAACAGCATCGACGGCTACGATGAGATTTCGCTGACGGGCGACTTCAAGGTAACGACAAATAATTACGAGCGCATCTTCAAGCCCCAAGACCTTGGCTTCGAGATAGCAAAGCCCGAGGAACTCGTTGGTGGCGCTACGGAAGAGGAAGCAGCACAGATATTCGACAGCGTGCTTGAAAACCGTGCCCTGCCTGCCCAGAAGAACATCGTCCTTGCCAATGCAGCCTTCGGCATACAGGTGCTTGAAAAAGGCCAGAAGAGCATTGAGGAATGCGTAGAGATAGCCCGCGAGAGCATCGACAGCGGCGCCGCCCTGCGTACTTTCAAGAAGTTCGTAGAACTTAATTCATAATGCTCATTAGTCCCATAAGAAAAAATGAAAGATATTCTTGAAGAAATCGTTGCCCACAAGCAGTTGGAGGTAGCCCGTCTGTATGCTCCGAAACCATCGTTGAAGGCTGCCCTGCTCAACAGTCCTACCGGCATCATTGCCGAGTTCAAGCGCAAGTCGCCGTCCAAGGGATGGATAAAGCAAGAGGGTAGGGCAGACATCATCCCCCTGAGCTATCAGCAGAATGGTGCAGCAGCCCTCAGCATCCTGACCGACCAGGAATACTTCGGCGGTTGCGACGACTTTATCCGCACGGCCCGTCAGAGTGGTGTCACGTTGCCCATCCTCTACAAGAATTTTGTTATAGATGAGGCTCAGCTCTATGCGGCAGCCCTCTGTGGTGCCAGCGCCGTATTGCTCATCGCCGCCTGCCTTAGTGTTCAGCAATGTGCTGCATTGCTGGAGAAAGCCCACGCCCTCGGCCTCGAAGTGCTCCTTGAGATGCACAGCGAAGAGGAACTGGAGTATGCAGCCCTCGGACCTGATCTCTGCGGCATCAACAATCGCAACCTCGGCTCTTTCGTTACCGACGTGGAGACATCGTTCCGTCTGGTAGAGAAGTTACCGAAGGATGCCGTGAAGGTAAGTGAGAGCGGCATATCCGACCCTAAGACCGTCAAGGCTCTGCGAGAGGCCGGCTATCGTGGCTTCCTCATCGGCGAGAATTTCATGAAGACCCCAGAGCCAGGACTTGCGCTGAAAGACTTTATAAAATTGATAAATTTATAATTGAAATGAATAATAAGATTAACGAACTGTTTGAGAACAGGGGTGACAGGAAGATACTGTCGCTGTACTTCTGTGCCGGAGCAACAGACAAAGACGATACGGCACGAGTGATTCTCACGATGCAGAAGCGAGGCATCGACATGATTGAGGTCGGCATACCATTCAGCGACCCACTTGCCGACGGCCCGATAATTCAGACTGCCGCCACCAAGGCGCTGAAGAACGGCATGAGTCTGAAACTGCTGTTCAGTCAGCTGAAAGAAATAAAAGATGAGGTCATGATACCTCTCGTAATGATGGGCTATCTGAATCCGATACTGCATTACGGCATCGAAGACTTCTGCAAGTCATGCAAGGAGTCCGGCGTCAGTGGAGTGATTATCCCTGACCTGCCGTTTGCTGACTACCTGGAGACCTTCAAGCCTGTAGCTGACAAGTACGGCCTGCGCTGCATCATGCTTATCTCGCCCGAGACATCTGAAGAGCGCATAAGGATGATTGACGAGCATACCGACGGCTTCGTCTATATGGTCAGCTCAGCCTCTACCACCGGAAGCAAGGACAAGTTCGACGAACAGACCCTGGAATATTTCCGTAACATCAACAGCATGTCCCTTCACAATCCAAGGATGATAGGCTTCGGCATCTCCAATGCCCAGACGCTCAATGCCGCCTTCGACAACGCCGCCGGTGCCATCATCGGCTCCAAGTTCGTCTCCCTGTTAGAAGAATGCAACGGCAACCCCGACGAAGCCCTCGACAAGCTCTTTGAGAGGATAAAAGAATAAAATGCCATTAAAGGTAAAAAGGATAACAAAATAGCAGGAACTGCACAAATCACGCAGCTCCTGCTTATTTCACTCCCTTTTCACTCCCTTTTCACTTCACTTTCACTCCCTTCTCACTCCCCTTCTACTATGATATTGATTACCTCCTGAATGTCCGTTCCGTTGACGATTCCGTCCTCGTTCACATCACCCTTGATGCCGATGATGCTACCGCCTCCGGAGATTTCGAGCTCATAGTATGCCTTGTCAGAATCTTCGAGTCCTGCCTTTGTCGCATAGAGCGTCAGGTAGATAGTCTGGCCGATGCTAACGTCGTTGCCGGTACCCTCGCGACCTTCCGGATATGTGTATTTATAGTGGAAGGTAACATCCGGAGTCTCGCATTCGAAGTGCAGGCGACCGCTTTCGAGCGTTGCGGTAGGAGTAGAACACTTGGTCTCCTCCATTTCCTCCATGTTGAGGAAGTTCTTCCATACATTAGCAGCCTTGTATGCTTCCAAGTGCTTACGTGGCACA
>JAEEGL010322825.1_pt1 | contig 13937 bp, 10 predicted proteins | sample 9134231 | NCBI WGS metagenome assembly JAEEGL01 (sample SAMN16246548, study PRJNA631951) | gut metagenome | biome: gut microbiome; feature: rumen; material: fiber-attached | host: Bos | place: Iran: Karaj | collected 2018-10
ATTTGGGTATATTACTTTATTGCCGTCATCTTCACTTTCTCCGCCAATGGTGCCGCCTGTCATCTCAAAACTTCCGCTATATATTCCAACTCCGCCACCATAGGCAATAGCAGTATTCTGGCTGATGCTTCCTCCGTTCATTATAAATTTTGCAGACAGAGTTTCAGATTCTTCGCCATTACCATAAACCAGAACACCGGCTCCATTTAAGCCTGCTTCAGTATTGGCAGAATCAGATATATTTTCTTTAATGGCTGCTCCCTCATTCATTGTAAGGGTAGCCTTGTCATAAACAAGAATACCAGCGGCAGCCATTGCACTGTGGTTACCGGTAATCAGGGCTCCTTCTCCCAAAGTGACCTTGCTTTCTCCTTCTATGTAGATTCCACCACCACCAAAATCTGTGTTTGAGTACCCGCCTGTAATAGTCAGGTTTCTAACAGTAACATCCTTGCTTGTATTTATTGTAAGTGTTGTACCACAATTGTCTTCAGTAAACTGACCATCCAGCTTGTCTGTGCTGCCATTCTTACCACACAGCGTAATACTCTTAGCCGCGATAGGAGTCGTAACATCCGTTTCATCGTCTATTGTGTCTTTTATAACCTGACTGCCCGTCAGAGTTCCATCAATATAAATTGTATAATCAACAGAATCATCATTCCATCCGTTAATTTTCATCAGTGCAGTTTCTATGGAATTAAAGGCACCTGTCATGCCGTTGCAAAGGTTTCCGTCTCCATCAGCAGCAACTGTTACTGAATTGGTAAAGCCCGCATACAGGGTTTTGTTTCCTGTGCTTCCTTCACTAATTTCTATAATTGGGTTTCCTTCAAAACCAGCATTATCAAACCAGCCTGCAAATGCATAGCCTGATTTTTTCATTGTAGGAAGGGCAACACCATTTTTTCTTGAATACCTGTTGGTAAGAATGTCATCTGCACTTGCAAGACTTCCGCCATCTGTTTCATAGGTAATTGTATAAAGTTCATTAAGATCGAGTTCTATTAAGGCACTTGTGTTAATACCCGCTGTAACACGAACAATGTTTTCTACAGAGTTTAATGGATATTCTACACGTTCTTCTTCATTATCATAAAACTCAAAAAGCAAACGGTATGAACCTGATGCAAGCTGTTCATCTTCATCTGCCGCACTGCGGGTGTATGTAACTGAATGTTTGTTTTCTCCAAGATTTATAAAGTTACTTGAGTCAAAAGTTTGTGTATCTAAGTCTTCGATTCCTTCTTCGTTATAAAGAGTTGCTTTTACTTTATCTGCCTCTCCGGTAAACTCAACAGTAATGCTCATTCCGCCATAAGTAGTTTCCGGGCACATTATAATAGTTACAGTATTGACTGTTCCTTTTTCTATTTGTGCACTTGCTTCGCCACTAAAAGGAACTCCCTCTAAGTCTGCAGTAAGAACAAAAACCCAGACGCCTTCAGTCACAGGAATAGCCATTTTTGAAAGTTCTTCAATACTGTCTGCCTGGGCAAGTTCTACTTCCTCAGGTTCAGTAACAGGAGCATCATCTAATACAACAATTCTCGGAGTACCCTTGAGTTTAAGGGATGTAAGTTTTTCTACAAGACCATCGCTCTTTGGGCTAAGGGTTCTTTCCATGCCGGAAACTGCATTTACTTTTATATATGTTTTTCCGTCTGAAGAATTCTCAAGGCCGTCTTTTAAATTCATTCCGTTGGAACAGGAAGCAAAAGTAAGCAAGAGAGATGCTGTCAGTGCCACAATACCGCTAATTGTTTTTGTGCAAATATTATTCTTTTTCATATTACTGCCTCCTACTCTGTAACTGTAATCTGTGCATTCCATGAGTAATATTCATAGGTTGCAGCTGTTGCCTCTGTAGACTCTGTAATCAGTTTTTTTGCTATGAGGGAAATGTCGTAAACTCCAGGGTTTGATTTCATAACATACCATGTAAGTTTATTCTGATCTAAATCAGAAGTGGCAGACTGTTCAATTCCGTCTACTTTCCATACGTAGCTTTCATAGCCTTCATCTGCCGTAAACAAATATGTAATTCCACCTTTACCATCATCCGCGTTTGTTATTGCATAGGTCACATTAATATCGCTTTCTTCAGCCACATCGATTACAACGTTAAAGCCAAGCACCGGTACTTCAGCCCACTTTGCATAAAGTGTGATTGCTTTACGGATTGAAGTTTCAAAGTCAAAGGCTTCTTCAGAAAGTGTTGCGCCATTGTCTTCAGAAGTAAACCAGCCTTCAAATACATAATCTGTGGCTCCGTCTGTACTTCTGGCTTTTACAGGCACTTCTTCAGGTTCATCAAAAGAACTTCCGTTCTGCACTTCTGTAACGGGGGTAAAGCCTTCCGGCCAGGCACCGCCGTTCAGTTCATAAGTTATTGCATTCATTACAGGCTGCAGGGTAAAAGCAAGTGTGTTTTCTCCGCCCTTTATGACAATTTCTTCTGAGCGTCCGTTAAAGAAAACTATTTTTTCTCCGGCTTCTTTCATATATAGTTCTGCTTCTGCATAAAGAGAGGTTCCCACGGGAATGTCATCAAAAAAAGCACTTCCTTCTCCGTCTATTAGGGGCACTTTACGGCTGTCTGTGTAACCGCCTTTAAGTGTTATGCCCAAAAACTCGCCGTCTTCATCTTCTGTTTCTTCTACGGTTTCTTCTCCGGCAGGTTCTGTAACAATTACGGAATCAGGGTCTGTGTCTCTTGCCGCTGCATTTTTGTTAAGAGATACACCAGTAATTTGGAATGTGAGTTTACCTGTTCCCTCGCTGCCAGATGAACAGGACATCAAGAAAAAAACTGCTCCAATAAGAGTGAGCATGAAAAGCGGAATTTTGTGTAGTAACTTCATTTTTTCCTCCCAAAACACTTTTTCATTGTAATTATAAAACAATTTTTTAGTAAATGCTACACCCAAGAGGACTTTTGGCAATAAGAAACTGCCGCATCTTTTATTAGTATTTTAGGGTTACTGTTTTTCACCAAAATGGCGTTTTGTAAATAAAAGGGAAATAAAAAAAGGTGCTCCGATTAGGGAAGTAATTGTTCCCACAGGGATTTCTGAAGGCGGCATTATGATTCTGCACAGGGTGTCAGAAAAAAGCATGAGTACTGCCCCGCCTGCCATGCTCAGGGGAATTAGTTTTCTTGCCCTGCTTCCAAAAATACGGCGCATAATATGGGGGGCAACCAGACCAACAAAGCCAATTGTTCCTCCCGCACACACAGCCGCACTGCTTGCAAGGGCACCGCTCACTATGACCAGAAGTCTCAGTCTCTGCACGTTCACGCCCAGAGACAGGGCCGAAACTTCCCCTCCGGCAAGTAAATCCAGTTCTCTGGCACAGTACATTAACATCACTACAGATACAATTGAAGGAAGAATAATAAAACTTACCTCATTCCAGCCCCTTCCGCTAAAACTTCCCAGCATCCAGATGTACATGGTGTGAAGCTGAGTGTCATTGAGCGAGAGGATTATTGCAATACAGGCCGAATAGAGGGAACCCAAAGCAGTACCGCAGAGTAAAAGTGCAACTGTACTTCCGTTTTTTCTGCCTGCAATTCCAGTTACCAGAAGCCCTGCTGCCAGTGCACCTAAAAATGCCCCGCCATTCACAGGACTCAGCACTGCACCCAGAGTAGTTTCCCTAAAAGCCGCACTTGCAAAAGAAGAAGCAATTACTGCCCCCAGGGTAGCACCGGAAGAAACTCCCATTATGCCGGGTTCTGCAAGAGGATTTCTAAAGAACATCTGAAAAGCCGCTCCCGCACCCGCAAGCAGTGAACCTGCCAGAAGTGCAAGAAGCATTCGGGGTAAACGGATTTGCGTGAATATCAGTCTTGAAAAACTGTCGGAATTAAATAAAAGGTCTTTAAAATGCAAATGCCGGGCACCAAGCAGCAGTGAGCATGCAACGGCGACCAGCATCAGTAGTATGAGGATTAAAAAGGAGCCCTGCCTAAAAAGTTTTGTATTTTTTGTCATTTCAGACTTCTTTTTAGACAGCCCCATTTAACTTTCCTTTGCTTACTTGCAGAACTCTTTTTTAAGGAAGTCCAGGTCAAGTTCAGGGTAGAGCACGTGTGCAGAAAGCAGTGCCTTTACGCGTTTTGAAGCCTCGTCTTTTGCAGCGGGGTCAAGAACGATTTTTCCCTTTGCAGGTTTTCCTTCTTTTGTAAGTCCTGGTTTTGTGTTTTTAAGAACAAGGTCAATGATGTCGGCAACTTCTTTCATGTCCTTTTCGTTCATGCCAAGAGTTGTAAGACCCGGTGTTCCAATACGAATACCGCTTGTCCACCATGCACCGTTCTTGTCATAGGGGAGAGCATTTGCATTGGCAGTAATTCCGCATTCATAAAGGGCAGCCTCTGCCTGTTTTCCTGTAAGACCGTAAACAGTTACGTCGCAGAGCATAAGGTGGTTGTCTGTTCCGCCGGTCTGGAGTGGAATACCGTGACTCTTGCATCCTTCTGCAAGTGCCTGTGCATTTTTTACCACCTGATGTGCCCAGTCGCGGTAAGCAGGAGTTGAAGCTTCCTTAAATGCAATTGCCTTTGCAGCCATAATGTGTCCGAGAGGTCCGCCAAGAACCATTGGGCAGCCCTTGTTTACGTAGTCTGCAAATTCTTTTTTACAGAGAATCATTGCACCGCGGGGTCCACGGAGTGTTTTGTGGGTTGTTGTTGTAACAATGTCAGCCCATTTAACAGGATCAAAGTCACCTTCAAAAACTTTTCCTGCAACAAGTCCGGCAAAGTGTGCCATATCTACCATGAGCACTGCTCCGCACTTGTCTGCAATTTCACGGAAGCGCTTAAAGTTAATCTTTCTCGGGTAAGCGGAGAAGCCTGTAAGAAGAATAAGTGGCTTTACTTCCATTGCCTGTTTTTCAATGGCATCATAGTCAAGAAGACCTGTTTCTTTATCTACACCATAAGGATGACTTTCAAACATTCTTGCAGAAACATTCATCTTGTAACCGTGGGTAAGGTGTCCGCCGCAGCTGTAATCAAGACCCATGAGTTTCTGGTTGCCAAACTTTTTTCTAAGGGCATCAAACTGTTCGGCAGTAAGGTCGTTAAGAGATTTTACACCAAGTTCTTCCAGGGTAGGTGTTTCTACTTTTGCAGAAAGAATTGCCCAGTAGGCAACAAGGTTTGTGTCTGCTCCAGAGTGGGGCTGAACATAAGCATAGTCTGCACCAAAAAGTTTTTCTGCTTCGTGTGCGGCTACATTTTCCACAGCGTCAATGTTCACACATCCGCCGTAATAGCGGTGTTCCGGATAACCTTCGGCATATTTGTCGGTAAGAAGGTTTCCCATTGCAGCCTGTACGTTAAGTGAACAATAGTTTTCACTTGCCACAAGTTTAAGGTGTGTGCGCTGATTTTCAAGCTCATTCACAATTGAAGAAGCAACATCAGGACCAACAGCGGCAACCTGCTGAAGGTTTGCAACATAGGCTGTCATGGCAACATTTGGTTTTCCGCCACAAGACTCAAGATAATTTTCCAGGGGTGTAGACATCTTTTTCTCCTGCTTTTTATTTTTTACTGATTATAGAGAAAATGCTCTTTTCATTCAATACTACCAATTTCCCGATTCCATGCTATAATATTTCTGATTTTACGGAGGAAGAAATGGAAACTCAGGAACAGGAAATTAAAAGCGAATCCCGGCTGACTTTTCTGGAGGCTACAAGCATAATTGTGGGTCATGGTGTGGGGGCAGGTATACTTGCCGTTCCCTACCTTGCATCCCGTGCACCCTGGTGGGATTTTTTCTGGATTCTTGCTCTGGCCTATTTTATAAACCTTATCCTTCACCTGATGATTGCAGAACTTTCCCTTAACAACGGCGGCGCTCAGTTTGTCAAGTGTTTTGAAAATGAACTTTTTACCGGCCGTTTCAAAAAAATTGCTACCTGGATTGTTTTCGGCTTTCTTGCCTTTAGTGTTTTGTGCAATGTGGCAAGTTTTATTACCGGCTCTGCGGCAGTGTTTTCTTCCTGGTTTGGTTTACCTTCCTGGGCAGGCATGCTCCTTTACTATGTGATTGCAGGACTTGTCGTTTTCTTTGGCATGAAAATCGTGGGCATTTGCGAAAAATACTCAGTTATTGCCATGGTTGTGGTCATCGGCATTCTTTTTACAGCAACCCTCCGTTCCCAGATGAGTCCCCTTCCCTCTACCCTTTATGCAAATACCAACCTTATGGCCCTTTACAGTACAGTTGCATTTTCCCTTTCTGCAGTGATGAGTGTTCCTCAGGTTGTAAAGGGAGTTAATGGTGACAGAAAAAAGATTATTGGTGCTATTGCGGCGGGTACAGGAATCAATACCTTCCTTATAATCGTGGTGACTTTTATGACTCTTCTTGGCGCTGGTACTGCCATTACAAAAAACGGTGCCCTTGTAGACCTTAGTGCTCATCTTGGCGGCTGGGTAAGTATTGTGGGTTATGTTTTCTCCCTTCTGGCCCTGTCAACTTCTTTCTGGGCTAACACCCTTAACATGCGGGACATTATTTCTGAACAGACTAAGTGGAACCTTAAACTCTGCTGGCTTCTTGCAACCCTTCCCTGTCTTCTTCTGGCTCTGTTTGGAATGGCAAGTTTTGTTGGTTTTGCCCGTCTTGCAGGTGTCATTCAGGTTTTAACAGGAATCGGAATCATCATTGCCTACAGTCGTTCCCGCAGGCGCACTGGACTCAGCCCCATTTGCGGACGTTTTGGAACCTTACCCTTCCAGATTATGGTGATTTTAGGTTCCATTGCGGCAACTGTGGGTTCAGTTCTTGCAGTAAAATAATTATTTTATAGGTACAGATATGGTTACAGATTTAGCTTTAACACAGTTTAACGACATTTGCATTAACCGGGTGGCTTCTACAATCCTTTCCCTTCTGGATCTTCCCAAAGGTGACAGAATGGCTGACCCTATTGAAAAGGTTTTAAACACTGCCAGTGACAAATTTTCAGGAGAAAAATGCGACCGGGTTTTTATGTACAATCCTGATGCCATCGCTTACTGGATTTACCATAAGTACCAGTCAAAGTTTTTTACGGGTACAGATAGTGAATCTGACCTCATTCTTCCCATGCTTTCTGTTTTTCCTCCGGTAACCCCTGCCTGTTTTGGTTCCATGTATTCAGGTCTTCTCCCTCCGGAACACGGCATTCAAAGCTACACTAAACCGGTTTTAAAATGCCAGACTCTTTTTGACAGGCTCATTGAAGAAGGTAAAAAAGTTGCAATCGTTTCTACCAGCGGAGATTCCATCAGCCTTATTTTTCTTGAACGCAAGATGGACTATTTCATTTATAAAACTGTTGGCGAATGTAACCGTAAGGCAGAAGAATTAGTTAAGGAAGACAAGTATGATGTTATCATTTTATACAACACAAACTATGACTACTGGATGCACCGTTCCTCTCCCACAGGACTTCCTGCCCTTCGTGCACTAAAAGCAAACATAACAGAGTATCTGGCTTTAAAGGAAATAATAACTAACGAATGGAAGTTTAAGCACAAAACCGCCCTTGCTTTTGCCCCAGACCACGGCTGCCACAGATGGCTTGGTCTTCTTGGAAACCACGGAATTAACGAACCCTGTGACATGAATACCGTTCATTTCTGGACATTTATTTAAATAAAAAAAACGACTGTCAGTTATAAAACTAACAGTCGTTCGTCTGCCCTGTCCCAAAAGTACTAATTGTGGTGGTTGAGGTTCTCGAAACCACCATATTTTGTGCACATGGTCATTTCGAGAGCCTCAATGACCATAGACATTCAACTTATTGAACAGCCCCCCCTCATGCACCAGGCACAGTTTTTAGACAATCGCACCCTGTCTATTTTTTGAGCAAAGCAGCGAAGGGATTATAAGTTTCTCCGTCGTCATCACTTGAGTGGCTCTTCATGTACTCGTGGGCATTATCCTGCTCTTCGTTAGAAACCACTGGTGTAAGGGAGATTCTCTTTTCTTCCATGTCTACTTTTTCCACAACTACCGGAAGAATGTCGCCAGTTTTGTACACTTTCTTAAGGTTAGTATTTCTTTCAACCGGCAGTTTTGAAATGTGAACAAGTCCATCTACACCAGGAGCCAGATTGATAAATACACCAAAGTCTGCCACCCTGCTGATTTTTCCTTCAATTTCTGTACCCACAGGGAACTTTTTATCTGTACCCTCCCATGGATCAGCTTCCAGTTCCTTCATGCTCAGGCTCACCCTCTCGTGGTCCCAGTCAGTCTTAATTACTTTTGCAGTAACTTCCTGACCTACAGAAAGTACATCTTCAACTTTTGTTACCCTGATGCGGCTTATTTCACTTACAGGAAGCAGGGCTTCAAAACCGTTCACTTCCACAAAGGCACCGTAACTCTGAAGGCGGGTTACTTTTCCGGTAACTGTCATGCCAACAGTAATTTCTCCGGCAAGGTGCTGAAGTTTCTGTGCAGCGGCATCTTCAAGAATTGCACGGTTAGAAACAATAATGTTCTTTCCTTCGTTCTTGTACTCTGTAATCCTAAAGGTAAGGTGCTGGCCCACATACTCGGCAGGTTCTTTTTTCTGCTTAAAGCCCATCTGTGAATAGGGACAGAAGGCACGAACTGTACCCACCATTACTTCAAATCCGCCTTTAATTTCTTTGGTAACATGACCTTCTACAGGTACAGAATTTTTGTAGGCATTTTCCAAAAGACTGTTGTCTGCCTTGTCACCGGAAAGCTTGGTTGTAAAATGAAGTTCATCATGGCGGCTTCCAACAAAGTAAACCTTTATTTTGTCACCTTCTTTTACGCTCACATTGCCATCGTCATCAGTGAACTCAGCTTTATCCACAAAACCTTCGCTTTTAAGTCCCAGATCAATAAATACAGTATCATTTGCAACTGCCACAACTGTGGTCTCTACCGGCTGCCCGGGTTCATATAAGTTTTTCATTCTCATAATCTCCTGTTTAAATATCGCCACATCATACAGGTTTTTCTTTTTTTGTACAATGCAATTATCCTTGCAAAAAAACTAATATGGCTGTATAATGTTTCTACAAACAAAAACATTTACATCAGGAGTTACTAATGTCAAAAGAAAACATTCCCTACAAAATCTATCTGTCAGAAAACGAACTGCCCGCTTACTGGTACAACGTTCGTGCTGACATGAAAAATAAACCGGCACCTCTTTTAAGTCCGGCTACACATGAACCGCTTAAGTTTGAAGACTTACGCCCGGTTTTCTGCGATGAACTTATCAAACAGGAACTGAACGACACAGATCCGCTTATTCCCATTCCGGACGAAATCCGTGAGTTTTACAAAATGTATCGTCCCGCCCCGCTTGTACGCGCCTACTGTCTGGAAAAGAAACTCGGTACCCCCGCAAAAATCTACTATAAGTTTGAAGGAAACAATACCAGTGGCAGCCATAAACTTAATTCTGCCATTGCCCAGGCTTACTATGCCAAAAAACAGGGACTTAAAGGCGTAACTACAGAAACTGGTGCAGGTCAGTGGGGTACCGCCCTTTCCATGGCCTGTTCCTACTTTGGCCTTGACTGCCAGGTTTACATGGTAAAAGTTTCTTATGAACAGAAACCTTTCCGCCGCGAAGTAATGCGCACTTACGGAGCAAACGTAACTCCCAGCCCCAGTAACACAACAGAAGTCGGTAAAAAGATTCTTGCAGAATTCCCCGGTACCGGTGGAAGTCTTGGCTGTGCAATTTCTGAAGCAGTAGAAGCCGCAACCAAACAGGAAGGCTACCGCTATGTTTTGGGAAGCGTTCTTTCACAGGTACTTTTGCACCAGACAGTTATCGGTCTTGAAACAATGACTGCCATGGACAAGTATGGAATTAAACCGGATGTAATCATCGGATGTGCAGGAGGCGGTTCAAACCTCGGCGGACTCATTTCTCCTTTCATGGGAAGAAAACTCCGTGGCGAAGCAGACTATCAGTTCATCGCAGTAGAACCCGCAAGCTGCCCGAGCCTTACCCGCGGTAAGTTTGTGTATGACTTCTGCGACACCGGTCACGTCTGTCCTCTTGCAAAAATGTACACTTTGGGAAGCGAGTTCATGCCTTCTCCAAACCATGCAGGCGGTCTCCGTTACCATGGAATGAGTTCAATTCTTTCTCAGCTCTATGACGACAAACTGATTGAAGCCCGCAGCGTAGAACAGACTGCAGTTTTTGATGCAGCCCAGCAGTTTGCCCGCGTAGAAGGAATTCTCCCCGCTCCCGAATCAAGTCATGCAATCCGTGTTGCAATTGACGAAGCCCTTAAATGCAAGGAAACAGGCGAAGAAAAAACAATTCTCTTCGGTCTAACCGGCACAGGCTACTTTGACATGTATGCCTACAAAGCCTTTAACGACGGAACCATGTCCGACTATATCCCAACTGACGAAGATATTGCAAAGGGTCTTGCAGGAGTTCCCCGCTTTCCTGGAAATATGATATAATATTTTCATGGAGCAGATACAAAGCGAAGAAGAACTTGAAAAACGCATAAAGGAACTGGAAGAAGAAGTCCTTCCCGGTCTGTTTGAATCCTACACCGAAAAACTGCGGGATTTTCTCAGTGGAGGACTTTTTCCTTCCGGTTCTAAAGCATCTCTTGTGGAAGAAGCAAAAGATTTATACCACCATACTCAGGAAGAACTTTCTGAATTAAAAAATCTGCTTTCCATGGTTCAACAGGCAGAAAATCAGCCGGACACAGAATATATTTCCCTAGACGATCTTTCGGACCTTGCCCTTCTTGACGGAGGCTTTTAACTTGGCAAAACAAAAAGAACTTTCCCTCCTTGAAAAATACTACAACAAATTCAACGAAGAACACCGCCTTACCACCCGCCACGGAAGGGTTGAGTTTTCTACTTCCATGCACTTTATTCACAAATACATCCCTCTCGGAGAAAAAATCCGCATACTGGACATTGGTGCAGGAACCGGCCGTTACTCAGTTGCTTTAAAAGAAGAAGGACATGACGTTACTGCCGTAGAAAAAGTTGCCCGTAATCTAAAAGTTCTGGAAGACAAACATTCAGGAGTAAACTGCTGGCCAGGAGATGCAAGGAACCTTTCTTTTTTGCCAGACTCTTCATTTGACCTTACGCTTCTCTTCGGTCCCCTTTACCATCTTCACACACAGGAAGAAATGCTTGAGGCTTTTAAAGAGGCTCGAAGGGTTACAAAAAAAGACGGTATTATCCTTGCTTCCTACGTGATGAATGAATACAGCGTAATCACTTACTGTTTTAAGCAGAAGCACATTAAAGACGTAATGGAAAAAAATGCCCTCACCTCAGACTGGCACACAAAAGCCAGTGAAGACGAACTTTACACCTACTTGCGGCTAGAAGATATAGAAGAACTTAACAAAAAAAGCGGGCTTAGGCGACTGGAAATTTTTGCCGCCGACGGACCCGCTGATTACATGCGCCAGGAACTTAATGCCATGGACGAAGAAGAGTTTTCATTTTTCCTGCAGTACCATCTTTCCACCTGCCAGCGCCCGGAACTTCTCGGTGCTTCTTCCCATGTGGTTGATGTACTAAAAAACTAAGTCCCCTTTTACTCCACCTGACCGATTTTTCCAGCCTGATAAATGGACAGGCCTTTTTCGTTTAAACTGAGTATTTCCCCAATTGTTTTGCTTTCGGGCCACTGTTCCTTTGCCTTAAGAAGTACAGTCCTGCTTTCCTCAGTTTTTTTTGCTTCAAAAAGACTTTGTGAATAAACAATGCCGCAGAAATATATTTCATCGGGAGTTTTTGCCTGAGTAAAGGCTTTTTCAAACAGTTCATTTGCCTTAGCCTTACCGCCGCCTGCAATTTTGGGAGCCCAGTAATACCACTGCCCCAGGTTCATCAGGGCATAACAGTAGTTTTCATCTGCAGCAAGCGATTTTTCATAATATTCTTTTACCTGAAGCCCGTATTTCATTACATCAGAAACTGAAAAACTCATCATGCAGGAAATTGTATCTGCATAACTGCACCAGAACCACTTGCTCATTTTTTCATCAGCTTTTTCAGCAATATAGGCATCCATTTTTTCTTTCTGATTTCTAAGCGTTTTCTGAATGCCTTTTACTTTTGTCTTGTCAGAAAAAAGTGCATTATATTTTTCCATGGCAATATAATTTTCCATGATTATTTTCTGATCTGCATCAAATTCGTTTTCTGACGAAAAAATATTGTTCTCGTAATTTTCAATTTCAGTCATTTTGTTTTCTGAATTTTCTACTTCGGAAAGCTTCATCCTAAAGAGCATAAAATCACCCACAACCCTTGAAAAATCAAGGCTTTCGCAAAAACATGACAGTGAAAATAAACCTGTCATCAGCAGCATAAAAATCTTTTTCATAACACTGCGATTTTACAACCATGTTTCATTTTTCTCAAGCATAATGTGAAAAAGTTGTGCATAAGTTGAGCATAAAAAGCGTTTTTCCGTTGACGGTACTTACATTTAGCGGTATACTGCTTTTTACATATATATATGGAGGACATAATGGCTAAGACCAAGTATGTTTATTTCTTTGGAGACGGTGACGCAGAAGGCGATGAGAGCATGCGCGCCGAACTCGGTGGAAAGGGTGCAAACCTTGCCCAGATGGCAAAAGCCCCTTTGAGCCTGCCTGTTCCGTCAGGATTTACAATTTCTACTGACGTGTGCCAGGAGTTCTACAAGCTGGGACGCAAATATCCCGCAAGCCTCAATGCAGAAGTTGAGAAGTATCTTGCAAAGCTTGAGAAATCTATGGGTAAGAAGCTTGGTGACGAAAAGGATCCTCTTCTTGTTTCAGTTCGCTCAGGTGCAGCAATTTCTATGCCTGGTATGATGGACACCATCCTGAACCTTGGTCTTAACGACAAATCAGTGATTGGTCTTGCAACCAAGACAAACAACGAGCGTTTTGCATGGGACGCCTACCGCCGCTTTATTCAGATGTTCGGCGACGTTGCAATGGGTGTTGAGCACGCTAAGTTCGAGGCTATCATTGACGAAGTGAAGAGCCACCGCGGAATCAAGCAGGACACAGAGCTCAATGTAGAAGAGCTTAAAGAAATCGTTACAAAGTACAAGGCACTTTACAAAAAGGAAAAGGGAGAAGACTTCCCCCAGGATCCAAAAGTGCAGATGTGGGGAGCCATTGGTGCCGTATTCGGTTCATGGATGAACCCCCGCGCTATCAAGTACCGCGAACTCAACAACATCAAGGAAGGAGCACTCAAGGGAACTGCTGTTACCGTTATGGCAATGGTATTCGGAAACAAGGGTGACACTTCTGGTACTGGTGTATGTTTCAGCCGCGATCCTTCAAACGGTGAGAACATCTTCATGGGTGAGTACCTGATGAACGCTCAGGGTGAAGACGTGGTTGCTGGTATCCGCACACCACAGAAACTCGCTCAGCTTGAGGAAACAAACCCCAAGATTTACAAAGAACTTTGCACAATCCGCTCTCGCCTTGAGAAGCACTACCACGACATGCAGGACATGGAGTTCACAGTTGAAGAAGGAAAACTCTTCATGCTCCAGTGCCGCAACGGTAAGCGCACAGGTGCTGCAGCTGTTAAGATGGCTGTGGACATGGTTGGCGAAAAGCTCATCACAAAAGAGCAGGCTCTTCTCCGCGTTGAGCCAGAGCAGCTTGATCAGCTCCTCCACCCCGCTCTTGACCCCAAAGTTGTTAAGACAGAAAAAGAACTTGCAAAGGGTCTGAATGCATCTCCAGGAGCAGGTTCAGGACAGATCGTGTTTACTGCTGACGAAGCAGAAGCATGGGCAAACGATGGAAAGAAAGTTATCCTCGTTCGCAAGGAAACATCTCCTGAAGACATCGCAGGTATGGTTGCCGCACAGGGTATCCTTACTTCAACTGGTGGACGCACTTC
>JAEEGL011973601.1_pt1 | contig 13937 bp, 9 predicted proteins | sample 9134231 | NCBI WGS metagenome assembly JAEEGL01 (sample SAMN16246548, study PRJNA631951) | gut metagenome | biome: gut microbiome; feature: rumen; material: fiber-attached | host: Bos | place: Iran: Karaj | collected 2018-10
GATTGGGGATTGGGGATTGGGGATTGGGCCCAATCCCCAATCCCCAATCCCCAATCCCCATTAGGTTTTTCTTTAATTAAATACATTTTTTTTTGATTTCTATTATTTTATATTTAATTTATATATTTTATCTATTTTATTTGTATTTAATTAAAATTATTTATTTTTAATAAAATCTTTATTTTGAAATTATAAATTCTAATTTTTCATATAAATCATTGTAATATGGTTGAAATAATATTTTAATTCTTTGTAAAATTTCGTTTTTATTTTCTGATTCATTTTTTAATAATTTAATATATTTAGTAAAGTCAATAAAAGTTTTTGTATCTACTTTTTGTTTTACTTCTTTTAAAAATTTAATAACTTCTACTTTAGGATTATTACCACCAACACTCGGAGTACTCATTGGAGTATTTAATTGATTTTTATTTTGAAAATTTTCATAATTTTTTCCATTTAAATAATTTTGAATATTTGGATTAATAATATTTGTTGGTTCTGGTCTTTCAATATTATTCATTTTCTCAAATTCTTTAATTTGAATTTCTAGAGTTTGAACTTTTAATTCTAATTCTTTTATTATATTATCTTTTCTTCTTAGTTCATTTAATATTGTTGAAAATGCTTTATTTATTTCTTCTGAATTTGATTGAGGATATAAAATTCGATTATTATTTAATACTGTTCGATTGTATGCCATTTTTTTAAATATTTTAAATTTAATTTACTTTCCAAAAAAAATTAAAATATATATTTTTATAATTTTTTTTCCCTGTTCAATTTGTTTATTCAAACATTATGAAGTTATTGTATAAAATAATAAAATAAAATTTTAGATAAAAAATAAAAAGATATCTATAAAATATAAAAAAGTTAAATTTTAGTATATATTAAAACATTTAAAAAAAAATATATAAGAATCTAAATAATGATTGAAATAAATATATAAAAACGAATCTAAACACTTAATACTTAAATATTACACCTACTCTTCAAGCTTATTCTAAGCAAAACTAAAAGGTTTCATAGAATAATATTTATATTGATTCTGTGGAATTATTTGACTAACATTATTAAATCCAGTAAATAAATTAACATCTCTATTAATAACATTATTGAAAGATAAGTTAGATAAAATTAAATTACAATAATAATTGCATTGTGATAAATGTTTTACTTTCTTATTTGCATTTTTACATAAATTACTAATTATTTTAAAACCTTCTGAAAATTTAATACTATCAATATCATCTTCTTTACTATTTCTTAAAAAAATCTTTTTAATATTTGGTTTATTTTCATTATTATTAATAAAAGAAATTACCTCACTTTGATTATTTTCATTTATGTTTGAATTAGAATTTGATAAATTATTTTCTATAGTTTGTGAAATATTGATTGATGAATCACTATGTTCAATCGTAGTTGACTCTACAGTAATTTCTTCTTCTTCTTCGTCATATTTATTTTTTCCAGCATTTATTATTAATTTTTGATTTTTTAAAATTATAGGAATTTTATTATTTAAAGCTCTTTGATATTCTCGTAAATTAGAAAATTCTATAAATGCATATCCTTTTGATTGATTTGTTATTTTTTCTTTTATAATTGTTACTTTGAATATTGAAGAATATTGTTTTTGAAAATAGTTTTTTAATTCATCATTTGTAATTGATTTATCTAAATTTCCAACAAATAACTATTAAAAAAAAATAAAAATTTTAAATAGCTTACTGTATATTTATTTAAATTTGGAATTATATTTTTATCTTTTCTGATCCAATTTAATTTAATATATGTATTTCTATGTTTATATCCATTGAAATTTCTCAAAACATAATTCGCAGTTTTATAGGAATCAAAGATTAGGAAACCACTTCTTCTTTTATTATTTTTTGGTTTTAGAATTATATTAACAGGATAAATATTTAATTCTTTTAAAAAATTTAATAGATATTTATAATTTATCCATGGTTCTAAATTTCCTATCCATAATGTTCTATTGTCTATACTCATTAAATTATTATTATTATTTTAATATACAGATTATATAGATAATATAATTAAAATTAATTCCCTACTGTTTGATTTATTATATTTATTTTATATTTTTCATATTTTATTTTATTTTTTATTGTTATTTATTAAGTATAAAAAATAAAAATTTAGAAAAAAAAATTCATAATTATTAAGTATAAAATAAGTTTAAAACAAGATTTTAAATTAATATATATAAATAAAAATTAAAATTTAAAATTTTCTCAACAATTCCCTTTATAATATTAAAATAATAAATATATTAATAATGAAAAATAATAAATCAAAATATTTTTCATTTGATTCAGGAAAATATATAGATAAATCAATTGACAAATCAAATAATCAAGAAACAAAACGGAGCAATGGAATAAATAAATTTATGTCATTAACTCGTTTATCAAGAGATTTACCAAGTCAAACAGAATCAACTTTTGATTCAACATATCTAAAAACAATGTCAAATAGAAATGATTCTTCTTATGAAAATAAAAAAGATAATTCTATTAGAACTAATTTTTTTAAAAAAGAAAAGAAAAAAGTAGATGATATTGAAAATAATAAAAACATATTTAGAAGTAATATAAGAATACCAACTCAAAGAAAAAAACAATATATTATATCTTCAGTTTTAACTGAAGAAGAATTTAAAAAAGAAGAAAAAAATATAGTAAAAGAAAGTAAAAAAAAGAAAAGAAATAAAGATCATCTAAAAATAAAAAGTATAAAAGATATTTTAGATGATGAAAAAAGAAAAAGAGAAGAAGCTGAAAAACAAACAAAAATTGAATTTTTTGGAGCTTTAGAAAACGAAAAAGTAAATTTCTTAAAATATGCAAATGAAACAAATAAGAAATTAAAAGAAGATATAATGAAAACTGTCTCAGCAACATTAAATGAAAATAATCATTTAACAAAACAAATAAAACAATTATATTTAAATGATTATATTAAATATTGTCAAGATCAAATGAAACATAAAAAACCAGAACTTCCAGAAGTAATAGACAAAGAAAAATTAGATGAAATAGAAAGAACACAAAAAATAAATGAAATAAGAATAAAAAATGAAAAAAAACGTAAATTAAGGAAAAAAATATTAGTAATAATATTAACCTTAGCAGCTCATTTATATAGAAGTAAATTATCCTTATCAGAATTTTTAGAATTACATGAATATTCATTAGAAAATTTATCATTTTTTAAAGAAGATTTCAATAAATTAAAAGAAGCTATAAAAGATGATAATGAAGTTCTAGTTAAATTATTATTATCTTCAAATAAATATTTATGTCAAATGTTTGATGATTTTAATGAAACTGCTCTTCATATTGCAGCAAAAAGACCAAGAGGAGATATAATTAGATTACTTTTAAGTTTTGGAGCTAAAATAGATGCTCAAGATTTTACTGGGAGAACTGCTTTACATTATGCTTGTATTTATAATAATTTAGAAAATGCAGAAATTTTATTATATGAATATGCTTCTCCAATTAAAAAAGATCATTTTGGAAAACAACCTGGTGATTATACTACTGATAGATTAATTAAATTTTTCACTGATAGAGCTAAAAATTTAGTTGATATTAATTTAATCACTGTTAATATTAAAGCTAGTTTAAAAAAAATTAGATCTGGATTAGACTTTTTCTTTAGTATTCCTGAGGAAAGATTAAGGAGAATGATTTAGAAATAAATATTTTTTTTATTTTTAATCTATAGTATTTTAAATTTAAATTTTTTTATATTATTTTTTTGTGCTTATATCTAATATATTTAAAGAGTTGTTTAATTTTAATATATAAAGTAATTGAAAATCTATATTAAAATCAAAAGTTATAATATCATTATTTGTTTCATAGATTTTTTCAACTCCATTTTTATCAATTGATAATAAAGCTTCTGAATTAACTTCTTGAATATATAAATTATTATTATTTTCATTAAATTTAAATTTTTCTACTAAAATTTCTTCTTTAATGATTTCACTATAATGTGATAAATTTCTACAATCAAATAAAAATATTGTTTCTTTTTCTTCTGAATATGCATAAAAACTTTTATAATTTCTATCTCCCCAAGTTAAATAATTAAAATTCCATTTATGCTTTCTTGAAATATCACAATTATTTTCTCTAATATCATATAATATTATTTTTTGATCAGAAGAACACATTATGATTTTTTCTTCTGATAATATATAATCACATAATAAATTTTTTCTACCTGGATATAATATTTTTTCTTCCTCTTTTTTTGATAAATCAAAAATTTTTAAACCTGCAAAACTAAGCATTCCATATAATTTATTTTCATTTTTATTTATTGTTGGTCTAATATATTGTTCCTCATCTATTAATTCCTTATTTAGAGTTTTATTATTTAAGGAATATAACTCAGAGTCAAATAATAAAATATTATTTGATTTTTGAAGAGGTAAAATATAATTTAATCTTTTAGCAGGAGTAGTATTCCAAGTTTCAAAATATAAGTGATTTTTTTGATCTTGTTTAACTAAAGAATTATATGTAAAATAATATAAAAATGATTTTGAAATGTTTGAATCTCCAAATACATAAACATCAAAAATGCCATTTTCATTATAATTTCCTATTCCACAACATCTAATTTTCAACTGCTCAAAATTTAAATCGCAATTAAATTTCCTCATTTTTCAAAAAAAAATTATTTTTAAAATTTAAATGATTAAAATAATTATTTTATGATTCCCAAAAAACTAAAATCTATTTGAAAAAATAAACTCATCATTTATTAATAAATTTGACAATATAATTCAAATAATTATTAATGTATTTGTCACTCAAATCATAATAAAAGAAATCAACATGATTAATCAAATATAAATCTTAGTCTGAGTACTTTTTAAATTATATTAATCATTTATTGAAATGTTTAAAAGAAAAGATTATATTTTTAATTGAATATAAAAATTAATTAATTTAATTACCAAATATATGTTTGATTTTTTATTGATAAAAGGTTAGTTTAAATTGATTGAATAAAAAAAACAATATAAATGAATGAATGTTGTTTTTGGGGAAATAATGTTAAAATTAATTTTCAATATACTTTAGATAAATTGATAAATTTATTTTATATGATTAAATAAAAATCTATTTTTTTCCATTTAAATCTTAATTATTTAAAATTATATTTTTAATTAGTATCGCCATAATCTATTAAATATTGTTTTTTTTCATAATCTTCATTTTGAAAGACAGAATTATTAACAATATTATTAAGTTTTTCATGATTTGAATAATTAAAATCATTTATTTGTAACGAAGCATTAATTAAAGTTTCAATACTAATTGCTTTTACAAAAAAATCTTTATATAATTTATATAATTTTATTCTTGAATTATTTTTAAAAAAAATAGTTGGCAATATATACTGGCATAAACTCAATTTATATTTATTTTTTTTATTATTTAAAAATTTAACATCAAGAATTAATTCATTATTGTTCTTATCGTGAAATATTTTTTTATTTATAATTTCATTATCTTGAAAATTATTAATTAAATCAATATATATAGTTTTATTTCTAATTAATGTACTCATTTTTGAAAAAATTTGAATAATAAAAGAGAATAAAGAAACAACTTTTGTTAAAACATCAGTAAATTTAATATACTGAATATAATCAATATGGATTTTATTTGTTAAATAAATATCTAAAGTTACCAGACTTATAAATTCTTTTTCTTGATCAAACAATCTTTGAGTATATGATTTATGATCTATAGAATCATAAGATAAATAGTTGATTTCATTTTTTTTTTGAATAAAAAATCCTTTATTTGAAATAAATTTATTTTGTTGATAATTCATAGAAAAATGTTCCATTGTTTGATTTTTCAATAAAAACAATTCAGATTTTCCTATTTTTTTAATTGGATTATTATAATCTAAAGAATTAAAATAATAATCAGGCCACACAACAAACAATTGATATCTTTCATAATCAATTTCAAATGGCAAATTTCTCCTTTTGAGAAAATGGAATGAAAATATATAACCATCATTTCTAAGAACATTTTGAGTTCCTTTTAAAATATATTCTTTACCATCCAAATCAGGACAAATAAAAAGATAAGGAGCATTGGTTTGATTACTTTTATTAGAATGATTAATTGTTGAATAATCATTTAAAAAATTATATTCACTTTTATTTTCATTTTTTTTTCCAGTTAATAATTCTTGTATTTCCAAATTTTCAGTTTCATTACAAGCTCTTATTCTTAATTCTGTATAAACACTTTTATTATTATATATTAAATAGGGAGCGATTAATTCCCCAAAATTAGTTATAAATTGTTTTTTTTGTATATCTACTAATCCAATAAAAAAAGGAAGTCTTGAAAAAGTATAATTTGCCATATTTTCAATTTTCTCATTTTGGTAATATAAATACGGTTCTTTACTAAAAGATTCATTTATGTAATAAATTAAGGTAAGGATAAATGAAATAATGCTTATAATTGATATTATAATATCAAAATTATTTGAATATTTTGGTTTACATTTGTAATTCAGTTGAAATGATTTGAAATAAAATGGGAAGAAATCTATCATTTTATAATTATATATTTTTGGTAAAAAATTAAATAATGAATAATAGTTATTAAATTTCAAATTTAAAAAACTTTTTTCATATAGAAATTATCAATATACCAATAATAATATTATATTTCAATTTTTATGTTTACTACTTTTTTTTGAAAAACAATTACATTTATTTACTTTAATTTAAGATATATTAATATAATAATCCGTTAAAATTAAATTAAATTTAACTTCAAATATTCAAGGTATAGAAGAGTTTCCATCTGAAGTTTTCTTAGTCATAATATACTATAAAGGATAAATAAAAATTAATATTTAATAAAATTAAAAATTTAAATATTAAGTAAATAAAATTAAGAATCATTCAAAAATAAGAAGAAATTTTAAAATATGTTAATAATAATGATAAAAATTAAATAAAATTTTTAAATGAATACTTATTTAAAAAAATAATGGATGTCAAGCCAGAATATCTGAAATTACCAATAATAATAGATATAGGAAGTGGAATAATAAAAGCAGGTATAAGCGGTCAAGAAGCCCCAAAAACAATATTTCCAAATTATATAGGAGAACCAAAATATTCAAAAGTGCTTCGTTCCTTTAGTAAAGACAATCAAGAAATGAAAGAACAATATATAGGAAAAGATTGTTCAAAATATTTAGGAATATTAAAATTACGTTATCCAGTAAAAAACGGAATATTTGAAAATGAACAAGATATATTAACAGTATTTAAATATATATATCAAAATTTAGAAATAAACAATGAAGAAATAAGAGAACATCCAATTTTAATAACAGAACCATTATTAAATCCATATATAAATAGGGAAAAAATAGCATCAGCTTTATTTGAAAATTTAAGTGCTCCTGCAATTTTTTTTGCATCACAACCAATATTATCATTATTTAGTACTTCAAATACAAGTGGAGTTATATTAGAAAGTGGAGAAGGAGTAACTCAATCATGTGTTGTTTATGAAGGATATTCTATTCCTAATTCATATATTAGAAATAATTATGGTGGAAGAGATGTTACAGAATATTTTCAAACTTTACTTAAAAAACAAGGTTATTCTTTTTCTACAACTTCTGAATTTGAAATTGTTAGAAAAATGAAAGAAGAAATATGCTTTACTGCAATTGGAAATAGTAATAGTGTTTTAAGTAATATGTCTGGTCATTTAGATTTAGGGGGAAATAAAAATAAAAGTGAAAGTTCAAATACATATAATTTACCTGATGGAAATGCTATTAAAATTGGAGAAGAAAAATGTATAGCACCTGAGATATTATTTAATCCTTCTATTATTGGAAGTGAACATTTAAGTTTTCAAGAAATGATTGTTACAAGTATTAATAAAGTTGATATTGATTTAAGGAAAAATTTATATACTAATGTTTTAATTAGTGGAGGAAATACTTTGTTTAAAGGAATTCAAGAAAAATTTCATACTGAAATTAAATATTTATCTCCTAAAAATATGAAAGTTAAAATTCATAGTCCTGGAAATAGATTATTATCTTGTTGGACTGGAGGAAATGTTATTTCTACTTTGGAAATATTTAAAAAAATGTGGGTCACTAGAGATGATTGGAGTGAAAAAGGAAATAAAAGTATTATACATGTTAAAACTATTTAAATTTATAATTTTTATTATTATATTAAAAAAAAATTTTGTTTGTTTTTTATAATTGATTTTTTGGATTTGATGGTTTAAAGTATTTTTTTTGATTAAGATATTGTATTTACAAATATTTGTAAAGAGGAATAAACATTTATTTCATCTGTGATTGTTGGATACAATTTTTCCATAAAGTCTTTTATATTATTCATGTATTTAATAGCATTTTTCCTTTGTTGATTCATTAATTCATTAAAACACATATTATTATAATATCCATATTGACATTGTAATTCATAAACATTGTTATTTTCTTTTGTACACATTTTAGAAAATGCATAATCTTTATTTTTTAATTTTGAAGTATCAACAGTACTCATATCTTCAATTTCAAATTTATTTGGATCACCTGTTTCAAATAATTTTTCCATTTTTACTTTTAGTTTTTCTTTTTCTATATTATATTTATTTTTAATTTCATTTTTTCTTTCTAAAAATTCAATATTAGAATTATTTACTATTTTAACAAATTTAAAAAAATTTTTAAAATTATTTTTAAATATATCTTTCCTTTTTATAATAATCCTATTCCAATTTTTAATAAAAATTCCTATTTCTTCATAATTTCTTAAAATATGTTTTTCCATAGAAACCTTACTATTAATAAGAAATAAAGATTCAAAATCTTTTTGAATATCACATAAATTGTTACAAACTTTTTCTATATTATTAAAAAAATCTTTAAAATGACTATTTAAATTATCTAAAATATCATTTTCGATTTTATAAAATTTATCCATATTATCAAAGAAATTACTTTTAATATTAATATCCCAAACAGAAACATTTCCTTCAATATTTCTACTTTCAGCAAGAAAAGGAGAAGGATTGAAAGAAATATATTCTTTCATTTTTGCTTCAAATTGAATTCTATTATCAATAGATAAAAAATCAATTAAACATTCACTTGCTTTAAAATCTTCATTTTCAATAATTAAATTTAGAAATTTTTGTAAATGATTCATTCTTTTTTCAATAAATTCTAATTCAAATCTTTTTTTACCTATTTTTTTTTTTGGAATTGGAGGAATAATATAACTAGGGAAAAACTTAGTTAAAGTATTATTTAACCATTCAAAATCACTAAATCTTCTTTGAACTAACCAATTCATTTTTGAAGTTTCTACTTCATAATTTACATAATTTGATGATAATAATCCTGTTTCTATTTGTTTTGGATTTTTTATTAATATAGTTAAATCTTTTATATCATTTAATTTTGTTTTTGTTAATTTTTTACAAGGAATTTCTATTATTTTTTGAGTATTTGGTTCAAGTTCTTCAGGTTCAATTAATAATTTATCTATTTCTTTATCTAAAATATCTTCTGATTGTTTTTCTTTTTCTTTTTCTTTTTTTTTATCAATTAACAAAATAAATTCATTTATTATTTCTTTTAATTCTGGAATTGTCCATAATGATAAATCATCTCCATTTGGTTTTTTTTCTATGCAAAATTGAATAAATTTTTCCATATCATATTCTTTTTCTATTATTTCTTTGCTTAGTAATTCTTTCTTTTGGTCAAATTCTTTATCTTCTTCCATTTTTTTAAAATCTGTTTTTTTATTAAAAAAATATTTATATTTAATTAAATAAAAGTTTTTATTTTATTTTTTATTCTAATTCTTTTTTTTCTTCTTTAAATAAAATTTCTTTTGTGAAAAATACCAAAGGCAATTCTATTAATATACCATATATTATTGAAAAACTAAAGATTAGAATGAAATTTGGAAATGATGAAAGAAAAATGTTTTTTAAATTTAATTGTTGATTTATATTTCCTCTACAATATGTAATTGTTATTATATTTGTGATACAATTAAAAATAACAAAAGATATTTTACTCAAAGATAAAATCAAATCATTTGAAAATAATTTTTTCCATAATGGAAAAGTTGATGCAATTAAAATTATAATAATTAATATTGTAAACAAAAAACCTGATATAATTCCCTCATATAAATAAATCATATCTATCCAATTCTCTTTATTATTGAAAAATAAAATATTATCTTTCTTAATATTATTTTCTCTTATAAAATAATAATTAAGAGATACCAATAATAATAATATTGAGACAATAATTCCTATGATTCTTCTTAAATATTTATGTATTTGATTTACACATTTCATGAAATAATAATTATATGAAAAGGGCATATATATATAGTTTTCTTTTGATAAAAATTCATTATATGTATATGATAAATTGTTATGATAAAAAAACATAATTCCAAAATTAAATCCAAGGTAATATAATATAATAAATAATAAAGGTTGTCTTATCATATTTATATTTCCATAAATTTTTTGAATAGTATAATTTCCAACTGGGTCTTTAAATATAAATTTTAATAAAAATAGAAATAATAAATAAATACAAAATACAAAAAAATCAACAATTTTTTTTTCTAATTTAACTAATATAAAAGCAAAAGATGTTAAAAAGAGAAAACAATAAAATTCACTAACTGAAAAAAATGCCGACTTATAACATGTTGTTTGAGAAGAAGATGAAAATAGAAAAATTTCATAAGTTTTATAGAAACAAGTTTTATTAAATATTTCTCTATTAAAAAATTCAAATTGAATAGTTGGATAAAATTGTTCTCCTATAATAATAAAAAAAGACTGTAAATAATGAAGAATTAAAAAAGATATAACATAAGGTAAAGATTTAAAATAAAATTTAAAAATTAACATCCCATTAATGTCTTGAATTTTATGAATTTTTAAATAATCCATAAAAGTATAACCTAATATTGCTCCACAAATAATTTTATAAAAATCATATGAATATGAAAAAAATTTAATAACACAAAATAAAGGATTTGATATTATATTATAAATAGACATTCCTGAATTTGGTATTTTAAGTAAAGAATATGAATTTTCACATAATATAATAAAAAAAAGAATATATACTTTTATTCCTAATAATTGTTCAATATTTCTAGATTCTTTGGAACTAATATATTTAATATTTGAAAAAAAAGAAAGTCCTTTGAAAAAAATATAAGATTTAGTTTGTGAAATATCTATATTTTCAGTTAAAAAATTATTTGATGCTTTTTCATCTTCTTTTGAATTATCTAATTCTTCACTATTATCACTATCAATTTGAATAATTGAACCTAATAAACCTTTTAATTCAGGATCACCCATTGTAATAAAATGAAATGATATAATTATTCTTATTATAATCCAAATAATTAAAATATATTTCAAATATTTTAATTTTAAAAAATCTTCTTTATATTTACTACATAAATGATTTTGATACATTGAAGTTATCTTTGAATAACACTGCTCCTCATTTTCAAGATTTGTTTGGTTCTGAATTAATTGATTATATCCATATAATTGAATTTCTTTTACATTTGTTAATTTAGTTATCAATTTATTAATTGTTTCATTATTTTCAAAATAAAATTCACCACAATCTGACAAAATACAAATTCCTTTATATAAAAGTTTATTATCTAAAAAATTAGATAATTTATTTCCATAATTATTTAATTCTTCTTTTTTATAAATAAAAAATAAATAAGTCCAATTATTTTCTAAACATTCTTGTTCATCTCCTAATTTATTATAATCATATCCTGAAAGCGATATTGAATCAAAAAAAAATGAATAATCTGAATTATTCATAGAGATACGACTATTTATATATTCATAACACTTTGAATTATTTAAAGAAATAATATCTTTTATATCTATTTGTTTGGAAAGAAAGATAACTATTTCATAATATTTTTTCTGAAAAAAATCTGATAAATCTGATAAATCTGAATTTATAAATTCAATTAAAGTTATAAAAATAAAACTTTTTAACAAAAATATTTTCATTTAAATTAACAAATTTATATTTATATAATTTAAATAAATAAAATTAATAATTTGATTATTTTAAAAAACTTTTATTTTGATTGATTGAAGAAAAATATTAGTATAAATGACAAATGTTTTCTTAGATACTATAATTGATAATATATTGAAATAATTGGACAAATAAACTATACTAACTAAACTAAAATAAATATGGTATCCCAGTCTCTCTATGATTGTCTTCATCTAAGGAAAGGTATCTCCTGAAAAGGTACAATAAATTAATAGAAGTTATGAATTATATGATTAATAGATGGATGTATAATATTAAGTAGTGCTTATAGTAGATAAAAGAAGAATTGATGCAATGAAGAAATTCAAAGTTTATATGAAGACAAAGGAATAAAGCAAGTATATAATTTTGGAGATAAAGTAATTAATTTTGAGTCAACATATATAATATGGATATTAGAAAGATTAGATGATTTAAAAGAATATCTTTGGACTATATACTTATTGGAGCAATGGAATTAGGAAAATATATTTGAATTAATTTATTTAAAAGTTTTAGTGCATTTATGGATAAATTTTTGTTCTTGTGATTTATTTAATTTTTCCTCTCTTTTAATAATCTTTTATCTGAAGTATTTAAAGAAGTTAAAGAAGAAAAACCACTGAACATATAACTCATATTATTAACATTATTATTATTCAAGTCTTATAAATTTAAAGAAGTTAAAGAAGAACAATGAAAGAACATACCACTCATATTATTAACATTATTAGTTTGTTTATAATTATTATTTTGATCCTTTTCATATATTGAAAAATTACCTTTAATTGATTTTATTTTATTTATTAATTCTTCAATTTCAATTTTAATGTTAATAAATTGATCTAATCTCTCATTTATTGTATTAGATAAATTAATATTCAGTATTATTCTGAATGAAGAAATGGTTTGGTGTATTTATTATTTTAAACAATACAAATGTTTATTATAATTAGAAATATTAAAATCTTTTTAGAAAAGAAAAAAATAAAAGATAATTTCAAACAATAACAAGTTATTCATAAAAGTCATTATTTAAAGTAATTAAAAAAATAAAAAAAAGAAATTGAAAATCAATTAAAAAAAATTAATAATGAATATAATAATACATTAAAAAATAATGAAATTTTAAATAAAGCTTTATTAGAAAGTGAAAAAGTAAAAAATGAAAAAATTAAAATTTTATGAAAAAGAAATAAATAATTAATGAAAAAATTTAGAAGAATTAAATGATATAAAAGATAAATATAATGTATTATTAAAACATAAACAATAACAGATAAAGAAAATAATCAATTAATAAATGATATCAATTGAAGAAACAAATTATTAGAAGAAATTTCGAAAAAATTTGAAGAAAATAAATTTCTACTTTCAAATAAAGAAAATGATATAATACATTTAGAAAAAAATTATTAGAAAAAAAATTGAAAATGAAAAGAACGCCTTCAAATAAATAATTAAATAATATTTTTAATGAAACTAAAGTTTTAAATGAAAAATTAAATTCTGAAAATTTATTTATTTAACAACAAAATGAAGAAAAGAATAATGCTTGAATAATTCTTTAAAAGATAAAGAAACAAATAAGAAAAAATATCTAAATTAAATAATGAAATAGATGATTTAATTCTGAAAAAAATAAATTAAAGAAGAAATAAAATTATTAAATATTTAAAAAATGAAAAGATGATTTAAAACATGTTTAACTGCTTCAAAAAAATTATTAGAAA
>JAEEGL013972868.1_pt1 | contig 13937 bp, 12 predicted proteins | sample 9134231 | NCBI WGS metagenome assembly JAEEGL01 (sample SAMN16246548, study PRJNA631951) | gut metagenome | biome: gut microbiome; feature: rumen; material: fiber-attached | host: Bos | place: Iran: Karaj | collected 2018-10
ACACCTTTACGCAAGAAGGGTATAAAGCGACGCTGAACGAAGAACTGAAGTTCATGAGTTACTATCAGCCCCTCTTTATCAGCGCGCTCACGGGTAAGCGCGTTCAACAGGTCCTGACTTCGTTGGAAAAGGTATACGAAAATGCTTCTCGTCAAATCCCGACCGGAGTCTTGAACGACGTGATGCAGGACGCAATGAGCGTCAACGAACCGCCGAACTATAACGGTAAAAAATTACGCGTTTACTATACGACGCAGACGATGACCAACCCGCCGACTTTCACCCTTTTCGTTAACGACGAAAAAATTATGCACTTTTCTTATAAAAGATATCTGGAAAACGCCCTTCGGAAAGCCTTTGATTTTTCCGGGACGCCGATCAGAATACGTGTTCGCAACAGAAAAAACGAGGAGATTTGATTCTTATGAAATATACGCACGAAAACGCTTCGGAAATCCTTTCGGAGGCAAAGCAACAATACGAAAAGTATCTTTCTATGCATTTAAACCTGAATATGAGCCGCGGAAAACCGGCTCCCGATCAGCTTGCTATCAGCAGCGGTCTTTTGGACGCTATCGACAGCAAAACGGTTTTGAACGTGAACGGAAACGACTATCGTAACTACGGCATTCTCGACGGCATCCCCGAAGCGAAAGAATTATTTGCTTCTCTTTGCGGCGTAAAAACGTCTCAGATCTGCGTGATGGGTAATTCTTCACTCAATATCATGTACGATATGGTGCAAAGGGGAATGCAGTTCGGTTATTCGGGCGAAAAGCCGATGAACGCGCAAAAGAATCTGAAATGGCTTTGTCCCGTTCCCGGATACGACAGACATTTTTCCGTGACGGAACTTTTCGGCTTTGAACTGATTTGCGTGCCCATGACGGAAACCGGTCCGGATATGGACGTGGTGGAAGAATACGTAAAGGACGAAACGGTAAAAGGTATATGGTGCGTGCCGAAGTACAGTAATCCGCAAGGATACGTTTATTCGGACGAAACCGTCGAACGCTTTGCGAAACTGAAACCTGCGGCAAAGGACTTCAGGATCTATTGGGATAACGCCTACGGCGTACATTTTCTGGACGAGGACGTTCCGCTTTTGAATCTTTTGAACGAAGCGGAAAAGTACGGCAACGAAGATATCGTCTTTATGTTCGGTTCTACCAGCAAGATCAGTTTTGCCGGCGCAGGCGTCGCTTACATCTGCTGTTCGGAAAATAACATGGCGCAATTAAAGAAGCTACTGTCATATCAAACCATCGGTCACGATAAGATCAATCAATACGCGCACGTTCTTTACTATAAGAACGCCGACGGCATCAAAGAGCATATGAAGAAGATGGCGAACGTGCTTCGTCCGAAGTTCTTGAAAGTGTTTGAGGTACTTGAAAGCGAAGGAAAAGGGTTGATGACTTGGACGGTACCGAAAGGAGGATACTTTATCAGTTGCGATCTGCCGGAAGGCACTGCAAAGCGTACGGTGGAGCTTGCGAAAGAAGCGGGCGTCGTCTTTACCGGCGCGGGCGCTACTTATCCCTACAAAAAGGATCCGCACGACAGTAACGTGCGTATCGCGCCGAGCTATCCTCCGGTAAACGAACTCGGCGTCGCTATGAACGTATTCTGCTGTTGCGCAAAGATCGCTTGGGCGGAAAAGGAACTTTCTTGCAAGGAATAAAAAAATGATCGCCGGCATATAGTCTTACCATAATAATCTGGGAGGCTATTTGCTATGCTGAATGACAATATTTACGACGATATCGCCACCCGTACGGGCGGCGATATTTATATCGGCGTCGTCGGACCCGTGAGAACGGGAAAATCGACGTTTATTAAAAAATTTATGGAAGTTAACGTCCTCGGACAGGTGTCCGACGCTAATAAAAGAGCGAGGATGATGGACGAACTTCCGCAATCGGGCGACGGAAAAACCATTATGACGACCGAACCCAAATTCGTTCCGAACGAGGCGGTAACCATTAAATTCGATAAAATGAGCGCCGCAGTTCGCCTGATCGACTGCGTCGGATACGTCGTCGAAGGAGCGCTCGGACAGACGGAAGGAGATAAACCGCGTTTAATAAAAACGCCTTGGCAAGAAGAAGAAATGACATTCGAGAGAGCAGCGGAGATCGGTACGGAAAAAGTCATTTCCGACCATGCTACCGTAGGTGTGCTCGTGACGACCGACGGTACGATAACCGATATCGGAAGGGCCAGGTACATTGACGCCGAAGAAAAAGCGGTCGCTAAATTAAAAGAGTGCGGAAAACCATTCGTTATTATTTTAAACTCAAAAACACCGGAAAGCACCGATTCCGTCCGACTGAAAGAGAGTATGGCGGAGAGATACGGCGTGCCCGTCGTACTTTGCGACGTCACGAAATTGGATAAGGATTCTTTATGCGATATCATGCTTAAAATATTATACGAATTCCCCATTCGATATATCAATATGAAGCTGCCGAAGTGGATGCGTTCTTTGTCCTGTTCGTCCGATATGATTGCAAAGTGTATTACTGCTTTAAAAGACGGAAGCAACGGATGCGAAAAGATGTCCGATGGATATAAACTTGATAAAATATTCGAAAACGAACAAATATTTGTATCTGTGGAAACAAAATTTGACCTTTCTACCGGCTGTATCGATATGGTATGCTTGCCGAAGAAAGACGCATATTACGAGGTGCTCAGTTCTGAATGCGGATTGGATATCCCGGACGATTATTCTTTGCTTTCCTACGTAAAGAAGTTATCCGGATCTTATAACGATTACGAAAAGATACGCGTTGCGATGGATAAAGTAAAAGAGGACGGATACGGCTTGATCATGCCGTCGCTTTCGGATATCGACTTATCGGAGCCGGAACTTGTCAAAAAGGGCAATCAGTACGGAATACGATTGAAGGCGACGGCTCCGTCTTATCACATCGTTCGCGTCGACGTCGGATCGGAAATTTCGCCCACGATCGGATCGAAACAACAGAGCGAAGAGGTGGTCGGAAGTATGAAAGCGGAGTTTGCGGAAAACAAGCAAGGAGTATGGAATACAAATATGTTCGGAATGAGTCTGAGTAACTTAGTTCGCGAGGACATGAATACGAAATTGACGCAGGTGCCCGAAGATACGCTCAACAAATTGCGTAAAACCATGACGAGGATCGTGAACGAAGGAAAGGGCGGAGTGCTTTGTATTTTGCTGTAAAAGAATTTTGTATTATCGGCCATGCGTCGCGGCGCATGGCCTTTTTGTTTTCTCTTCAAGACGCTTTTCGCGCGTTTTACCGGTTTTTCGACATTTGTCGCGGTCGAATTTATTATATGGTTGTAAAATACCGGTTCAAAATAGTTTACAAAATATATAAAATTTGATACTATATAACAACAAAAATGATGAGTTACTTTTATGGAGGTAAAAATAAATGGAATACTCGCTGAAAAAATTGAGCAAAACCAAAGTTGAGATTTCTTTTTCCGTCAACAAGGAAGAATGGGAAGAACAGATCAAGAGTTCTTTCAACAAGAACAAGTTCAAGTATAACTTGCCCGGATTCAGAAAGGGTAAGGTCCCGTTCAGTATTCTTGTGCAACGCTTCGGAATGGAATTCTTTTACGAAGAAGCTCTCGACGACTGCTTGAACAAGCAATACGGAGAGATCCTCGATAAAGAAAAGTTGGACGTTATCGATCGTCCGCAGGTCGACGTTAAAGAAGTATCCGCCGAAGGCGTTAAGGCGACCATCACCGTTGTCGTCGCTCCCGAAGTCGTACCCGGACAGTACAAAGGTATGACCTTTAAGCGCGAAGCGACCGAGGCCACCGCCGAGGAGATCGAAGCCGAGATGAAAAAAGAGCAAAATAAGCGTGCCCGTCTCGTGACGAAAGAGGACGCCGCCGAGCTTGGCGATACGGTTGTGCTCGATTACAGCGGAAGCGTAAACGGAGAGAAGTTCCAGGGAGGAACGGCCGAAAAGCAAACTCTTGAACTCGGCAGTCATTCCTTTATTCCCGGATTCGAAGAACAAGTCGTCGGTTTGAAAGCCGGTGAAAGCAAAGATATCATCGTGACCTTCCCGGCCGAATATCATGCCGCCGATCTCGCCGGTAAAGAAGCCGTTTTCGCCATTACCATCCATGAAGTTCAGAAAAAAGAGCTCCCCGAAATCAACGATGAATTCGTAAAGGATATCGAGGATGATATCGACACCGTCGATCAGTGGAAAGAAAAGATCGCCAAGAAGATCAGCGACAACAAGACCCGTAATGCCGACGCCAAACTCGAAAACGAAATCCTCGACGCTATCATTAAGAATACTGAAATGGAGATCCCCGACGTTATGATCGAAGAAGAGATCGACTATCGTGTTCACGAACTGGAAAACAACATGAAAGGCTACGGATTGAAATTCGAGGATTATCTTAAATACGCGAATACGACAGTCGAGAAGATCCGTGAAGAAGAGAGACCGGCTTGCCTGCATAACGTTCAGGGCCGTTTGATCATCGAAGCTATCTGCAAGGAAGAAAAGATCACCGTAACCGCCGAAGATATCAAGGCCAAGCTCGAAGAACAAGGTATGGACGAAAGCAAGGCGAAGGCCGATTATATCAATTACCTTGTCAATACCATGATGCTCGAAAAGTTCTTCGACTTCCTGAAGGCAAATAATACTATCGAATAATTTCGATATATAACAAAATAAAACAAAGCATTCTCCCCAAAGGTAACGTGCTTTTGGGGAGTTTGTGAAAAAAGAGGAAATCGAAAAAAGTATATTACTTTCGGCGAAAGAAAGAATAGTGAAATACGGCCGAATGCTTGGCCGCAACAATAAGGAGGTATCTATATGTACAACATTCCTTACGTTATAGAAAAAGACTCGCGCGGAGAAAGAAGTTACGATCTTTATTCGAGATTGCTTGAAGACAGGATCATATTTTTGAGCGGAGAAGTCAATACCGATTCGGCGAACAGTATCATCGCGCAGCTTCTGTTCCTGGAAACGAAAGATCCCGATAAGGACATCTTTTTGTATATCAACAGCCCGGGCGGTTCCGTGACCGACGGACTGGCTATCTACGACACGATGAATTATATCAAGTGCGACGTGAGTACCATCTGCGTCGGCCTTGCCGCCAGTATGGGCGCTTTTTTGCTGAGCGCGGGGACCAAAGGTAAGAGATTCGCTCTCGCAAACAGCGAGATCATGATCCACCAACCTTCGGGCGGCGTTTCCGGGCAAGCGACAGAGATCGCCATCGTTGCCGACAGAATTTTGAAGACGAAAGAAAAAATGACTCGTATCTTGGCCGAAAACTGCGGCCAGCCCTTTGAGAAAGTAGCTAAGGACGCGGAAAGAGATTATTATATGGATGCGGAAGAGGCAAAAGCATACGGACTGATCGATAAGGTTTTCGTGACGAGAAAGGACGGTGCTAAATGAAAAACACCATTGAAGTAAACAGCGATAAGTGCATTTTCTGCGGCAGAACCGCCGAAGAAGCCAATATTCTTATTGCCGGAGCCAAAGGGATCTCTATTTGCGATCTTTGCGTATCCAGAGCCAACGAAGTACTGGAAGACATTCTTGCCGCAAAGAGTTCTCAAGAAGAAGTCAAGACGGAAAGCGCCGAGAGCCTGCCGACTCCTCATGAGATCAAACAAAGACTGGACGAATATATCGTCGGACAGGATGCCGCGAAAAAGATCCTTTCCGTAGCCGTTTATAACCATTATAAGCGAGTTGGATCGAACAAAGGAGACGAGGACGTCAAACTTGAAAAGAGCAACGTGCTGATGCTCGGTCCGACCGGTAGCGGTAAGACTTTGCTCGCGCGTACGCTCGCGACCATACTTAACGTACCGTTCTGCGTTGCCGACGCAACGACGTTGACCGAAGCCGGTTACGTGGGCGAAGACGTCGAAAATATTTTGTTAAAGTTGATCCAGGCAGCCGACGGCGACGTAAAGAAGGCCGAAAAAGGGATCGTGTATATCGATGAGATCGACAAGATCTGCCGTAAGACGGAAAACGTCAGTATTACTCGCGACGTCAGCGGCGAAGGCGTACAGCAAGCGCTCCTTAAGATCATCGAGTCGACCGTAGCCAACGTGCCCCCGCACGGCGGCAGAAAGCACCCGCAAGAAGACTTTATTCAGATCGACACGACCGATATCCTCTTTATTTGCGGCGGTGCCTTCGTCGGACTTGAAAAGATCGTCGATAAGCGTAAGGATTCTTCTTCGCTCGGTTTCGGCGGCAGTTTGAAAAGCAAGGACGGTAATTATGAAGAAAGTATGCGCGACTTGCAACCGGATGACCTGATCAAGTACGGTTTGATCCCCGAGTTTGTCGGACGTATGCCCGTTGTGGCCGCGCTCGATCAATTGACCGAAGACGATCTTGTTCGCATTATGAAAGAACCGAAAAATTCTCTCGTAAAACAATATACGAAGATGCTTGCGCTTAACGGAGTAGAATTGGAATTCACCGACGAAGCTCTGCGCGAGATCGCCAAAAAGTCGATCAGCCTGAAAACGGGCGCGAGAGGTCTCCGTTCCATCGTAGAAAAGGCCATGCTCGATATTATGTACGACGTACCGTCCGACCCCGACGTCGTCAAGGTCGTCGTCGATCCGGAATGCATAACGCAAAAACTGCCTCCTAAGATCGTACGTAAGCAGATCGCGTAAAATGTTAAAGAAAGGCGTCTTTTTGAAGAGCGTCGGCGACGTAGCCGGGCTCACCGAAAATTATCCGATAGAAATTGCCGTCGTTGGTAAATCCAACGTCGGCAAATCTTCTTTAATAAACTATTTATGTCGCAATAATAAGTTGGCAAAAGTAGGTAAAGAACCGGGAAAGACGCGCCTTATCAATTATTTCGGTATTGACGGGAATAGATTCGTCCTCGTTGATTTGCCCGGATACGGCTTTGCGCGAGTGAGCGACGCCGAAAAGAAGAAGTGGGGGCGTCTGATCGAGACCTATTTGCAACGCTCGATCGGATTAAAACACGTTTTCGTTCTTTTGGACGTGCGCAGAGATCCTGACGTCGAGGATAAGCAGATGCTCGACTATCTTTATTATTATCGTATTCCTTTTACTCTTGTCGCCACAAAATGCGATAAAGTCTCCCGCGCGGAACTGACAAAGCGCCGTCAGGCGATCGCTACTTGCGTCGGCGTGGGCGTTGATAACGTTTTTACCTGTTCTTCTTATTCCGATATCGGCTCGAAAGAACTTTGCGATCGTATAGACCTGATCGTCGGCGCGGAAGAATAATTCTATTTCTTTTTAATTAACTATATAATAATCGATCTCCGTTATTCGGTCAGTAAACATTTTGCCTCGGCGAGGCATAGGATGTAGTAGATGTATGAAAAGGAGATTAATTATTATGGCTTGTTGTTCTGTCAGAAATTGTAATTCTCCTGCCATCTGTTGCAGCAACGGGAACGTTTGCGATAAGACGTGCGTCGAGACGAAAAAAGTCTTCGACGCGTGCGTTCAACAAAGAAGCATTTCGGCTTCGCTTACGGTCGATTTCGGCGGGGAAACTCCCGTATCCGTCGTAAGCGTAAGTAGCGACGGAAACGCTACGCTGTCCGATCTGTCTATCACGCCATTATCCGGATCGCCGTGTTCTCGCGTGACTTTTACGTTGAACGTCCCCGTGACCGTTGTTGCGACAAATCAGGCAGGGGCCTTGATCAATGGTACCGCTTCGATCGTATTCGATCAGGATCTGATCATGCGCGTGCCCCAAGAGGGGCTTATTTCGCCCACGGTCGAAAGTACCGTTGTTCTGAACGGGTTGCAAAACGTACTTACGGCGGATAATATCGTAAACACGAACGCATGCGTAACCATTATCACAAAAGTAACTGCAGTCGTCCTGCTTGTCGTGCCGTCTTACGGCTACCTTATACTCGGACCTGCTCAGGAATATACGCAAGAAGCGTGCGGATCGACTTTTTCCACGCCGATCTTTCCGCGCTAAACGGCTAAAGAGAAAAGGATCGGGCTTCGTCCGTAAGAACGAAGCCCGATTAGAAACGATCGTGTCAAACATCAATACAATTCAAGCAAAGTATTGTTCAGATAATCGCAAGAGGTCAGATAGTAGGGAATGTTTTGTTTGCGTACGACGGAAGCATAGCGAGAAGAATTGCCGTGTAAGTGTCCGTATATGACGGTATCGACGTCGTGTTTTGCGATCAAAGAAGTGAAAGGAGAATCCTCGAACTTCGAGTTGAAGGGGGGGTAATGGGTCATGCAAACGATCTTTTCGTTACCCGTACGCAATTTATTCGCTTCGGTAAGAGTCATTTCGAGTCGTATCAATTCCCGATCGAATATTTTTTTATCTTCGGCCGATTGAAGCGTCGCGTTTTCCGGAACCGTCCATCCCCGCGTTCCGCATACGATATGATCGCCGATCCTGTGAGCGCTGTTTTGGATGAAACGGATACTCGAAAGAGGAAGTAAATTCATCTTCGCCATGCTCGCCCACCAATAGTCGTGGTTGCCGCGGATGATATACTTTTGACCGGGAAGTGAGTCGATCTCGAGAAGGTCGGGCAGAGCCTCTTGCAGCGTCATGCCCCAAGAGATATCGCCGCCGAGTAAAACGACGTCTTCACTTGTTACTTTTTTATTCCAATCGTCTTGCACTTTTTGCCAATAACCGCCCACCCAATTTCCGCCGAATACGTCCATCGGTTTGTTGACGGCGTGCCCTAAATGCAGGTCGCTGATCACATAAATTTTCATCTAATCTATTTTAACATGCTTTTTTTGCCTGCGCAACCACATTTATTTAAAAGATTTAGGGAAAAATTTCCACGCTGTTTTTCGATATAAACTTTAGAAAACACTTAAAAATATACCATTTTTTTGCGTTTTAAAAAATTTTTTAAAAAATTGGGAAAAAAATGGTTGCAAATGGAAAAGTGTTGTGTTAGAATATAATTGCAAAATGGCTTACGCTCAAAAATGAAAAAAGGAGAAAAGGATGTATTCGGGCGATTATCGTATATCGTTGGACGACCGCGGCAGAATGCGGATCCCCTCTAAACTTCGCGAGAAGTTAGGGAAGGATTTTGTTATGTCCGCCGGCACGGACGGATGCGCCTTTCTTATGAACGAAAGCGATTTTGAAACGCTTATCGGCCCGATCACCCGTTCGGCAAAGTTAAGCGAACACGAAAAAATGAATATGCTCAGAAAGTTCTACGCCAACGTTTACACAATGACGGAAGACAATCAAGGCAGATTCGTTTTGCCGGCCAAGCTGAAAGCGTATATGAAAGCGAGTAAAGGTCTTGTTTTCGTCGGTATGCTCGATCGTATCGAAGTATGGGCGGAAGAGATCTATGACGAGCGCTTCTGCACCAGCGTAGAAGATATCAATAACGTCGTCGATATGCTCGGCATCTGAGATCATGGAATATTTTCATTTGCCGGTGCTACTCGATGAAACCATAGAAGGACTATGCGTTCGACCGGACGGGATATACCTGGACGGGACGCTGGGCGGCGGCGGTCATTCGGAACAGATACTGAAAAGACTGACGACCGGAAAACTGATAGCGTGCGATCTCGATCCGGCAGCGATCGAAAATGCGAAAAAGAGATTGGCGCCGTACCTTGATAAAATTATATTCGTACACGACGACTTTAAGAATATCCAGGATCATTTGGATGATATGGGTATCGGAGAATTGGACGGGATACTTTTCGATCTGGGAGTGAGTTCTTATCAGATCGATAACGGAGAGCGCGGGTTCTCTTATAATAAAGACGCCGTTCTCGATATGAGAATGAATACGGAATCAAGCTTATCGGCATACGACGTGATCAACGGCTATTCCGAAAAAGCCCTTGCGGACGTGTTTTTCGAGTACGGAGAGGAGCGTTATTCTCGCAAGATCGCCGCGTCGATCGTAAAAGAACGAGAAAAGAAGCCGATCGAAAGGACGCTGGAACTCGCGGATATCATCGCAAAATGTTATCCGCCCAAAGAGAGATATTCCGGCGGTAATCCGGCGAAAAGAGTCTTTCAGGCGGTTCGTATCGAAGTGAACGGAGAATTGCGCGGATTGTACGACTTTTTGACGGAAATTACGTTGCGTCTGAGAAAAGGCGGGCGGATATGCGTGATTACATTCCATTCCTTGGAAGACAGAGCTGTCAAAAATGCTTTCGTAGAATTGGAAAAGAGTTGCATATGCGATAAACGTCTTCCGGTTTGTACGTGTAATAAGCGACAAGAAATAAAAATAATAACAAAAAAACCTATATTCGGCAAAGTGAACGACGAGTCGAATAAAAGAGCGGAAAGCGCTAAATTGAGAATAGCGGAACGAATCTAAAGAAATAATAGAGAGAGGAGGTTACTTATGGAGAACAGAAAATTAACGAATTACGACTTGTTTTTATTGAAAAAACAAGAAGAAATGAGAAACGCCGAGTTGGGTGCAAAAGCGGAAAATCCCGCATACGAAGATTATCTTATTCGGGAACTCAGAAGAACGTCTCCTTCAGCCAGTAAGGTTATGACGGAAGATGAATTCAATCATTCCGAAAGCGACGTTCGGCCCGTTCGCCAGAAGGGAGGCACCCTCGCTCGCGTAAAAAATGCGTCTAACGTGAAGAAAATGGGATTGGCATTTTTGATTTTGTATGTCATTATCGTACTTGCGCTCGCATTAATTGTATTAGTGCATACCAAGAGCAACGGCGTTATTCCCGGGGCGGACGCTTCCGCGATCGAAGAAGGCAGCATTCAGACGATGCCTTTGGACGATCAAGAGGCGGAATCCGAGAATTGGTTCGACGAGCTCTGCGATACGCTCAATAAATAAAAGGCGGATTATGGCATTATAAAAAAGGATCCATCACGGTTCGTACTAAGGAAAAGGTTATCGGTGCTTATTGTTCTGATAACCTTTTGTTTTACGGCCGTTTTTTTTCAGATCATAAATTTACAAATTGTAAAAGCGGAAGAATTACAATTCCGCGCCCTCGATCAATGGACTCGCGACGTGCCGTTGCAAGGCGAAAGAGGGGGTATCTTTGATTCGACGGGTAAGATCCTTGCCGACTGCGAAACCGTGTATACCGTATACGTCAGACCGAACGCAACGTCGGATAAAAACAAAACAGCCAAGATTCTTTCCGCATTGTTTGGGATCGACGAAAATTATCTTAGAAATAAATTTACGTCCGGCGTAAGTGAAGTGACGATCAAAAAGAACGTTTCAAAGGAAAAGATTCAGATCATCCGCGACTCGGGATTAGACGGCGTGTATTTTGCCCAAAATGTAAAAAGAACGTACGTTTATAGTGATTTTTTGTCGTCTGTGATCGGGTTTACCAATATTGATTGCCGCGGACAAGCCGGTATCGAAGCCTATTACGATCGGTATTTGACCGGAAAAGACGGTTCTATTTTGACGGAAGCCGATCTTGTCGGTCGAGAGATCGAAGGTTCGCAAAAGTATTTTTTGCCGGGTGAAAAAGGCTGCGACGTATATCTGACCGTTGATTATGGCATTCAAAACTTTTTACAATCGGCGGTAACGGAAGCTAAAGAAGAGCATCAGGCAAAGAGCGTATCCTGCGTCATGCTGAACGCGTGTACGGGTGCTATCGTCGGACTTGCGCGTTCGCCGTCCGTTGATTTAAATAATTTACCGCGCAACGATCTCGAAACCCTGATGTATTTATCGAAAAACACTTTAGTTTGCGACGTGTATGAGCCCGGTTCGACCTTTAAGATACTTACGTCCGCAATCGGGATCGAAACGGGTGCTTATTCGGAAAAATCGGGCGTTTTTTGTCCCGGTTACAGATCGATCGACGGACAAAGGATCAAATGTTGGAAGACGATAGGGCATGGGCAGCAGACCTTTCGTAAAGGCGTTCAAAACTCGTGTAACTGTTTGTTTATGGATATCGCGTTGAAAGTCGGCGTCGATACGATGTACGATTACTTTGAAAAATTCGGCATAACCGAGAAATCGGGCGTTGATATATCCGGCGAAGGGAAAGGTCTGACTATCCCGAAAGAAAATGTAAAAAACGTTGATCTTGCGCGAATGGGTTTCGGCCAGGCGATCGCCGTAACCCCGCTCGAACTTGTTACCGCCTGCTGTTCCGTTATTAACGGAGGAGAGTTGTTGCGTCCGTACATTGTCGAAAGAATCTTGGATAATGCCGGGAAAGAAGTGTTTAAAGGTCAAAAGTCCGTCAGAAGAAAAGTAATTTCCGAAAGTACGAGCGCGCAAATGAGAGATATACTGGAGTCTGTAGTGACCGAAGGCGGCGGAAAAAACGCGCAAGTTGCCGGCTATAGGATCGGTGGCAAGACGGGAACGGCGCAGAAATATGAAAACGGAAAAATCGCACAGGGGAAATACGTGTCTACTTTTGTCGGATTCGCTCCGGCCGACGATCCTCGGTATATAATGCTATTCATCGTCGACGAACCTTCGGGCGGCGCCTATTACGGGAGTTTGGTTGCCGCGCCGTACGTCGGTCGGATGTATGCCAAGGTTTTTGATTATCTCGGAATCAAAGGATCGAGTACTGAACCGGAAGAAACGACCGTTATGCCGGAATTGATCGGTTTATCGCCGATCGAAGCGGATAAAATAATGAATGAAATCGGTTTGTATTACGAGTATTTGGATAAAGGCGGGAGTGTAATTTCGTATCAGATACCCGCGCCGGGAAGCGAAGTCTCGAAAAAAATAACCGCATATTTGGAAAGTCGGTAATGGGAGGAGAAGAATATGAAGTATCTAAGCGAATTAACGAGCGGCGTTTCGATCGTGGAATCGGATATTGAAAAAGATATTCCCGTGGAGGGACTTGCGCAACACTCCGAGAAAATAAAGCCGGGATATATTTTTTTCGTTTCTCCCGGAAATGCGGAAAGATATATCGAAGACGCGGTATCGCGAGGAGCCGTTGCTATCTGCGCGGAAAAGAAGTATGACGCTTTGCCTTGTTTGGTAGTAAAAAACATACGCCAAGCCGTGGCGATCATGTCGCGCGCTTTCTATAATTTTCCCGATAAAAAAATATCCGTAATAGGCGTCGTCGGGACAAACGGTAAAACGACCACCACGAAAATCTTAGAAAGCATATTTACTTTTAGCGGTTTCAGAACGGCTGTTATCGGTACGCTTGGTTTCTATATCGGTAGCGAAAGATACGAAAATGAAAGAACAACACCGGATTCTCCCGATTTTTTCAGAATGCTTTCGGTTGCGGTCGAACGTAAAGTGAAGTACGTTTTTTGCGAGATCAGCGCGCACGCGATTTTTTACGAAAAACTTTACGGCGTATTATGCGACGTATGCGTTTTTACCAATTTCAGCCAAGACCATCTGGATTTTTTCGGTACGATGGAAAAATATAAGCGCGTAAAAAAAGGTTTTTTCAATTCGAAAAATATGAAGTGCGCCGTTATCAATTCGGATGATCCGGTCGGACGTGAGATCATAAAAAAGTATGAAGTATGTTGCGTAAGCTACGGAATTAATCATCCGAGCGATGTTTTTGCCGTAAATATCGAGTATAATTGCGGTACGGACTTCGTTGCGAACGTTTTTGACGATATCATGCGCATTCATTCGCCTTTGTACGGAGAATATAACGTGAGTAACCTTCTTGCCGCTTTGACCGTAGCAAAATTATACGGTATTACTTCGGAAGAACTGGAGAGGGCCGCGCTCTCGCTTGACGAAGTGGAAGGCAGGTTTAACGTTATAAACTGGCGAGCAAAAATAATCATCGACTATGCGCATACTCCCGACGGATTGGAAAGGGTTTTGACTTGCGCGAGAAACATATGCTCGGGACAGCTGATCTGCGTTTTCGGTTGCGGAGGCGATCGCGATAAAAGTAAAAGGCCTA
>JAEEGL014261357.1_pt1 | contig 13937 bp, 10 predicted proteins | sample 9134231 | NCBI WGS metagenome assembly JAEEGL01 (sample SAMN16246548, study PRJNA631951) | gut metagenome | biome: gut microbiome; feature: rumen; material: fiber-attached | host: Bos | place: Iran: Karaj | collected 2018-10
AGCTGGCTCAGGTTGAACTGGCCGCTGCTTCGGTCAGTGGTTTCTTCTGATATATATCTTCCTTTGTACATGTTCCAGGACATGTACGCTGTAAGCATAATCACCATCATGATAACGAAGGACAGCAGAAATCTTAATCCTGTAGATTTCTTTTTCGAATCGCCATCATCTTTATCATCATCAATATCGTCACCTGTATTTTCATCTGCCACAGGTGTTTTATCATTTCTTCGATAAGCAAATTCCCTTACCACCAGACAGAACACTGCAACCATGATAAATGCAAGGCCGACCTGCTTTGTCAGCAGGAGAGATGAACCGATGATGGTAATAGATACAATGCTGAAGATTTCCTTATGATCCCAATTTATGATAGTGATGATCATGTATGCAAACATGAATGAAATCAGTACGTCAGGGAGCATAGAGTTGATTATGTGCTGAGGCCATAGATCATACATGTATTCCGCCAGTATGGCGAGGACATCAACGAGGAGTGCCACGAAAGTGACCATACAGACATATACAAGCACGGTTCTGGCATTTCGACCATCGCCGCCATCAACACCACGATCGTCGCCACCATCAACACCGCCTGATTTGGAGAATAAACCAGATTTCGCATCAAAGCCTTCCATCACCTTCTCAACTGTTACAGGCACAATCAGAGATAGTGTCAGGACATGGAGAGGGATAGTGGCATGGGATGCGGAGTAGCCGTACAGCTTGCACCAGAATACCTCCAGGAGGCATGGGAAAGGTGGGTACTCTTTGTGCCACATCAGGCGTGATTCCGGTACCACGTAGAATTTGTCCAGGCGCAAAGACTCCTTGACCATCATTCCCCAGTGGGTCAGCTCGTCCCAGTCCGCCAGCTGCTTTCCAAGCAGGAGGTAGCATGCCACCAGGTAAATGGCAAGGAATGCGATCAAGCCGGCACTGAAGCCTAGCTGTACATTTGAATTTTTCTTAACAATGCTGAATATTATATAAATGACTGACGCAGCGGCCAGTGCGAGAATTCCGTAGAACCCGGGATTAAATGTACTGAACAGTATCTGACTTATATACATAATAAGCGCGGAAACGCATAGAGTTAATGGGATAACGCGTCCGAAGGATTTCCTGATAAGGATGGAAATTGCTGATGTAATTGAGATATAAACCACTAATGGAATTAGCAGATGTAGAATACGCATCATGATTTCCCCTTCATTAATAAACGGATGTAACACAATGACAAGTATACCATACCCACAAAGTATTGTTAAGGTAGTGTTAAGATTAGCGTATTTTTTCGGTAAGATATGGGAGTTACTATAATACATGTAGGGTGACAAAAGATGTGACGGCTTGAAACCATATGCAGGGTATTACATGCTAAACGGCATGAAACCATATGCAGGTTAATTCAAAGCGAATCGTCTAAAGTCAAATTAGTGAGGGTTTTTAAACTATAAGGAGGCAACTATGTGGACAAGGAAACAATTAAAGGAAAGAGGTAGAGCTTCTTTCAAGGCAAATTATTGGAAATGTTTGCTGGTAGCGCTGCTGCTCGGAATCATTACAACTTCCGGTAGCTATAGTTTCCCAAGTTTTAGCGGATCAGGGCATAGCGTAGATTCACCAGACTTCAACTACAATAATTATTATCACGGTTATGATCATGATGATGATGACGACAGGGATGATGATCGCGATGATATTGATGACGACAATGATGAAGTTGAGCGGGATGATGATGAAACTGAAGGCGTTACATTTGGAAACGATGGAATCACAGTAAATGATGGCGACGATCATGTTGTTATTGGAAATGATGGTATCACAGTTAATTCAGATGACAATGATGTAGTTGTTAGTGAAGACGGTGTTACAGTCAATGGCGAGCCTCAAAATAATGTAACAATTGAAACTGGTGACGAAGAATTAGACGAGGCAATCGAAAACGCAATTAATGGTGAAGAAATTCCACCAGAATTAATAGCAGGCGGCCTTGCATTTGTCGGAATGATGATAGTTGTTACGATCATCATATCATTAGTAATATTTGTAATTTCATTACTTTTTGACGCATTCCTGTTCAATCCGATCGAACTTGGATGCAATAGATTCTTCTATAAAAACCTTGAGGAACCTGCACATGTATCAAATGTACTTTTCTCATTTGATCATAATTACCTCAACATCGTTAAGGTAATGTTCCTCAGAGACCTATTCATATTCCTGTGGTCACTGCTTTGCATAGTTCCTGGTATCATCAAGAGCTATGAGTATCGTATGATTCCATACATACTTGCAGATAACCCTGAGATGAGTAAAGATGAAGCATTTGCACTTAGTAAGAAGATGATGGACGGCCAGAAGTGGAACGCATTCGTTCTTGACCTTTCATTCATCGGCTGGGAGCTTCTCTCAGTACTTACATGCGGTCTTCTTTCAATCTTCTATGTTGATCCATACAGGGCAGCAACAAATGCAGCTCTCTATGAAGCACTGAAGATCAACGATTCAGAGCCTGGAACACCTGTTGTTGAGCCAGTTACACCAGCAGCAGAGCCAGTTGTAGAGCCTGAGGTTGTTGTTGATTGATGCTAAGCTTTAATCTATAATTGTAAAGGTGAAATGTATCGTATCCGGTACATTTCACCTTTATCCTGTTTATGAATATGAATGAGGAAGACATTATGAAATATAAGATTTTGATCGCAGATGACGAGGCGGAGATCAGAAGTCTACTGAAATTGTATCTGGAAAATGAGGGATATGAGGTTTTTGAAGCTGAAGATGGTGCTCAGGCTATCATTCTGATTGCGGAGAAAAAGCCGGATCTGTGCATATTGGATATCATGATGCCGGAGATTGATGGATATCAGGTGCTGAAGAAGCTTAGGGAGGACAGCAATATCCCTGTAATTATCCTGTCTGCAAAGGATGCAGATTCAGAGAAGATCCTGGGACTTAACCTGGGGGCTGATGATTATCTTGCTAAGCCTTTTAACCCACTGGAAGCTGTTGCGAGGGTTAATTCAAATATTAGAAGATATTATGCGCTGGGTGCCAGCGGGACTAAGAAGGAAACTGTTAAGGTCAGAGACCTGGAGCTGGATCCGGATTCATGTACTCTTAAGAAGGGGAATGAGGTTATCGAGCTCACTTCTATCGAGTTCAAGATCATGGAGCTGTTCATGACTTCTCCTGGAAGGGTTTTCACTAAGCAGCAGATATATGAGTATGCGTGGGGTGAGGACTTCTTTACCGCTGATAACAATATCATGGTCAGCATCAGCAAGCTGAGATCCAAGCTGTCGGAGGATCCTTCGGAGTATATTAAGACCTTGAGAGGACTGGGTTACAGACTCGAGAAATAATAGAGAGAGTATGAATGATTATAAGCAATTAAGAATATATTTAATAAGAAAATTTATACTGGTCATAGTCATGTTGAGTGTGGTTGAGTATGCTGTTATGAAGCTGCTCAACCGCACTATTATTGCTTCCATGATGCAGGCTTTTTTTGAGGGCTCAGATGTAGATGAGATTGGAATGTCAGGTATTGTGCTGATCGTTTTAGCGGTGTCATTAAGCCTACTGATGGAACTGGTAAGATTATTTATTCCATCGGTATTCTCTGCCCAGATATCAGGCATTGACGATTTCCTTCGTTCCATAACTAATTCAAATAATGATGGGAATGAAATTGTAAATGTATCGAATCATCTCAGTGTATCCTCAGAAATCATACTTGTCATGATGATGCTGGCTATATTCATCGTTGCCATTACGCCTTATGTAATAGGTGCTTTCTATTATGTAAGGGTTGTATTCAGAGAATTCCGCAAGATAGAGGCTGCTGAGAAGCAGAGACAGCTTGAATATGAGAGGAAAAGGAATCTGATGCTGTCTGATATTGCTCATGACCTCAGAACGCCTATAACCACCGTTTCGGGCTATTCTAAGGCGTTGTCAGATGGAATGGTGTCGGAGGACAGGAAGCAGGAGTATCTGAATGCCATACAGGCGAAGTCCGAGAGGATGAATGATCTGATCACGCTGCTCTTTGATTATGTCAGGGTGGACAGCGAAGGCTTTAAGCTGAATAAGACCAAGCTGGATATATGTGAGATAGTAAGAGAGTCGGCGGCAATGATGTATCAGGATATAGAGGATGCCGGGATGACGCTGGACGTAGATATTCCGGAGGAACAGATATACGTTCAGGCTGATAAGATCCAGTTTGAGAGGGTAGTCACCAACCTGATAACAAATGCCATAAGGCATAATAAGCCGGGAACTGAAATTGGCGTTTATTTACAGAACGAAGATGATAACACCAAGATAATGATCGCAGATACTGGTGAAATGATTCCTGAAGAGAAGGTCGAGACCATATTTAACCCATTTGTCATGGGAGATGAGTCAAGAAAAAGCGGCGGCGGAACAGGCCTTGGACTTTCTATTGCGAAGAAGGTTGTAGAGCTTCATGGCTTCACTATAAGACTGGTACAGAAACCGTATATCGCCAGATATGACATTTTAAAGAGGTTTAATAAATCTTTTATAATTAAAATATCTAAATGATCTTATTAATGGTAATTTGTGACAATTGATATTTTATTTAAATCGCTTTATAATTATCAAGGTGTTGTTCGGTTATCATCAAGTCGCAATTTGACTATCATCAAGCTGCAATTTGATGTCGCAAGAACAGCATTTTGATTGTAAATATAAAGGTTTATAGGTTAAGTACAATTATATTATCGGAGGGATCGTTAAATGTTCAACGACGATAACGTTTTTGATGAGGATTCGATACTCAGAGAGCAGGAACGTGAGCGCCAGGAGATGGAAGCGCGTCACAGAGCTCAGCGTGAGGAATTGAGACGTATCAGGGAAGAAGAGAGAAGAAAGCTTAATCCTGATCTGGACTCTGCATTTGCCACACCTGACGAGGATATGGTGCGTCAGCAGCAGATGGCAAGGGAGCAGGAGCTGGCTCGTCAGCAGGCGGAGCATGAGAGACAGGAAGCTGCTCGTCAGAGAGAATTTGAACGTCAGAAGGAGATAGCTTACCAGAAGGAACTGGCTCGTCAGCAGGAAATGGAATATCAGCGCGCTATGGAGCGTGAGCAGATAGAAGCTGAGCGTGAGCAGGCCAGACAGAGGGAAGAAGCTAGACGAAGAGAGATGGCCAAGAAGGAAGAAATGAGACGCAGACGTGAGGAAGAGCTGCGTAAGGCTCAGAAGAGAAACAGCATCAAGAGAGTTGATGATGCATATGAGGCTGATTTCGAGCCTGAATATGATGATGACGACGATTATGATGATGATTATGAATATGAGAGACCAAGGAGAGAGAGAAGGCCTAGAGAGGATTCTCGCGAGAGAAGAAGACCTTCAGGGTCAGGTCATAGTTCAGGCCATGGCTCAGGTCATGGATCGAATCCACCTCATAAGAAGAAAAAGAAGAAAAAGTGGAAGAAGGTCCTGTTCGCACTCCTGGCTATTCTGCTTGTACTTTGTTTACTGTTCGTAGCAGCAGTTCACAGGATAACAAGTAAATTTAATCATATTGACACAGACGTTTCCAAGGCAGGTGCTAATCTGTCAGGTAATACGGTAAATATACTACTTATCGGACAGGATGCCCGTGATGGTCAGGAAGGACAGAGAGCGGATACAATGATGCTCATGACTATCAACAGAAAAGCTAATTCTGTTGTACTTACTTCCTTCATGAGAGATATGTATATAGACATCCCTGGATACGGCGGAAATAGAATAAATGCTGCTTATGCATATGGTAGTTCTAACGGCGGCGGTGATGCAGGCGGTGTAAATCTCCTTGATCAGACTCTGGAGCAGAATTTCGGAGTTGAGATAGATGGTAATGCAATGGTTGACTTTGATGGCTTCCTGGAAGCTATGACAGCTGTTGGAGACCTGGATATAGAGCTGAATGCTGAAGAAGCACAGTATATGAATGAGAATCCGGGATTTGGATCAAACAATGATGAGTCAGACGAAGTCTGGGAGCTGCATGAAGGTATGAACAGCCTTACATCAAACCAGGCACTTGCTTACTCAAGAATCAGATACGTAGGTAACTCCGACTGGGAGCGTACAGAGAGACAGAGAAAGGTTATCATGGCCGCAGTAAATAAGGTAAAGCATGGTAATCTGGTAGCTGGTTATAAGGCTGCTGATAAGGCTGCTCCATACATTACAACAGACCTTAATACTATGGGTATGATCAGAGTTGGTCTGGGTATCATGTTCAACGGTGAAATGCAGAGTTATCGTATTCCTGTAGATGGAACCTACTACAACGACAACATAAACGGCATGGCCGTACTCGTACCTGACCTGGCAGCAAATAAGGATTATCTTGAGAAATATATGTCAGGAACCTATGAAGAAGAGTAGCTATATATGATGAACCTATGAAATAGCGAAATTAGATAAAATAATAAAAGCTGTGAGTGGATTAAACCATTCACAGCTTTTTTAGTACATTTGATTAATTGTTAATTAAGACTCAAATTCCGGTATGCTCAGATCCTGTGTACCATCTATTATGATCCTGCCACGTCCATGGGTCTTGCCGTAGTACATAGCCTTATCAGATCTGTCGAGTACCTTATCCGGATTATCTACCGTCTCAGGATAGTTTGCAACACCTACTGAAGTGTTCAGCTTTATATCCTTGTCTTCGAAATGAACTACATAGTTCTTGATGTTCTCATGGAGCTCATCAGTTATCTCATAAGCTCTGTCCTTGCCAATGCCATTCATGATAAGGAGGAATTCCTCACCACCGAATCTTACAGGCATAAGACCGTATTTCTTGGCTGTATCATTACACATCTTAGCAACAGCCTTGATAGCTTCGTCACCGGCCAGATGTCCGTATGTATCATTTACATTCTTGAAGTGGTCGATATCCAGCATGGTAACTGAGATAGTACCGCCATTTGCCTTGATATCATTAAGCATCTCAGTGAAGCAGATGTTGAAGTAGATACGGTTGTAGATCTTGGTAAGACCATCCTTCTTAGCCATATCCTCAGTCTTCATATAAAGTCTGTCACCGATCATGGCAGAAGTGAAGTTCAGCACTGTGGACATGTAGAAATCATAACCGCCATAGAAGAAGTCATACTTATCACTTGCAACTATCAGCACACCGTAGATCTTGTCGCCTTCATAAGCAGGGAATGCAGTTATACAGCAGCCCTTTCTATTGAAGAACTGGTAATTCTGAGTGAAGTTAGTACATATCTCAACAGGCTTATGAATATTTTCCTTCACGATCATATCGTAGACAGCCTTTGTCTCCTTGCGGATCGGTTCAGGTGCATAGTTCTGTGTAGACTGAAGCACGAATATCGGCTCCTCATTAAGTACAACATCAGAATCTATATACATACAGCACAGACTGGAATTCTTAACATCCGTTATACTTTCCAGCATGTAATTGATATCTTCCTCTACGTCAAATGTGGTGGTGTACTTAACCATTACATCCATCAGAGAACGGGTCTCAGCATTCTTCTTCTTGAGAGTTGAATTGGTCTCAGTAAGTTCTATCTTCTGTAAGTTGATAGTATTATTAACCTCTGAAATCCTCTCCTGAAGAACAGTCAGCTTTTCATTTTCCTTCTGGATATCCTGGCTGTAGAAGAGCACGTCGTTGTATTTATTGTTCCATTCTGTAGCGATGTATCTTAATATATACTTTGCAAGGTAGGTTACAATATACACAAGACCTGATGCAATAACCATCAGGAAGACAAATGCAATATCAAGAGAATCCTTATTGCGGATCAGCATGCTTGCCGTTAAAAGGATGATATATATTATAGATATGATATTGCCTTTCTCATGATTAAAAACATCATCCAGGAACTGTGATTCAATTATGATCAATAATCCGAAAACAATGTATAATACTTCAAGATAGACCGGAAGAGTAAAGAAAATACTTCCAACGGTTGCAAGTATGAAATATATAAACCCTTTAATATAGTAAATTCTTGCGTTGCATTTTTTATTCTTTACCAAACGATAGAAGATCTCATCGAATGCGTAAAGAGCTAAAACTGAAAGGGAATAATAAACGAATCCGAAAATCTTGATATCAAAACTGAATGCCCATGAAACCAGGATGATGAATATTGTCAAGAGGGCGAACACTCTGTAAAATACGATCTGTCTTTTGAGATAAACAACTAATGACTCTTCTGACATACCCCATAAACCCCGTAAATAAATAATAATCAACAATTGACTATGAACAACATATACACTAATATTTTATAATAATACAGGTGAAAAGTAAAGGAATAGATTGAACCGCGGTTAGACTTGCGAGTAGTAAAATGGAGGCGCAAAGTGAAGGTAATTTGTAAGTGTTGTCATAAGGCTTTTAACTATGATGTATACAGTGGACTGTGCCCGAATTGTGGCAGAGTTTACAGGAGAAGCAGCAGGGATTTCAGAGGAACTGTTGAGGCTGATATGATAGGTGAATATCATGTTCATGCAGATTCTGCCGGACTTAACAGAGGTATTGAGGGAGTTGAGTATAATCATGACAGCTCCTACAGTGCCAGAAAGAAGCAGAGCTTCTATGGTGAGGATCCTGAAGCGGACAGAAGGGGGACTTCCATACAGCAGCGTGCTGCAACGATTAGACAGTCATCTCAGGTTCAGAGAACCACTACCTATAATGGCAAGAAGAAGGCTAATAATACATCTCTTGGGGTAATATGTTTTGTAATATTCGTGGTCATGATTATCCTTTCTATGTTTGGTTCAAACTGAATCTGTACATTTGTCAAAAATAAGAAAGAAATTTTGTCATATTTAATAGGAAAAATTTCTTGAAACAAATACTAATCTGTGATATTTTAAACTGAAAATACAATTTGAAAAGGAGAATGAATATGGCAACCTATATTACAGAACCATCACATACTTTTAATGAATATTTACTTATTCCTGGCTATTCATCCAGCGAATGTGTGCCAGCAAATGTAAGCCTTAAGACTCCACTTGTTAAGTTCAAGGATGGAGAGAAGCCTGCTATAGAGATGAGCATACCTATGGTATCAGCTATCATGCAGTCAGTATCAGGCGACAGACTTGCAATCGCACTGGCAAAGAGTGGTGGTGTATCATTTATATATGGATCCCAGAGTATTGAAGATGAAGCAGCAATGGTTGCCAAGGTTAAAGCATATAAAGCGGGATTTGTTACAAGTGATTCCAACATCAGTCCTGAAGCTACACTGGCTGACATCCTTGAGATGAAGAAGAAGTCAGGACATTCTACTGTAGCAGTTACAGAGGATGGAACAGCAGCTGGCAAGCTTGTAGGTATCGTATCAAGCAGAGATTACCGTGTAAGCCGTATGGAGCCTGATATTAAGGTTAAGGAGTTCATGACTCCACTGGAGAAGCTTATAACAGCAAAGGATGGAATTACAATTTCAGAAGCAAATGATATCATCTGGGATAACAAGCTGAATTCACTTCCTATCGTAGATGATGAAGGAAGACTTGTAAGCTTCGTATTCCGTAAGGATTATGATGAGCATAAGAAGAATCCGGATGAACTTCTGGATGATCAGAAGAGATATATAGTTGGTGCCGGAATCAATACAAGAGATTATGCAGAGCGTATACCTGCACTTATCGAGGCAGGAGCTGATGTGCTTTGTATCGATTCATCTGAAGGCTTCTCAGACTGGCAGAAGTTCACTCTTCAGTGGGTAAGAGAGAAGTATGGTGATTCAGTTAAGATCGGTGCCGGAAATGTAGTTGATAAGGAAGGCTTCAGATTCCTGGCTGAATGTGGTGCTGACTTTATAAAGGTAGGAATCGGTGGTGGTTCCATCTGTATCACAAGAGAGACAAAGGGTATCGGCCGTGGACAGGCTACAGCACTTATCGAAGTATGTGAAGCACGTGATGAGTACTTCAAGGAAACAGGCGTATACATTCCTGTATGTTCAGATGGTGGTATCGTATACGATCATCACATCACTCTTTCACTTGCTATGGGAGCTGACTTCGTAATGCTGGGAAGATATTTCGCAAGATTCGATGAAAGCCCAACAGAGAAGCTTCTTGTTAACGGAAATTATGTTAAGGAGTACTGGGGCGAGGGTTCAAACAGAGCTCGTAACTGGCAGAGATATGACCTGGGTGGAGACAAGAAACTGTCATTTGAAGAGGGCGTTGATTCATACGTTCCATATGCAGGTCCACTGAAGGACAACGTTGACAGAACACTCAGCAAGGTTAAGTCTACTATGTGTAACTGTGGAGCACTTACTATTAAGGAGCTTCAGGAGAAAGCTAAGATCACACTTGTATCTTCAACAAGTATCGTTGAGGGTGGTGCACATGACGTTATCCGCAAAGATCATTCTCAAGGAAATCGTGACTAATTGAAAGATATATTGTATCATATATAGTGTAGTATAAAAGAAAAGGTTGACTGTCATGGTCAACCTTTTCATTAAAGAGGAGGTTTTTGTATGAAGAAGAGGAATCTATCATTCTTATCTAATGATGGCATAACTAAGATCCACGCAGTATGCTGGATGCCGGATGGAGAATACAGAAAGAAACCAAAGGCTGTAGTACAGCTGGTTCATGGCATGGTTGAATATATTGAGAGATACGATGCATTTGCTACATATCTCACTGAACAGGGAATCGTGGTAGTAGGAAATGATCATCTGGGACATGGACAGTCAGTTACCTCTGTAGAGAAATGGGGTTATATCGCAGAGGATAATCCGGCTGGTACTCTTATCAAGGATATGCATAAACTCAGACTTGGAATTCAGAAATCTTATAAAGGAGTTCCTTATATAATGCTGGGACATAGTATGGGTTCATATCTTCTCAGAAGATATCTGTCAGTTGATGGACCTGAGAGTACTCTGGACGGAGCAATCATAGTAGGTACAGGTTCTGAACCTGATACCATTACAAAGCCTGCCCTCACACTGGTAAGAGGTATGGCTAAGGCTAAGGGCTGGGATTACAGAAGTGAACAGATCAGAGATCTGACTTATAATGGCCCATATAAGAAATACGACTGCACAGGCGAGGATATAACTAACAGCTGGGTATGCAGTGATCCTGAGATAATGGCTAAATATTATTCTGATGAAAGATGTACATTTTTATTTACTCTGAATGGATATGAAGCGCTTCTTTCAACTGTTATGTATGATAACAATCCTAAGAAGATAGATAAGATCAAGAAGACTCTTCCTATTCTCATCACTTCTGGAGAACTTGACCCTGTTGGCAATATGGGCAAGGGCGTGAAGGACGTATATAAGAAGTTTGTCAAAGCAGGAATTCAGGATGTTGAGTGTAAGCTCTATCCGAATGACAGACATGAGATCCTGAATGAGAAGGATAAGTACGAAGTTTATGCTGATATTTATGCATGGATTGAAAAACATCTGTAATTTTATTATACTAGGTAAGTGGTACATTTTATTTATGGTAGATAATCTGAAAGGAACTTTGATATGAGTGATTACGTACTTAGCTGCTGTTCATCTTGTGATCTTACCAATGATTGGATGAAGAAGAGAGATATCAGCTATATAAGTTTTAATGTAACAGTAGATGGTACTCCGCGAAAGGATGACATGGGTCTTACATTTTCACCATGGGATCTCTATGAACTTATGGCTAATGGATCTGAATGCAAGACATCTCAGGTCAGCATCGGAGAGTATATGGATTACTTCGAAGGATTTGCGAAGGAAGGTAAAAATGTACTTCATATATCACTTTCCTCTGGTATTTCCGGAACTGTCAATAGTGCCCATCAGGCTGGACAGATGATAATGGAGAAGTATCCGAATTTCAAGATCATAGTTGTTGATTCTCTTGCGGCATCATCAGGCTATGGACTTCTTATGGAGCTTGCTGCTGATAAGAGAGATGAAGGACTCAGCATGGAGGAACTTGCTAAGTGGGTTGAGGATAACAGACTTACTGTTAATCACTGGTTCTTCTCAACAGATCTCACTTATTATATAAAGGGCGGTCGTGTATCTAAGACAGCCGGAATGGTAGGTCAGGTTCTGAATATATGTCCACTTCTTAATGTTGACTTGAAGGGAAGACTTATTGCGAGAGAGAAGGTAAGGACTAAGAAGAAGGTCGTTAAGCGTATTGTAGAGAAGATGATCGAAGACGCAGACGGCGGACTTAATTATAGTGGCAAATGTTTCTTATCCGATTCTGATAAGGAACTGGTAAATGAGGTTATAGCTCTTATTGAAGAGTTAATGCCACAGCTTAAGGGCAAGATACAGCATTTCGATATAGGTTGTACCATCGGTGCTCATACAGGCCCTGGAACAGTTGCACTGTTCTTTGTAGGCAAGGAGAGAATTGACTGATAGTGATTCTCAAGGTAGATGAAGGTTATATGTTTAGGGTTAAAAGGGGTATTATTATGATCCACAAGAATATGAATAAAAAGGTAATAGGCGTAGTATTAAGTGCACTTTCACTTGGACTTCTTACAGGCTGTGGTGCAAAGGCTGCAGGAACAGTTGGTTATTTTGATGCATCATCTGCTATTTACACTGCACTTTCTTCTGCAGAGTCTGATATAACTGAAGCTGAAAGGGCTGCTGAGGAAGCTAAGAAGAAGGCTGAAGAAGAAGCAACTACTGAGGCGGAAGTTGAGATTGAAGAAGATGTGGAAGAAGTCGTTGAGGATGTGGAAGAGGAAGATGATGGTTCTCAGACACTTGACTCTGGCGTAAATATTACAAATCTTGAGGTTGACGATTCAAAGCTTGAGTCGGATAATGAGAAGGTCGGTGTATATCTGCTTACCGGTATGGATGGCAGTGAGGTTTCTGAAGAGGATTTGGCACTTATGAATGGCTTTGGTGTTAGTACTTATCTGGTTCTCTACAATGATGGTACAGGCTTCCTTAATCTGTATGGAGAACTTCAGGAACTGACATGGGATGAAAGCACTATGACAGCACAGGGCGATACGACAACATATACTTATGAGACAAATAAGATTACGCTTAGCGCCGGTGAAGCAAGTATGATATTTACCAGAACCGAAAGTTATTAAGCAGTACATTTTATATGAATACAATTCATATAATAAAAATAAGTTATAAAAAGTAACCCGGAGGAAATGATGAGTAAGATAATATTGACCGGAGACAGACCTACAGGAAAGCTGCATTTAGGACATTATGTAGGGTCTCTCAAAAGAAGAGTAGAGCTTCAGAATTCAGGAGAGTATGACAAGATATTTATAATGATCGCTGATGCTCAGGCACTAACAGACAATTTTGATAACCCAGAGAAGATAAGAGAGAACATTATAGAGGTTGCTCTCGATTATCTGTCAGTTGGACTGGATCCGGCAAAGACAAATATGTTTATACAGTCAGCAGTAACTGAACTTACAGAGCTTACATTTTACTATGCTAACCTTGTTACTGTTTCAAGACTGGAGCGTAACCCTACCGTTAAGACAGAGATCAAGATGAGGAATTTCGAGACCAGTATACCGGTTGGATTCTTCACCTATCCTATAAGTCAGGCTTCTGACATCACAGCATTTAAGGCAACTACAGTTCCTGTTGGTGAGGACCAGCTGCCTATGATCGAGCAGACCAGAGAGATCGTTAGAAAGTTCAATACTACATACAATTGCGATGTTCTGGTTGAGCCGGATGCACTTATACCTGAGAATTCTATCTGCTCCAGACTTCCTGGAACAGACGGAAAGGCTAAGATGAGTAAGTCACTTGGTAACTGCATCTATCTGTCTGATACGGCTGATGCTGTTAAGCAGAAGGTTATGAGTATGTACACAGATCCTGACCACATCCAGATAAATGATCCTGGTAAGG
>JAEEGL014995170.1_pt1 | contig 13937 bp, 9 predicted proteins | sample 9134231 | NCBI WGS metagenome assembly JAEEGL01 (sample SAMN16246548, study PRJNA631951) | gut metagenome | biome: gut microbiome; feature: rumen; material: fiber-attached | host: Bos | place: Iran: Karaj | collected 2018-10
CACAGCTGGTCTGACTGGATCATCGACAAAGCGGCGACCTGCACAGAAGCAGGCTCCCGCTCCCGTACCTGCGCAAACTGCGGCGAAAAGGAAACCGAGGTCATCCCCGCAGGCTCGCACAACTGGTCTGAATGGAAGATTGACAAGGCGGCGACCTGCACAGAGGCAGGCTCCCGCTCCCGTACCTGCGCAAACTGCGGCGAAAAGGAAACCGAGGTTATCCCCGCAGGCTCGCACAACTGGTCTGAATGGAAGACCGACAAGGAAGCAACCTGCACCGAGAACGGTACTATTTCCCGGAAATGCGCAAACTGCGGCGAAATCGAGACCGAGACTGTTTACGCATCCGGCCACAGCTGGTCTGACTGGAGCGTCTCCAAGCCCGCAACCTGTACCGAGGACGGCGCTGAGTCGCGGAAATGCAGCAGCTGCGGCGAAACAGAATCCCGCGTGCTACCCGCGACCGGTCACAGCTGGTCGGAATGGACAATCGACCCTGCGCCGACCTGTACCAAAGACGGCGCCCGCAGCCGCACCTGCACAAACTGCGGCGAGAAGGAAACCGAAACACTCTCTGCAACCGGTCACAGCTGGTCTGAGTGGAAAACGGACAAGGCAGCGACCTGCACCGAAAACGGCAGCAGCGTCCGCACCTGCGCAAACTGCGGCGAAACCGAAACGCAGATCATTCCCGCAACCGGTCACCGCTGGTCTGAATGGAAGACCGTGACGCCCGCAGCCCTCGATCAGGAGGGCAGTGAGGAGCGCACCTGCGCGGTCTGCGGCGAAAAGGAATCCCGCACGATTCCGGCGCTCACAGGATATACGGTCAGCGCATCCGCAGGCGTCGGCGGCAGCATCACCCCCTCCGGCAGCATCCGTCAGCTCGCAGGCACAGATGTCAGCCTGACGATCAGCGCAGACGAAGGGTATGAAATCGCCGATGTCATCGTCAACGGTGCATCCGTCGGCGCGGTCAGCAGCTACCGCTTCAGAAACCTGAACGCTGATCATCAGATATTCGTCTCTTTCCGTCAGCTCAAGCCCCAGCACGGCGATAGCGACCATGTCTGGTCCGACTGGCGCGTGGATACCGAACCGGGCTGCATCTCCGACGGCAGACAGATCCGCACATGCACGGTCTGCGGTGAAACAGAGTATCAGACAATCCCGGCAACGGGACATCAGTTCGGAAGCTGGACGGTTGACATTGCAGCAACCTGCACAGAGAACGGCAGAAATGTCCGCATCTGCACGGTTTGCGGCGAAAAGGAATACGCTGAAACGCCCGCGGTCGGTCACAGCTGGTCGGAATGGAAGGTCGTTTCCGCCGCAACGCCCTACGAAGAAGGTCTTGAGCAGCGCACCTGCGCAAACTGCGGCGAGACAGAGTCACGCACGATCGCAAAGCTCAGCCTCCCGCAGTATACGGTGGAAATCAGCTGCGGCAAGGGTGGAAGCTGCACGCCGAACGGCAAGGTGCTCGTCAATGAGGGCGGCTCCGTCACCCTCACCGTCACGCCGGACAGCGGCTATCTCATCTCAGCCGTGCTCGTGGACGGCGTTCCTGTCGGCAGCGTCACAAGCTATACGATCGACAACATCCGCGCAAACCGCACTGTCCAGATCGCATTCGCGGAAAAGCCGGCGGACAGCTGCTCCGGCGTCATTGCCACACCGAAACTGGCTGTCTATCTGACGGATGAAAAGAAATTCGATATGAACGACTTTACGATCATTGCGATGGTCAACGAGGACGGCAGACAGAAGCAGGTCGATATTACCGCTGACTGCTTCCTGAGCGGCACGCCGATGGCAGTGGGCAGCACTGCCGATTTCGCAGACATCGGCATCACCTATCACGGCAGCAACAGCGCTGTGCAGAATTACTTTTCAGAGCACAGAGTCACGGTTCATCTCCGCTTCGGCATCCGCGGCGACGGCAACTCAAATGAAAAGGTCGAAGCAACCGACGCGTTGCTCGCGCTGCATGCATACGGCGATACGCGCATCGGACTTGCCTCCCCGCTCAATGACATGCAGAAGATCCTGCTGGATGTTGACGAAGACGGCGATATCGACGTCTTTGACGCGATGAACATTCTCCGTTATTTCGGCGACCGCAGCATCGGGCTTGAAACCTCCTGGGAAACCCTCAACGAGAAATACGGCAGATAATGCAATACCGGGCACAGATCGGCAAAGGATCAGTGCCCGGTGTTTTTATTCTGTGCGCCGAAACACAAATGAAGTCAGCACGGCGATCAGCAGCAGGAAACCGAACAGCCAGAAGGGCAGAAGCCGCATCCCGCAGGTTCCCGAGAGCAGACCGAAGCAGGAGGGCATCAGTGTCGTGCCGAGATAGGCACTCGCCATCTGCATCCCGATCAGCGACTGTACACGTTCTGCGCCGTACCGCAGTGCGGTCTCACGAATCAGCGCGGGATAGAGCGGTGCACAGCCCAGCCCGGTCAGGAGCATGCCGCAGAGTGCCGCCGGATACGGCAGCGGAAACATCAGAGAAGAAAGCCCCAGCCCCATCCCGCAAAGCCCCAGGCGGATCATGCCGCGCCCGGAAACGCGCTCTGCGAGAAACCCGCCGAGAAGCCGCCCGAGCGTCATGCCGATGAAGAAAAAAGACGCAAACCGCGCCGCTGTATCCGGCGCAGCGCCGCGCTCATGCACAAGATAGCTGCCGGCCCAGAGCCCGATCGTGCTCTCCGCCGCGCAGTAAATGAAAAATGTCACCAGCGACTGCGGCACACCGGGCGTCCGCAGCAGCGTAAGCAGCGGGATATGCAGCGAAGCCCCCGTATCCGCTGCCGCACCCGGATGTCTGCGCCAGAGCGGCAGTGAGAGAAACAGCATTGCCGTCAGCGCAAACTGGATCACCGCAACCGCGTGATAGCCGCCCTGCCAGTCGCCGCCTCTGTGCAGGAAGTAGCTCATGATATACGGGCTTGCGGCAGCGCCGATTCCCCAGAAGCAGTGCAGCCAGTTCATATGCCGCGCAGCATAATGCACCGCAACATAATGATTCAGCGCCGCATCGACAGCCCCCGCACCGAGGCCGTAGGGCACAGCAGAAAGGCAGAGCATCGGGTAGCTTTCTGCTGCCGAAAAGCCATACAGCGCAAGTGCCGTCAGAAGCACACTGCACGAGACGACCGGACCTGTGCCGAAGCGCCGGAGCAGACGGTCGGCGCAAAGGCTCGAAAGCACTGTCCCGCAGGAAATGATCATCGAGAGATAGCCCGCATGCGAGAGCGGGACATGCAGCATCGGCTGCATCGAAGGCCAGGCTGCGCCGAGCAGCGAATCCGGGAGCCCGATGCTGATATACGAAAGGTAAATGACAAAAAGAAGCAGTGCGACCACGCGATCCTCTCCTCACGCGCGAGCCGTCACTGCTTTTTCTGTTCGTTATGCTTCGCGCGATTCTCCAAGATAGAACAGCGCGACTGTACCGGGACCGGCATGTGCGCCGATCACGGGCCCGATCTCACCGATGACAACATGCTTTGCGCCGTGCTCCTGCATCAGGGTATCCCGCAGCAAGGAGGCGTCGGCATGTGCGTCGGCATGCGCGATGAAGACAACCGATGCCTTGTCAGTACATTCCTCCGCAAAGCGCTTTGCAAGCTCAAGGATGGCATTTTTCCTGCCGCGCACCTTTCCGACAGGAACCAGCTTGCCCTCATCGCTGACATGCAGCACGGGCTTGATGCCGAGCAGCGAGCCGGCGATCGCAGAGACAGCGCTCAGTCTGCCGCCGCGCTTCAGGAACATGAGATCATCGACGGTGAACCAGTGGATCAGCCGCAGTCTGTTCTCTTCAACATATGCGGCGAGCTCGTCCAGTGACAATCCCTTCGCCTTCTGCTCCGCGGCATGATAGACCAGCAGTCCCTCGCCGAGACTCGCGCAGAGCGTGTCGATGACGATGATCCTGCGGTCAGGATACTCCGCCTGCATCTCCTCTGCGGCAATGCGAGCCGTTGCACACATGCAGCTCAGCGGAGAGGAGAACGCGAGATAGAGGATATCCTTTCCCGCCCGAAGGATCTCGCCGAAGGTCTCCCGGAAGCGTGCGAGATTTGCGGCAGAGGTACAGGCTGTCCGGCCGCTGCGCACGGCATCGTAGAATTCCTTTCCCGTCAGCGTGCAAGGCATTGCGGGGGCATCCTTCATAAAGACATTGAGCGGAACCGAGACAAGCCCCATCCGTTCGATCTGGGTCTCCGAGAGATCCGCCGCGCTGTCCGTGACAAGCACATAGCTTTCATGTTCTTTCATATACATCACGCCTTTCTAATAAATCTGACTGCGTTTTCCGCACTTTCATTGTTTATATTATAACACAATGACGCGAAAATGTCACGATACATCGGAATTCTCCGCTGAACGATTGCGAGAACAGGCAGTAGAGTTCCGCGCAGGAAAGCTCTACCGATAGTAGAGAAAATATTTTCAAGCTATTGCATTCTTTTTCGATTTGTGGTATAATGTAGCAGAACGACCGAATTCAGAGGAAGGGAGGCGTCCGCATGGAGGCGTGGAAGCAGACTGTCGCAGAAAATCTTGCGTCGCTCCGCCGTGAGCATCACATGACACAGCTCCAGCTTGCAGAAGAACTGCACTATTCCGACAAAGCTGTCTCAAAATGGGAGCGCGGAGAATCACTGCCCGATCTTGCCGTCATGAAGCAGCTTGCAGACCTCTACGGCATCACGCTCGACGACTTTCTGCTGACAAAGGAAGAACGAGAAGCGAAGGTCAGTGCAGCCGCACCGCCCCCTGCGCCTGAGCCCGCAGATGATTCCGTCCCGCGGCGAAAGAATCACAACCGTCTGATTATCGCGGGAATGGCGATGATGCTCGTCTGGCTGATCGCAACGCTGATCTTCGTTGTGCTGGATATGATCATCCCCGAGCTTGACTACGGCAAATTCCTGTTTCTCTATGCCGCTCCGATCACGGCGATCGTGCTGCTGGTGTTCAACTCGATCTGGTTCAACCCGCGCTGGAATTATGCGATCATCTCCGCACTGGTATGGTCCATACTCGGCGCAATCTTTCTGACATTCTATTCACACCGGCTCTGGAAGCTCTTTCTGATCGGCATTCCCGCACAGCTGATTATTCTCCTCTGGTCGCGGCTGAAGCCCGCAGAAAAGCCCCGCGCACCGCAGGCAGGCACCGGCGAAGACTGACCCCGGACGCATCTTCGGCAACCGAAGATGCGTTTTGTGTGCTGTGTTTTGGACTTTGCCTTGTGAACATATGCAAATATTGACAAATACCGCTCATTTGTGCTATAATATAAGGTGACGAATCAGCAGGGCAACCCCTGATTCAGACCACACCGATAAACGGAGGTAAGCCATATGGAATCCATCAGTGAGATCGCTGCACGCATCCGCGAACTGCGTGAGGTATGCGACTATTCACAGGAAAAACTCGCCGAAGAGCTCAATCTGACCGCTGAGCAGTATGCGGAATATGAGACAAACGGCGATTTTCCCATCAGTGTCATCTATGAAATTGCAAACAAATTCGGCGTAGACTTCAATGAGCTTGTCACAGGTGAGCCCAGCCGTATCGACACCTTCCAGGTCGTGCGCCGCGGCAAGGGCAAGAGCATCAGCCGCTTCCCGGGCTACCGCTTCAAGGATCTCGCCTTCCGCTATGCGGACAAGATCATGCAGCCGCTGCTTGTCACGCTGGAGCCTTCCGATGAGCCCGCAAAGCTCGTTTCGCATGCCGGGCAGGAATTCAACCTCGTGCTGAAGGGCAGCATCGCAGTCGTATTTGAAGATCAGGAGATCATCCTCAATGAGGGCGACTCCATCTACTTCAACCCCACCTATCTCCACGGGCAGCGCTGCGTCGGCGACTCAAAAGCCCGTTTTCTCACCATGATCGCGGAATAAGCCGCGGCAACCCATAGAAAAAAGGAGTTCTGAAATACCATGCTGTTAGACCGCTATCTCCCCCGCATCGAATTTGATTCCTATGAGGACTTCGTGCAGAATTACCGCGTGAATGTGCCGGATGATTTTAACTTCGGCTGGGATATCGTGGACGAATGGGCAAAGCAGGAGCCGGAGAAAAAGGCGCTGCTCTGGCTCAGTCACGACAAGCAGGAGCGCACATTCACCTTCACGGAGATCTCGAAGCTCTCCAACCAGACATGTCATTATTTCCGCAGCCTCGGGCTCAAGAAGGGCGATGTCGTCCTGCTGATTCTCAGACGCCGCTGGGAATACTGGGTCATCGCAACCGCGCTCCATAAGCTCGGCGTGATTCTCATTCCCGGCAACCTGCTTTTCACCACGCATGACATCGCTTACCGCGGCAATATGGCGGAGATCTCTGCAATCATTGCCTGCGACGATGAATATATCCGCACGCAGATTGACGGCGCCGCCCCGCAGATCAAGACCCTGCGCAAGCTGATTGCAGTCGCTGAACCGCGCGAGGGCTGGGATTTCTTTGAGGATGAAATTGCAAAATATCCCGATACCTTCGAGCGCCCGACCGGCGATCAAGCAACCAAAGCGACCGATACCATGCTGATCTACTTCACCTCCGGCTCCACCGGCATGCCGAAGATGGTCTGCCACAATTTCGCGCACCCGCTCGGTCACATCGTCACGGCGAAATACTGGCATCAGGTGCAGGAAAACAAGCTGCACATGTCGATCTCCGATTCCGGCTGGGCAAAGTTCGGCTGGGGCAAGCTCTACGGTCAGTGGATCTGCGGCGCAATCCAGTTTGTCTATGATTTCACCGGCAGATTCGACGCAAAGGACATGCTCTCCGTCATCAGCAAATATAAGCTGACCACCTTCTGTGCGCCCCCGACCATGTATCGCTTCATGCTCCAGGAGGATATGACGCAGTATGATCTCTCCTCCATCCAGAATTTCTGCAATGCAGGCGAGCCGCTGAACCCGGAGGTCTTCAACCGCATCTACGAGCTGACCGGCAAGAAGATGCGCGAGGGCTTCGGTCAGACCGAGGGCACTGTGCTGATCGCGAATTTCCCGTGGATTGACCCGAAGCCGGGCTCCACAGGCAAGCCCTCCCCGCTCTATAACATCCATCTGCTGAGACCCGACGGCACAGAGTGTGAGGACGGTGAAGAAGGCAGCATCATGGCATGCGGCATTGATAAGCAGCACCCGACCGGTCTGTTCTGCGGCTATTACAAAAATCCGGAGCTGACGGAGGCTGTGCTCGGCGGCGAGAACTATGACACCGGCGATGTTGCATGGCGCGATTCCAAGGGCTACTTCTGGTTCGTCGGCAGAAATGACGATGTCATCAAGTGCTCGGGTTACCGCATCGGACCGTTCGAGGTCGAGAGTGCGCTGCTGACACATCCGGCGGTTGTGGAGTCTGCGATCACAGGCGCTCCGGATCCCATCCGCGGTCAGGTTGTCAAGGCAACGGTCGTGCTCGCAAAGGGCTACACGCCGTCTCCTGAGCTGACGAAGGAACTCCAGAATCATGTCAAGCGCGAGACTGCACCGTACAAGTATCCGCGTGTGATTGAGTATGTCAATGAGCTCCCGAAGACACTCGGCGGCAAGATCAAGCGTGCGCAGATCCGCCACACGGATGAAGAAAACGCAGCAAAATAACATACAAAATCAAAGCAGTCCCTCTGCAAGCATCGCAGAGGGACTGCTTTTTATGCAAATTCCCGTTTGCAGAGCGCGAGCGCCGAAGCAATCACCGCATCCATGTCATAATACCTGTATTCGCCGAGCCGCCCGCCGAAGATCACATGCCGCTCCGCGTCGGCAAGCGCCCGATACTGCACATACAGTGCACTGTTCCGCGCATTATTGATCGGATAATAGGGCGCTTCGCCGGGCTGCCACTCGATGGGATATTCCCGCGTGATGACCGTCTTCGGGAGATCCTGCCCCGCAGCATCCCTGCCGAAGGTGAACCACTTGTGCTCGATGATCCGCGTCCACGGCGTCTCGCGGTCAGTGTAATTCATCACCGCATTTCCCTGATAGTTCGGGATGTCAAGCAGCTCTGTCTCAAACCGAAGCCCGCGGTATTCCAGCGCGCCGAGCCGATAACCGAAATACGCATCGACTGCGCCGGTGTAGATTACCTTCTCCGCCAGTTGATCCAGCTCAGCGCGGTGTGCAAGATAATCTGTTTGCAGCCGCACCGCAATCCCCTCCAGCATCCGCTCACACATCGCCGTATAGCCCCCCGCAGGGATTCCCTGATACCGCGCATCGAAATAATTGCTGTCAAAGGTCAGGCGCACAGGCAGCCGCCGGATAATAAACGAGGGCAGTTCACGGCAGTCCCGCCCCCACTGCTTTTCCGTGTAGCCGCGGATCAGCTTCTCATATATATCGCGCCCGACCAGTGAAATCGCCTGCTCCTCAAGATTCTGCGGCGCTCCTGTGATCTCCCGGCGCTGTTCCGCGATCTTCGCAGCAGCTTCCTCCGGCGTGACAACGCCCCACATCTTATGAAATGTGTGCATATTGAACGGAAGCGAAAAGAGCTCGCCGCGGTAGTTTGCGACGGGAGAATTCGTGTAGCGGTTGAATTCTGCGAACTGTGACACATAGTGCCAGACCTCCGCGTCATTCGTGTGGAAGATATGTGCGCCGTATTTGTGGACATGAATGCCCTCAGTCAGCGCGGTATAGGCATTTCCTGCGATATGCGGGCGCTTTTCAACGACCAGCACGCGCTTGCCCGCACGCTTTGCTTCATGCGCAAACACGCAGCCGAAGAGTCCCGCGCCGACGATCAGATAATCATATTGTTTCATCCGCAGCCTCCGTTGTATGGATCGGAAAGTATCGTTCTGCCGCAGCTGCAATCTGTGGTCTTGAACGGCAGCCCGCAAGCGCTGTCAGGCTGAAACCGTGCAGGACATGCAAAGCCCGCTCATCGTGATCACGCGATTTTCCGCAGCACAGCCCCCTTTTCTGTATCTGATATATAGTATATCACAAAATCTGCATTTTTTCAACTGAAATCTGTGCGAATCATTGACTTTCCCGATAAAATGTTGTATAATAAATAGAGTTGTTCTGACACGGCATAACAGCCGCGGTCGGCAATTATTTTTCGGAAGTTTGCACAAAGCCAATGCGTATAATCACGTCACAAATGTTATTTTTAATGATATTTTTCGATTCATGTGAGCTTCCTCTGTTGATATACGAATTTACTCACAGCGAATAGCTGTATTTCTGCACATTCAGAAAGAGGTGTTTACATGACCAACGAAGAACTGGAGCGTTCGGAATCCGAGCCGGAAACGGCAGAAACGGTCAAGGACGAAACAGCATCGGAAACGGAAACCGCCGCCCCCGAAACGGAAAAGCCCGCAGAGGAGGCTGCTGCTCCGGCAGAGGAGAAAACCGCGCAGGAAACGGAATCTCCCGCGCCGGACGCACCGAAGCCCCCGAAGCCAAGGCGCCCGATGTTCCAGACGGCAGTTTCCCGCAGAAAGCTCCTAAAGCTCCTTGCGGCAGAAGCGATCGGCATTTTGATCGTCTGTCTGCTTGCGGCAAAATTTACGCTGCATGACAAGCTGCCGGTCCCTGTGGATGCGCTCATGATTACTGCGGCGCTCCCGATCCTCAGCGTGCTGGCTTTTGAAGCCGGACGCAGCGAAAAAACCGTGCGGCTCCTGCGCAGTGCGGGCATCATCGCCTGGGCGCTGCTGCTCGCAGAGGTATTTGTCTTCAACGGCAAGAGCTTCACAACCGCCAAGACGGATTTTGTCTTCGCAGAGCATCAGATCACGACGGAAAATATGACCAACCTCGGCGGCAACGCCTACGAGGTCAACGGCACCGGCAAAATGGTGCTCACGGAGGTTCCGGACGGACTCCACGGTCTTGTGGTCTATCTGAAACAGGCGGAAACACCGAATGCCCGCAGATTCCGTATCGACCTCTACATGACGGATGAAAACTTCAGCACCAAGCCGCAGAAGGTGCGGCAGGATTACACAATCGGTTATTCCGGCGAGCACCGCGTTTCCTTTTATCCTTACGGCTCTGTGCGCACGCTTGAGCTGAACTTCAACGATGTCCAGCAGCCGGTCACGATCAACGCCGTCCGCGGCGTCTGTGCGCTGCCGATGCTCTTCCTGCGTCTGCGCTTCTATCTGCTGCTGCTCCTCGGCACACTCGCTGCCGCAATCAAGATCTATGCGTTCTACAAATACACGGTCTCCGATCAGAGCCGTGTCCCCGAAATCGCACTGAATATCATGACCGTCGCATGCGTGGTGACAGGTCTCTGCTTCATTCCGCGCGGTGCAAAGCCCATCGAATATGTCGAAGGCAACAATTACAGCGGCAACGACATTTACTTACAGGAATTCGACGCGCTCCACAAGGGTCAGCCCGAGCTTGCGATCCCCGCAGATGAGAAGATCGCAGAGGTCTCGAATCCCTACGACCGCTGGCTCAGAGAAAGCGTTGACGATATTTATATCAAGTGGGATTTTGCCTACAAGGACGGCAAATATTACTCCTACTTCGGCATCGCACCGATTCTCTTCCATATTATGCCGTATCACGCGCTGACGGGCAATATCCCGACGCCCGGCATGACAATCTCGTTCTTCGGCATCTGGGCGATTCTGTTCATCTGCTTCGCACTCCGCGCCGGTGTCAAGCTCCTGCTCCCCGACGCAAATCTGCTGATGCTCCTGCTCATCATGCCCGCGTCCATCTGTGCCTGCGGCATCTACAACATGATGAACCCGGAGCTCTCCTATCAGATCGCAGTCTCCGCCGGCATGTGCTTCCTCATGCTGAGTCTCTGGCTCGCATTTGAAGCATGCAGCGCCGACCGTCTGCGCAGCCGCTTCATTCTGCTTGCAATCAGCGGACTCGCACTTGCAAGCTGCGCTGCCTCCCGCCCGACAATGGCGGTCTGTGCGGCAATCCTCATCCCGCTCTTCCTCGGCATCCTGCTCCGGAAGACGGAGAGCTTCCGCACCCGTTTTTACAGTGCTGCTGCATTCGCGGCGCCGCTCTTTGTCGGTGTCGCCGTGATCCTCTGGTTCAATGCCTACCGTTTCGGCTCCCCGCTCGATTTCGGCACGACCTACCAGATGACAGTCAGCGATGTCCACGCGAACAAGCTCTCGCTCAGACTGCTCCCGCAGACGCTGTATTTCTATTTCTTCATGCAGCCGCGCCCGCTCAGCACCTTCCCCTACTTCGAGGCGCAGTTCTATGACCCGGTCAATGCCGGAAAATATCTCTACAACGCCCCTGTGCTCGGCGCATTCGCCTATCCGATGCTTTTGCTCGGTACACTGTATCTGCCCCTTGCGCTCCGCAAAAAGGAGACATGCAGCGGCAGTGCAACTGTTTTGCAGCGCCGTGCCGTGCTGATCACATGCTTCTCCTGCGCTGTGCTGCTCGCCTGGGTCGATACCTGCATGGGCGGCGTCATTCAGCGCTACTGCATGGATTTCCTGCCGCTGATGGTCTTCGGCAGCACGCTGACGCTGCTCTCTGTGATCAGCCTGCCGCGAGACAGAAAATTCCGCTTTGTCCTCATCACTGCCGCACTGTTCCTGACATTCAGCATCGGCTGGCTTCAGGAATTGAATTTCCGCAACGACATTCTTTGCCGTGCCTGCCCGAATCTTTATGATACGGTCGCAGAGCTGGTACAATTCTGGAGATAAAGGAGACAACCAACATGAAACAGATCGTTATTATCGGCGCAGGCCCTGCGGGTCTGACCGCAGCCTATGAGCTGCTCCGCGACCAGTCCGGCGAATATGCCGTGACCGTGCTGGAGGAGACCGACCGCATCGGCGGCATCTCCCAGACCGTGCGCTGGCACGGCAACCGCATGGATATCGGCGGACACCGCTTCTTCTCGAAGGATCAGCGCGTCACCGAATGGTGGGACAAGATGATGCCCCGTCAGGGCGCTCCCTCCATTGACGATATCAAGCTGAACCGTCAGAAGCCGCTCGCTGCGGGCGGTCCTGACCCGGAGAAGACTGACCGCGTCATGCTCGTGCGTCAGCGCGTCTCCCGCATCTACTACAAGCACAAGTTCTTCGATTATCCGATCTCGATGAAGATGGAGACCATCAAGAACATGGGCTTCACCACCACAATGAAGGCAGGCTTCAGCTATCTCGGCGCATCCGTCAGAAAGCTGCCGGAGACCTCCCTCGAAAACTTCTACATCAACCGCTTCGGTAAGAAGCTCTATTCGATGTTCTTTGAAGGCTACACCGAAAAGCTCTGGGGCAGACACCCCCGCGAGATCGACGCCAGCTGGGGCGCACAGCGCGTCAAGGGTCTCTCGATCCTCGCTGTGCTCAAGGACATGCTCTCGAAGTTCTCCAAGAAGGAGCCGAAGAAGGTCGAGACCTCTCTGATCGGCGAATTCTACTATCCGAAGTTCGGTCCGGGTCAGCTCTGGGAGACGGTTGCAGATCAGGTCAAGGCGCTCGGCGGCGAGATCCGCATGAACGCGAAGGTCAGCGAGATCCGCACAGACGGCGTCGGCAAGGTGCTCTCCGTTGTGCTGGAGAACGGCGAGGAGATCACCGGCGACTGCTTCCTCTCCTCCATGCCGCTCAAGGATCTGGTCTCCGGCATGAACGATGTCCCGGAGGATATCGCGGCGATCGCAAAGGGGCTCCCCTACCGCGATTTTGTCACCGTCGGTCTGCTGGTCAAAAAGCTGAATCTCAAGAATGAGACTGAGATCCGCACGCTCGGCAATATCGTCCCGGACTGCTGGATCTATGTGCAGGATACCGGCGTCAAGCTCGGCCGCATCCAGATCTTCAACAACTGGTCTCCTTATATGGTGCAGGATCCTGAGCACACCGTCTGGATCGGTCTGGAATATTTCTGCAACGAGGGCGACCGCTTCTGGAATCTCTCTGAGCAGGCATGTGTCCGCGGCGCGATCAAGGAGCTGATCAAGATGGGCGTCATCAGCAGCGAGGAGGATGTCCTTGACAGCCACCGCGAGCAGATCAAGAAGGCATATCCCGCATATTTTGACACCTACGAACAGATCGACAAGCTCACAGCGTATCTCGACCGCTTCGGCAATCTCTCCTGCATCGGCAGAAACGGTCAGCACCGCTACAACAACATGGATCACTCCATGGCGACTGCGTTCGAGGCAGTTGACAATATCCGCAGCGGAAAGACCGACAAGTCGAATATCTGGAATGTCAACACGGAGCAGGAGTATCACGAGGAGAAGTCGAAATGAACAGCGCGCTCTCTGAGGTACTCGACATCTGCAAAAAAGGGCAGTTCGGCAAGCTCTTCTCGGGTGAGACGAACAACACGCTGATCCAGTTTTTCCGCTACTGCTTTGTCGGCGGCATCGCAACGGTCGTGGACTGGGGCGCATCCTATCTGCTGTTCAGATTTGTGTTCGGCGGAAAATATGCCGTTGCCGCGAATGTGATCTCCTTTGTGCTGGGGCTGATCGTCAACTATGTGCTGAGCACGCTCTGGGTCTTCACGGGCGCAGGCAGCGAGAACCGCCTGAAGGAATTTCTCGGATTCGCCGCAATCGGTCTGGTCGGTCTGCTGCTGACAGCGGGCATCACCAAGCTCTTCGAGCTCTGGCTCGCCGACCGCACCTCCGCGTATCAGATCCTCGGCAAGATCGTCTCGACGGCGGCTGCCTTCCTCTGGAATTTCTTTGCGCGGAAATATCTGCTCTTCAATAAGAATAAGGAAGCATAAAAACAGAGCACGGCATCGCAGGATGACCGTGCTCTCAGCTTGTCGAAAAAGCTCCGTAAAGTCAAAGAGCCTATGATTAAAGTTTCGCTCAAGCCTTTTCCAAAGGCTTGCGAGAGTCCAGAGGCGAGCAGCCTCTGGTCGCCGCCCGCAGGCGGCGAAATCCCTTGACTTTAG
>JAEEGL015232905.1_pt1 | contig 13937 bp, 7 predicted proteins | sample 9134231 | NCBI WGS metagenome assembly JAEEGL01 (sample SAMN16246548, study PRJNA631951) | gut metagenome | biome: gut microbiome; feature: rumen; material: fiber-attached | host: Bos | place: Iran: Karaj | collected 2018-10
ATCACACAGAGTAGGAACAACCCTTTGAAAAATATAAAGAACAGAAAAATGCCCTTTTTTCTTTAATACATTCTCTTCTGTATCCCTTATAAAGCGGAATCTTTCTGGATCAGCATTTTCAAGTCGATCCATGTAAATCTTATATGCTTCTTCGTAAAACTTGTACTTTTCTTCCGGAGTTATTTGAGTTATATATTCGTATAAAGGCGATACGAACGCATCCTTCTTGGTGTTCTTTATTTTGCTTGTTCTCTTGCTTGTTTTTCGTTTTGTAGCCATTGTTTTTATCCTTGTTTGATCGGATCAAAACATTCTGCCCATATTTTGAAGAAGCGATTGTCTGATTATTGTCACATTTTCATCAATTCACGGATTCCTTTGCCATTCTTCCGCTATGATTATTTCGCTGTTCCGGTAATGCAGGCGTTCTTTCAAGTTCTTCAGATAAAAGTCGCCAAATGTCTCGCGGAGCTTTTGGACTGTTTCAAAGAACCTGGATATTTTGTCCGGTTCCTTGGACAAATCATGCATAGATAGTTTTCGGAGAGTATAATCAGGAAGGGATCCATATTGGCGCATATCTTCCAAAACAGTTCTCAGGAAAGTCAAATGCTCGTACTGGTTGTTTTTCTCGCAATAACTGATTGCATATAACACGTTGTTCAGAGATCGCACTTCGACAGACAGGACATTGCTTGTACTCCGGGAAAACGTCTCCTGATATTTACCAGCCAACGAATAAGCTTTCCAGAATAACTGGCTCAAATCTTTTCTCGGCTCATCATAACGGCAGCAAAGCATTTGAATCGCCGTTTCCACAGGAATCTGCGATTCTCGCTGCTGTTCTTCGTCAACTTTCAGGGAGAAGAGCCCTAATCCCTTTCGTTTAAAAAGAATTAGCGTGTTATCACTGGCGCTTCGTGCCGTCTTTACGCGATAAGGGAATGTATTCACTTTCTCTAATACTTCCGGATGTTCCGACTTAACGCTCAGAAGCTCCTTTTTGACTTTTGTCAGGAAACTTTCCTGTTCCGAATCTTCCGGATTTTGTTGCAACTTGTGGTATAAACTGGATGCAGTCGGAGTTTCATCCACATCGAAAATCTGTGCGTCTTCCCCAATTGTATTGTGGATCATAAACATTTTTGACGCTGCAATTTCCCGGCTCTTGGCAATCGTCGCACCTTGTTCCGTGGGGAAGAAATTGAAGATGTAGAGATTTTGAAACACTTTCTTGCCAATACGGTTGATTCGTCCTACCCGTTGAATGACTCGTGTCGGATTCCAGGGAATATCGTAGTTGATTACAAGTCCAGCGCGGTTCAAATTATGGCCTTCCGACATCTTGTCTGTTGCCAAAAGAATCTGGAAGTTGTCTTCCTGATTCCCTTTGTAGGAGGCATCGAAATTTGCTTCAATCGTGTGCGCCAGGGCGGAAGAAACAGTTCCGTGAACTGAAACAATCTTTCCAGGCAGTTTTTCCTGAAGATACTTCTCCAAATGACGGATGGTATCCGTATATTCAGAAAACACAATGACTTTCCTTCGAGGCTCATCTTTTGTCTGCGGTAAATCTTTATGGCATCCGTTGATAATCGTGAACAACGTTGAGGCCAAACAAGCAGCCTTGGGATCGTTACTGGCAAGTTCAAGCTCTTTGACTTTTTGAATAAGTTCTTCAAACAAATCAATGTCACTCTGAATCGCTGTAAGGAATTCTTCTTTTCTGGCAAAGCTGTCGATGACATAGACTTTGTTGTTTTTTGGAAGCACAACCTCCGTCAGCATGTTTTCATAGTCGTCAAGCGCTTTTTTTATGACCTCGTCATCGCTTTCATAGATTTTTTCCAAGAGTTTCCGGTCCAGAACAAATTTTCCTGTTCGCTGGATAAATAGCTGTGCCTTTTTGTGAATCTCAAGGAAGTTCTCAAGACTTTGCGCAAATGCACCGAAAGAGCTTTCAAACCGGTGGACGAGAAGGCGACGCATAAAGTCATACAGATTTGTCTGGAGCATCAATTCTCGATGATCGTCTGAACTCATTTCCTCTTGCTCGCCCTGCTCATAAGCGAAAGGCCGATAAATTGCCCCCTTAAAGCGTCCGACATCTCCGAAATAGTCGTTTAGAATGCTGTCGTAAAATGCGGATTGTTCCGGAGTCAATTCAAAAAACTGTTCCACCGGAGGCTTCATATTGGAAAGTTCCGTAACTTCGTCCTTGTAATCGGGATCGCTTCGCAGGTCTATGCGGTTTCTACGGATGATTACAGGTTCCAGTATCTGACGGATTTCGCTCGACAATTCCTGCGACCATTCCTTGACCTGCCCCAGATCGATTTCCACGTCATCGCCCGGTTTTTCTCCATTAAATGCTTTCCAAAGTTGCACATAAGCGGATTTCGCCTTTTTGGCTTTTTCCGAATCTTTGCTTTTATGGTTCTTCTGGATGTCGCTCAACAGACGGAATGTCCGGTCATATGAAGCAAATCTTCCGGAAAGATGATTGTCAAGCGTAATCTTACTCCGGTTCGGCACGATGAAAAGCTTCAATAGTGAGAAAATGTCCTCGGGACGGTTGTTAAAAGGCGTTGCAGTCAGCAGAACAACCTGACGGCCACGGCAGATGTTGGAAAGCGTCTCGTAATCCTGTGTGTCCTGATTCTTGAAACGGTGTGCTTCGTCAACTATGACGACATCCACATCGCCATCGGTATTCACATAATCCCACGCTGCATCAAGTTTTCCGCAGGAAAAGATTTCCCATCCATCCAGTTTGAACTGTTTTTTGTAATCCCTCCAACCGCCTTTGGCTTTGCCCTCTTCGCCAATCAACCCCGGTGGGGCGATAATGATTCCTCTTCGGTACAATCCTCTTGCGATCAGGCTGGCAATGACCGATTTTCCCAAACCGACGACATCGGCGAGGATCACCCCGTTGTATTCCTTCAGGACGGTTAATGCCTGATTCACGGCATCCAGCTGATACCGGTATTTCTTATATCCGTTTTTCTCCAGAATGGCAGCAATGCGCTCTGAAGCATTGACCTGCTGCTGCAAATCCAGGTATGTTTTCAGGGCCAAAACATATGCTTCATAGGGCGTAATTGGAGCAAGCATGGAGCCTTTTTCAAAAATGTCAAGAATTGCCTGTTTGGTAGCTGGATCTTCTGTCAGCGTAACCGAATCCTCCCACAGATCCTCAAAAACGGCATTCACATCTTCGCATCCACAGTCGTTGACGCGAATATCAATATCGCTTTGCGTAGACAGCCCCGGCATGGTCAGATTGCTGCTGCCTGTCAGCCACGAATACTGCGTCATCAGGCCATCCGGTCCGGTGAGATCGAAAAGAAACAGTTTTTCCCGGTTTTCGCCACGCGTCTTGCGGATTACAAGCCGATCGGCGCGAAGCATCTCAATGAAATACCCGATTCGGGTGTGAAACGCCTCTTTGTCGAATTCCGGAGCGTTGGCGACTTTGCGCAGACTGGAAAGGTATCGTTCCCGGATTTCGTTGTCGGAATAGCTATAATCCTCTCCAAAATCATCCTTTTCTGTAAGGATGCACTCCACCACCCGATTCATGATCATTTCAATTTCTGTTCCGACCAGAACGCGCATTTTGATCTGCGGATTGGCGGTCAGTGCGTTATACAGCGCCTTGATTCCGGAAAAGTAGAAGAAGCTGATCAGGATTTTCAACTCCGAACTCTTGCTGCAAAGGTCCAGAAGCTGTTCTTTGAGAACCTTTCCCTGCTTGTGTGTGATAGAAATATCCATAATCGGTTATGACCTCGCGTCGTCGGTTTCCACCGCCTTCCTGTGTTTCAGGAAGGACAGCGCATTATGAAATTTGAAATATTGGGCAGGATACCCCGGAACCGAACTCTTCGATTTCAGTATGATGGAAGAAATAAACGACTGTTGTGCGCCTGGAACCAGTTCCATATCCAAGATGGTTGCACGTTCCGGATCAACGATACGGTTTCCCTGCGTCTGCAAGGAAAGCCCCGAATGAACGGAATAGTTTCCGATGCAGACCGCTTTGATCATCTGTTCCCCATCCGGCCTCCTGCTTCTGACTACCAGATAATCTTCTGAGCAGCATTCGTAAATATGGAGCAGTTTTGCGTCTGTGTTCCACCCGTTCTTGTAATGCTGATTGCTGTTTGAAAGTTTTTGAGAATAAACATCTTTCGGGTTCACGATATTGACGCATCCGTTATCGTAGCATAAGAGCAGACGAGCATTCTTGGTTTTTGCTGAGACGCTGAGAGGAACATCGAACAAGACATCCGGGGTGATAACGGCTTTGGACTGGCGTGAAATGGAACCGTCGCTGTAGAATGTGAAATGCGTCCAGACCTTTTCCGGAACAGCAACGGTCTTTTCTGCTGGAACAGGGGCGGTATGGACCGTTTCCATCTCCTCTTTCGTCACTTCCTTGGTCTCAACTGGAACAGGAGGAACGGCTTTGACGGGTGCAGCCACCATGTCCGGCTGAAGCTGCGACTTCATCCGGGACAAGACAAAGAAGGTCAGTTCGTCCCCTTTCAGGCATTGGCACATATTGCCGGAACGTTTGTACAGAAAATAGCCATCCTGATAAATCGGTTTCGGAGACGCAGGGACTTCAATGTGACAAACCATGTGTTCTTCCGGATTTTTCCGGAATTCGATTTTTGTTGCAGAGTTGGCAAAACCGCCGAGATGCCTGCGAATCGTATTCCTGATTTTCAGTTCCAGACCGTCTAAGGTCGGCTTGTATTGGAACTGGTCCTCCTCGCTTGTATTCAGTTCGGAGACCTCGTTTTCGATTCCACATATGGTTCCGTCATCCTTGTAGCCCAAATAAACACATCCCCCATCCGAGTTCATGAAAGAAGCAAGCTGCTGCATGATCTCACGTCCAAGTTGCTTATCAATGTTCTTTTCACCGGAGGCAGTAAAAAGGAGCGAACTCTTGAACTCCCGGACACCGTTCTCCCGTCCGGGATTATTCGTTTCGATCTCCTGCAATTCCGCTATTTCAGAGGGGGAAAGATGCTGGTTCGGTGCTGTCAGAAACAGCCATCCATTTTTCAGGAAGTCCTTGACCTGTAATGTGATTTTATCTCCAGGGCCATCGGTACGGGAATCGGTAAAATAGAAGCGATGCTGGAAACCTTTGATTTGATCGGTCAGAGTGTAAAAATGTTTTCCTGAAGGATCGATTTCCTCGGTCTCAATGGAAAATGGATAACTTTTCCCCACCTCGAAAATGTTTTTTAGTTCTTTTTTGATTTCATTGGCGAATTTCAGCCTATGGCCTTCAATGGCCTCCACGGTAAGTTCCAAAGAGGTTCCGGGTTCCAAAGATTCCGGGGTTTTATATTGATGTTTCAGACCGAATGCATCGCTTAGCAGATAGTACGGGGAGGGATTCCCGTCTGGCAAAGTCGAATCCCCAGGTTTTTCCGAAATCGTGAAAAAATACTTTTCACCGGGGATATAAAACTGTTTGAGGATTGCGCCCAAATCCTGCCGTAAAACGGGAAAATCCGTTTCCCTGCCATTGTAATCTATGATAAAACCAGAGACAAAGCACGTAATCGTATCGGGAATATTACTCTCGTCCCATATCTGAAAATCCAATGCTTCTACACGATAGCGCAGGGTCGTGTTTTCATATCCGGGAAGAGTCGTTGCCTTCTCATCCCCGAATGTCAGCATCAAATAGTTTTTCCCTCCAAAACGCCGAAGCTCTTTGAAGGAGAAATTATACACTTGTTTTTTTATAAAAGCCATCGTTTCTCCTTATTCGCGAGCATCGTCATCATCTACGTTTTTGGGGACTTTAACACTTGTTCTATTTGGCGCATCTTCCTTGGACGGAAGAACAGAATATACCGTATTTGTATGTGCAAGATACTCTTGTGTTTCAATGCCATAGATTCTGTAAATCAAGGCATCTATAGCATCTTGGACTTTCTGAAGTCTTTCATCGCGGACAGCAGGAGAAATGCGATGTGCAAAAAGATCCTTTTGAATTTCTATTGCCTTATCAAACAAAATCTTGCATTCTTTTAATTCTTCCTCGGTGGGAACCATGATTGGAAGCATTCTGCAATCATTCATTTGAAAAGAAGGAGTATTATTCAAAAAATTATACACCACAGTTGCGGTAAAATGCGAGTTTATGACAGAAATAATGTAATAGAATGGGAGCTTATCCGACAATGGGAACAAAGACATGCTTTTTACATCATGAACTGAAACACCCTTTTGACGGCAACGGATAAAGAAAGTTTTTATGTCGCTATAGCAAAAACCTTCCTTAAAATAGAATTTAGGGTTTCGCACAACAGGCATGCCTTGCCCTTTTAGACCAGAATGCGACTTTAGGAAATCTACATTTTCACGGCTCCAGTCAATTAAGTATGGAGTTTCCAAATACCACCGATTCCCATCCTTGTCGCCTTTGTCATATGGAACAAATGTTTGACTCCCTTTTATTCCATTCTTCTTCTCCTCTTCAGATATGCTCGTAATATCGGCAATCAGACTTTGAGGAACAATTCTAAAGATATAGCCTTGTCCGAAACAATCACGACCATATTTCTGTTTTAATCCATCGAACAGATCCCATATCTCTAACTCATTGCTCGGAAGCCGGTAATTTGTACGGTGTTGCCTGTTGAATTCATTCAGTTTTTTTTCTCGACTAATGCGGATGTTTGCAGCAGCTTTTGTATGTGAATAAACGCCGACATATTTGCCATTATTTGCTGTTGCAAGCCCCTGTCCACCATCTGTGACAAGACCAATTATCGTCATCGTTCCTGCTCTCAAATTATTTCTATATTGTGAAAGAGAATCGGCGTTTTTAGCAATCTTTTTGCTGGTCTCTATCTTCTCCCACCATTCTTTTAACAGTTTTCTATGGCGTTCTGCGAAGAGTTTATTGATTTGTAAATTTAGAGGAGATGGAACGAAAATTGCAGAATTGATTGATGTCTTAAAAACATCTTGAGAAACGCTGTATCCAATTCCGTCTCTGAAGGATTTTCTTCCCTTCACATCAAAAAAATGTACCAAATCTTATTTTGTCGGCTCTCGTTTTTGCGAGATGAAGGTTGCTGTGGATACCATTGCGGAATCAAAAATATCATGTCCCCAATGTACCAGTTGCAAGAGCGTATTCTTCAGAATTTCATCCCTTAAGCCTTCCTTTGTCAAGGTGGTAAAATATGTATCTGAAGTAATCATTGTCTGAATTCCATTGGGCTTCAGAAGCTCATATCCAAGCAGAATAAAATGGTAATACAAATCATCAGCGAAACCATATACAGATTCCAACTGAGAAACATCCTCCGCACTTCTTCCTTTCGTTGACACATATGGCGGATTTCCTATAACTATATCGAAACCACCTTTCTCAAAAACATCCATGAAGTAGGTGTGCCAGAGGAAAAACGGTTTTAACTTCCAGTCTATTGCATTGATCTTTTTAACATCTTCTGGAGAATGGAACACCTTTTCTTTCAATATTGTCGCAATACGATGGTTCAGTCTTTTACTGATATCGAGCTTTGCTTTGGGATCATGTATCGCATAATAATACTTCATCAATTCCTGCATGGCTCGCGGAGTCAGATCATCATCGGTCATAATAGCAAACATGTCGGGGGTGAGTTCTTTCCCCTTCCTGCCCGATTTCATTTCAAGCGTGATCTTCGACAGGTCAATGTTTAAGAATTGCTCAATCAAGCTGTTTCCCTGCATGATCTTGTAATCGAAGTTTGGCAACGGAGTGGGGGTATCCTCGTCAACAACGATGGAGAGCCAGAAGCGTAAACGGGCGATATCCACCGCGCCAGGTTCAATGTCCACACCGTAAATATTGTTCTGAATAATCTCTTTTTTTGCCTCCAGTATCCCTGCGCTACTGTCCTCTACATCGCCCAATTTAATCCGAAGCCAGTATAGCAGGTTCAGCATTCCCATGGGAAATGCCCCGGACCCAATTGCTGGATCACAAATCTTGACTGTTTTCAATTTGTCGATCAAACAACTCTTCTCTTCGGGTGAAATGCCGGAGGCATCAAGTTCCGTGACCAGCATCCGTATCCCTGGACGATCACCCAGATACTGAATCAGGGACTCCTGACACATATATCCTACGATTTCCTTCGGAGTATAAAACGCGCCTTTATCCTTGTTATCTTCCAGCAAGTTTTCAAAGATTCGTCCGAGCATTTCCGGATCAACACCGATTTCCGCATCGTTCGGGTCATTTTCATCGATGGTGAAATTAAAACGTTCAAATGTTTCGAAAAGATCAGAAAAATAGCTGGCGGGGAATTTTACGTTTGTGTCATCAAGCGCATCTCTTTCAAAAAGTCCGCCATTCAGATATGGAATGCGGATTGCTTTTCCAAATTCAAGAGAGAGTACATCTGTAGCCCTATCTTTGCTTTGACTTCTATCAGTATTGAGAGAATCAAAAAACAAGGGTTCCAAAACTTTTTCCAAAAAATCTCCTTGGACAGTTGAGTTCTTGCTATCGAAGAGTTTCTTCATATACTCTTTATTGCCATTTCCCCATTCTTGTCCTTCTGGCACTCCCAGCCACCCTTTTTTCTGGAGGAACTGAAGGAATACAAGACGCCCCATCATTTTTTTAATGTAATCACGGAATGCTTTTTCTTTGTCGCCAAATCCCACGAATTGATTCATGATATCGGTTTTTCCAGTACCATAATCTACAAAACTCTGGTAAATTCTCTTGTATTCATCAAAGAATTCATTACTCAACCGTTCCACGGAGAAAGCTTTTTTGACTTCTTCAAATGAAGTCCATTTTCCATCCATCCGTTCTTTAAATGTCCGATTTGTTGCATTTTGGTCAATATAGAAAGTATATCTGCGGAATCGTTTTGAGCGTTCTTCTTTTGCATCCAAATTTTCCACAAGACTAAAACGAAACCGTCCACTGTCATCCGCAAAAACAAAAATAGCATGCGCAAGTTCAAATGGGACAGAGTCATGTATCCAGTTTGTCAGAGCATCATGGAAAAGGAAATTTCCATGATCGCGTTTCATAATGGTCTTTGCATAGTCAAACTGAAGACGTCTGCAACTCCTTTCCGCTAACGATTTTCCTGCATCCAAACGAATCAGAAACACAAAAAGATTCAACGCTTCAGAATATCCGCAAATTGAAAATGATCTAAAAATGTTCTTATAGGAGGCAGGGAAGAAAGCACTGGCGTTTTCATCGTCTTTGTTGAATTTTTTTTGAGAAGGACGATATGTCCCATTATCGCGTTCTCTGAAAAAAGCGTTTATCGTCTCTTCCGACACGCAAGCAATCATTTTATCAATAGCAGACATTGTTAGTTCTCCTTTGAAGCTGTTCCGATGATCATGAATTCAAAACCATCGTTTTGTATGTAATTAGTTGTTTTTTTGATGTCGTCTTGCAGAAGCAATCTGATTCTTTTGGAATCCTTTCCGCAGTTTAAAAACTCTTGTGCAAAAAAGACGCTCTTCCGAATTCGTGCACCAATCTCGTTTTTCGCGGACTGTGTCAAATCCGGGAAATGCCTGCTCAAGCACACAAGTGCATCCTTTTGAATTTGATTCTGTTCTCCGGATTTACTGTCTGTATTCTGGTCAAAGCCGTTTCCATTTCTCAAGGTCTGGTAGGCATCCCAAATGGGGTTTCCTGCTTCAGTATGGAACGCAAGAGATTTCCTTTTTGGAGCAGTACGATCAATCAAGTATTTCAGAATATCCACACAAGGAAGATCCTTTTTTGCTGCTATGCCTTTGTTTGTGTAATCAGGGATTTCTGTTGCGAGAATGGAAGCAAAGGTCTTTTTGAAAATAAAGAGCTTGCGCTCCTCTGATGGAATTACAGTCCATCTGGGAATAAGCCGATCCAAATATTCCTCATATTCCTGAATCTGTTCCTTAGAGGTTAGTCCGAGTTTTTTCAATCCCTCCTCATACAGCATATCCATTTCCGTGTCAATGCTGACGGATTGTTTTTCCTGTTCATCCGGGGAAATCGCCTTGATAAACTCTGCCTGACGCGGTTTTTCCTCATTGCTGAGAATGCAACTGTCTTCCCCGAGCAACGAATGAATATCCATCATTTTCCCAACCGCTATGCTCTCAACATTGTTCAAGTCTACATGGGTGTCATTGGGGCCAGTTGGGAAGAAATTGACCGTGTAAATCCGTTCAAAGACCTTTTGGTCGATGCGATTGATGCGACCGATTCGCTGAATGACACGCACCGGATTATAGGCAATGTCGTAATTGATAACAACTCCGGCCTGATTCAAGTTGATTCCTTCGGAAAGGACATCCGTACAGACCAGAATCATTTTTTCTTCGTATTTTGCTTTCGATGAAGAAAAAGCCTTGTCAGTTTTCTTGACAGACATGAAATGCCGTTCAATTTCTTCTTTGAGGTCTTTGTCGAGATTGGAACCATCCGCGTATAATATCTGATCCGGATACACCTTCTTCAATTCATCGGATACGTACTTTGCTGTATCGGCATAATAGGAAAAAACGATGATCTTTCGCGGATTGTCTTTCTCCTGACGGTCTGTACCTCCAGAATGATGAACCGTCTTCTGCCCTTGCTGTTGATCATATCCTTTGTAAGGAATGCCCTTTTTCAAAACATCGGCTATGACGGTTTTCAGCGCTTGAAGTTTACCATCATTTTGAGAATCTTCAAGACCGCAATCACGGAAGCGTTTTCCTATTTGTTTAAGTGTTTGCAAATCGCTCTTAAGGTCAGCAAGAAAACGATCGTATTGATCTTTTTTCAACGGGAAGGCAATATGGCACGTTTCCTTTTCTATGTCGGCTTTAGAACATTTGCAATTATCCGTGAAAAAATACACTGGTGATTTCTTATTGGAATTACGTATTCTTTCAAGCAGTCCATGCAAATTAGCTGACGATACTTGATTAACCAAAATATCACGATTGCCCTCTTCTTCGATTTCGTCTGGATCGCGAAAGAAAACGCCTGTCTTTTCAAAATCCTTAATACTCTGTTCCAGGGAAGAAGTCAATGTCTCAAGTGTTTTTGCAAATGCTACCGGGGAACTCTCCCATCGAGACACCATAAAACGGCAAATCATGGTGTACAGGTTATTCTGGCTTTGGGTATTGGTATCCGGTTTTTGGGTGATATATGTTTGCGGATGGTACATCGCCCCTTTGAATTGTGGCGCATTGCCTGCAAAATACTTTTTCAAAATATCATCGTAGAAGACGCTCTGCTTTGCAGTAAGTTCAGCCTTCCGATTGATGGGCGGAGCCAGGAACGGAATGCGGTCTCCGATTTCTTTTGCATATTTCAAGCGCAGATCAATCCGGTTTCTTCGGACGGTTAAAGGATAAATCAAATTTGTTACCCGACTTATTAGTTCTTTACGTTCTTCGATCTTTTTAGTCTTTTCGTTTCCCATTGGGGCTTTTATGTCTTTTTTCAATTTATCCAAATCGTCTGCCAATTCTTTTAGCCGTTTGACAAACTCATCTTTTTTTCCTCCACATCCGTATGCAGGGAAAAGATTGAAAAGCGCAACTAAATCATGCAGCCGATTGTTATATGGTGTAGCGGAAAGACAAATAACCTGTTTGGGAATTCTGCTGCCCTGAATTAGCCCATATATTTTTTGATACAAAAGCGTATTGGGATTCCGAAGATTGTGAACTTCATCAATGATAATGGTTTCAGATTTTTCCAGTGCATCTTCGTCAGGATTGTAAAGAGACCAGGCACTCCAAGATTCCTGTGCAGATGCTGGATCTTTATTTACAAGTTTGAACTTTTTCAAATACTCATACCATCCTTTTTCTCCGTCCAACAGAGCGGGAGGGGCAAGGATAACACCGGGCCCTTTTGACAGTTTTGCCAAAAGAGATGCCATCACAGATTTCCCCAATCCGACCACATCCGCAATAATGACTCCACCATTTGCTTTCAGAATATTTTGTGCTGTTGATACCGCATCAATTTGATATTGCAGAGAGTCAAATCCAATTTGTTTCAGAATTTCCTGAATATCGTAAATAACATCCTTCTGTGGAAGATTCAGCTTTTTATACTCTCGAAGCACCTTCATACATGCATCAAACGGATTCACCGTAGAATCAGGAGTTTCTTCCTTCAGGACACGTTCAATCTCTGAAGTTTGGGAATGATTTTTCAGGTCAGCCCCGACAATAGGAATCGTGTCATTCCACAACTCTTCAAATAATCCGCAGATTTCGTCTGCATTTTCTGTTGCAACATGGACGTTCAATTCACGTCTTCCCAAGAGTCCCGAATAGGAGAAGTTGCTGCTGCCACCAGTATAGGAGACTTTGTCATCCTTGTTATGGAAAATATAGACTTTAGCATGATTCGGCTTTTTTGTTTTTCTAATCTGCAAACGACCACTATGGATCATTTCAGCATATTGTTTCCATGCTCTCGATTGCGTTGCGGTTACTTTTTCCGATGACCAGTTTTTCAGGACTGCCTTCAACTGCTGAACGTATTGTTCCGGGCAATCATCAGAAGGATGAGAACATTCATATTCATAAATCTCTCGGATCAAACCAGACGTATCAATTCCGGCATCCATTCCTACAAGGATGCGCAGGGATATGTTGCTGTTCTCTTCCAAAGCATCCTGAATTGCCTGAAATCCATCAAAAAAGAAATAGCCTGTCAAAATGTCAATTTGACTACAATTCCTGATCTGGTCAGCAAGGAAGTCCCCCATTTGATTGTGATGCTCACATCCTTTCGACCAATAAAGAATCTTTACATCACGATCCGGCATCGTCAAACTCCTTCACGGATTTGGGCAGACGCGAGCAGATCGATCCGGTTTGTTCTCCGGTCAATCCGCATCTCACATGATTTATAGTCACAAAATCTCATCTGCATTCCTGAAAGGGATACTCAACCACAATATGAGAAAATATATCGCATGTCAAAGGAAAATCAAGCGTAAAACCGACGACACGGGAAAAATAAGACCTGTTTTTTTCAGAGTTTGCATCAATCTCATTCATTTTTTCGTTCCTATGGTTTTGCCTGTGGCGTCACGGTATATCGTGCCACTCCCGGAGGTGGGTGCAGTACCGGAGGTCTTGCCTATGGCGTCGCGGTAGGTCGTCCTATTTCCGGCTTCTGTCGCTGTGCCTACGGTTTTCCCTGTGGCATCACGGTATGTCGTCCTATTTCCGGTCTCTGTCGCCGTTCCTACAGTCTTTCCGGTTGCATCACGGTAAGTGATCTTGTTCCCGTTCGTGGTGGCAGAGCCAGTCACTTTTCCATGGGCATCACGATAAACCGTTTTGTTTCCCTCTGTCGTGGCTGTCCCAACGACCTTGCCATGGGCATCTCGAATGGTCTCCCGCTCACCGCAAAAAGCGGTGGCGGTCAACAGCAGCATGATTGCGGTCAGAAATCTGTTCATTGTTTGCTCCTCAGCAGTTCCAGTTCTTGTTCGATTTCGTCCAAGCGATCTTGGATTTGGAGTCCATAAATTGTTTCACCGACAAGGCAATTCTCCTCGTCCATTGTAATGCGGTCATATCCGATATCATCACGAAGGCTGTCAAGCTCGGCAGCCAGAATTTCCTGCTCCGCTTCAAGCTTGTCGATCCGTCTTTGTCGCCATATCCGATTTGCCTTTTGGCTGATTGTTTCTTCAGGCTCCTCATCAAGGTCCTCATCAAGGTCATATTCGATATCCTCGTCAAGATCAGCCGGAGTCTCGAAGTCATCGGTCAAAGCGAGGGATGAAAGTTCGCGGAAGCAGTTTTCGCAAACAAGTTCATTCGTTCCGGAATCGACCCGGAACGTGTCCATTGGAGCATACTTGTCACAACGACCGCATTTCATCTTCATCTGAGCGTCATCTCCA
>JAEEGL015303541.1_pt1 | contig 13937 bp, 16 predicted proteins | sample 9134231 | NCBI WGS metagenome assembly JAEEGL01 (sample SAMN16246548, study PRJNA631951) | gut metagenome | biome: gut microbiome; feature: rumen; material: fiber-attached | host: Bos | place: Iran: Karaj | collected 2018-10
CCTGGAAGGCCTGGATCTGGGAGAACTGAAGACGGACGAGAAAGGCCGCGTTGTGGCGGACGGCGTCACCTATCAGACCGCGCAGCCGGATATCTTTGTGGGCGGCGACGTACTAACCGGGCCGAAGTTTGCAATAGACGCCATCGCTCAGGGCAAGCAGGCTGCCATCTCGATCCACCGCTATGTCCAGCCCGGCCAGAGCCTGACGCTGGGCCGCGATCGACTGACCTATCATGCCTTTGACATGGAGAATGTGGACTTCGACACGGTCAGGCGCTTAAGCAGCTCCGAAGGCCGCCAGGTTCCCGGCAAATCCGAGGTGAGGGCGAAGACCTTCCGTGATGACAGACTCACCTTCACCGAAGAGCAGGTCCGGAAAGAGACAGCCCGCTGCCTTGGCTGCGGCGCTTCTTTCGTGGATCCAAACAAGTGCCTCGGCTGCGGCGTCTGCACCACGAGATGCAAGTTCGATGCAATCCATCTGCGCAAGCGGACCTATGTGGAAAGCATTGAATACTTTGACCGTCCGAAGGTTCTGCCCGAATTCATCGCCGGACGCCAGAAGCGGATCGAGATACGCAAGGCAGCAGAACGCTGAAAAAATTGACAAAAACCATTGACACGATCAGGGAAAAGTGTTATATTACCTGCGCCGCATTGAAAGGGCTGAAGTGAACCATGTGTTCCGCCCTGAGAGCGAGACCTGAAAAGAGGGAGGATATTCCAGTGAAGCATGCCGTTATTGTGACCGGTGGCAAGCAGTATCGTGTCGCCGAGGGCGACGTGATCTATGTTGAAAAGCTCGAGGCTGAAGCCGGTTCTACGGTCACCTTTGACAAGGTTCTGTGCGTGGTGGACGAAGCAAACGCCACTGTCGGTACGCCTGTTGTCGCCGGTGCTACCGTTACCGCGAAGGTTGAAAAGAGCGGAAAGTCTGCGAAGGTGCGTGTCTACAAGATGAAGCCGAAAAAAGGCTATCGTCGGACGCAGGGACACAGACAGCCCTATACCAAGCTCACGGTAGAAGCGATCAACGCGTAATTTATCATCAACAGGTTTAACGATGGAGGTGTAACCAGATGGCTCATAAAAAAGGTATGGGTTCTACCAAGAACGGCCGTGACAGCGAGTCCAAGCGTCTCGGCGCCAAGCGTGCGGATGGCCAGTTCGTTCTGGCAGGCAACATTCTTGTCCGTCAGCGCGGTACGAAGATTCATCCCGGCACCAATGTCGGCAAGGGCAAGGATGATACCCTGTTCGCACTTGTTGACGGTACCGTTAAGTTCGAACGCCTGGGCAAGGATCGTAAGAAAGTCTCCGTTTATGAGGAGCTCGCCCAGTAAATTGACGGGAATCAGGCCGGACGCATGTCCGGCCTTTTCATTATATCGGAACGGAGGAGACCATGCCCTCATTTGTTGACAAAGCGCGAATCCACCTGCACGCCGGGAAGGGCGGAGACGGTGCGGTCGCGTTCCACAGGGAAAAATATATCGCGGCCGGCGGCCCGGACGGGGGAGACGGAGGCCGTGGCGGAAGCATTGTCTTTATCCCGGATGATAACATGACGACCCTGATGGACTTCCGCTATAAGAGAAAATACACTGCCGCTGACGGAGCAAACGGTCAGGGCAAACGCTGCGCGGGAAAGGACGGAGCCGATCTGCAAGTTCGGGTTCCGAGAGGCACCTTGATCCGGGATACGGAATCCGGCAGCCTGATGCATGATATGTCCGACGGGAAGCCTTTTGTGGCGGCCAGGGGCGGACGGGGAGGCTGGGGTAATATGCACTTTGCGACCCCGACCAGACAGGTCCCGCGCTTTGCCAAGCCCGGACTTCCGGGCGAAGTGCGCGATGTCACACTGGAGCTGAAACTGCTGGCGGATGTTGGCCTGATCGGCTTTCCGAATGTGGGCAAGTCGACGCTGCTCTCCGTCGTGAGCAAGGCGCATCCCAAGATCGCGAACTATCACTTTACCACGTTGTATCCGAATCTCGGCGTCGTGTATGCCGATGAAGGCAGCAGCTTTGTCCTGGCGGATATCCCGGGGATCATTGAAGGCGCATCGGAAGGGGCCGGGCTTGGCCATGACTTTCTGCGTCATGTGGAACGCTGCCGCCTGCTGGTGCATGTGGTGGACGTCTCCGGCTCTGAAGGGCGTGATCCGGTGGAGGATTTCACCATCATCAACCGGGAACTGCGCGAATATGGGCCGGAACTTGCCGATCGGCCTCAGATCGTGGTAGCCAACAAGTGTGATATCATCACCGACGACGGCGAAGCGCTGGAAAAACTGCGCGCGCATGTGGAGGCTCTCGGCTATCCGCTGTTGACGCTCAGCGCAGCGACACACCAGGGGACGACAGAGCTGATCCGGCTCTGCGCCGAGAGGCTCTCTACGCTTCCGCCGATCGCACCTTTTGAGCCGGACTATGTGGAACCGGAACCCGTTCTGGAAGGAGCGGAGGATGTGCGGATCGAGCATGGTGAGGACGGAATCTGGCAGCTGGAAGGAGAGTGGCTGAAGCGGGTTGCTGCAACAGTCAACTTCTCCGACTATGAAAGCCGGCTGTTTTTTGACCGCTGCCTGAGAAAAGCAGGGATTTTCGATCGACTGGAGGAACTGGGGATCAAAGACGGGGAGACGGTTTGTATCTATGATCTGATGTTTGACTTCCGGTACTGATTCGTATACAATGAAACGGAACAAAAAGCGTTTGTGTCTCTACGGAATCCTGACGCTGGCAGTTATGGGGATGATTTTCTTCATGTCTGCAAAGGATGCGACTGAATCCGGCAGTATGAGCAAATGGCTTGTGAACACCTCTTTTGGGCGTATGCTGATTAAACTGCTTCCGAGACTTACGGATCGCGGTGATGAAATCGATCTCCGAAAATACGCACACATGGCGGAATACGCTTTGCTGGCGGTTCCGTCTGTGCTGTTCTTTCGGGAACTTCTGCTGGAAAAGCATATTCCCGTTCGAGCCTCCTTCTGCTCGCTGGTCTTCTGCTTCGTCTATGCCTGCTCTGATGAATATCATCAGACATTCGTCCCGGGGAGAGCGGGTGCGATGATTGATGTAGCCGTAGACCTGGTGGGCGTTTCGCTCGGCCTGGCTCTTGTGCTTCTAGTATGTATGGCATGTATGAGGAGAAAGGAATTGAAATGAGCAAACACAGCTCCGCGTTCAACACGATACCGTCTGTGCTCTCTATTCCCGAAAAACTGAATGCATGGATCCGGAAGCTTCTTGGACTGCGGTTCCCTGTCGAAAGGCATTTTTCAGGAAGGGATCTGCTTCTGACTGCCTGCGCGGGACTGGTGCTTCTGCTGTCTGTCCTGATCCGGGCTCTGGCACCATTGCGCCTCTATGCCTGCGTTCTGGCAGCATTGGCGGCGGCTGTTCCGCTCGCTCTGCAGGGCTACCGGATGATCCGGCAGAAAAAGGCTCCACTGGAGGAGTGTACCTGGCTTCTTTCCACACTGCTGGCTATGCTGATCGGGGAGACGACTGCGGCTCCTTTGATTTTGATCTTCGCCAATCTCCTGATGCAGGCCGAAGCCTACAGCCTGCTGCATCGGGATGCAGCGACGGACTATCTGACGGATAGCGACCTGAAACTGCGGCACGCGGTAGAAACAGCCGACACTGAAAAAAGCCCGGAACGCAGAGTCCTGGCCTCGGCGTCACTAGGCTTCTATGTGCTCTATGTACTGATAGCGCTTGTGTTCGCGGGCTGCGCGCTGTTTCATGTGACTGATTACAGAATCTGGCTTCACAGGGCTTTGGTTTTCCTCGTTCTCTCATCTCCGTCGGCGGTGCTGTTTTCTTCGCTGCTTACCCATTTCGGCGCGATCTACAGTGCGTCGAAAGCCGGGATCCTGTATGACAGCAACGTCACACCCGAGGAGTTTGCCCGCTGCAGACTGTTTGCCTTCAGTAAGACGGGAACTGTGACCGACGGGCGATTCATTGTCTCCGAGATCGCACCGGTCGGGGTGAGTGAGGAAGAACTGCTGAGGATCGCCGCGGTGGCAGAATGTCGCTCTGATCACCCGATCGCGATGACATTGAAAGCCGCAGCAGGGCTTCGTGAGGGTGTCGTGCCACAGGGCGTGCTTGAAACAAGGGAGATTCCCGGCAAGGGTGTAAGCACCTTCTTCTCCGGCCATCATATCTATGTCGGAAATGCCGGACTTCTGGAAGAAAACGGAATCTGGTATCAGATCCCGGCCAAAACCGGATCAGCTATCCACGTTGCGGTGGACAGCACCTATCGCGGATACCTTATGGTCTCTGATGCCTTACGGGAGAACGCGTTTGAGGCGCTGGAGGAGCTGCGCGCCCTCGGTATTTCGACACTGGTGATGCTGACCGGCGACGTCCGCTCCAGTGCAAGGACGCTGGCTTCATCGCTGAACTTTGACATGGTCAAACCGGAACTGAGTCCGGAGGAGAAGGGTTCCGCCATCCGCTATCTCCGCTCAGCCCATGGAGACAGTGCGAGGATTGCCTGTGTCGGCGACGGTTTTCACGATGCCGATATGTTCCGGGAGGCGGATATTTCCGTCTGCCTGGAGCCGAAGGCAGAGGCGCCCGGAGCGGATGTCAGTATTTTCTCCGATGAGATCGGTCGGATTCCGCTTGCGTTCCGGATCTGCAGAACGACCGAGCGTACTCTGCTGATTAACTCTGCCGTCCTTCTGGGGGTGAAGCTCCTGCTGGGTGTCCTTGGCGCGGCAGCGGTGTTTCAGACTGGCCTTGTTGCCGCTCTGGATTTTGGCTTCGGTGCAGCGGCTACGGTCTATGCGCTCACTTGCCTGACACTGGAAAAAAGGGGCGGCTGAGACCATGAATGTGTATGATTTTGACGGAACGATTTTCGTTCCGGACAGCTCTTACTGCTTTGTTCTCTACTGCATGCGGCATTATCCACGCGCGGTTTTCAAAGTTCTTCCCGGTACGCTCTGGCAGTTTATCCTATATCTCCGAGAAGGTAGGAAAGACGCAGGGAAACTGAAAGAGAGTCTGTTCTCCTTCCTCAGCCGTGTTGACAACATCGATCGGATTGTTCAGGAATTCTGGACAGAGAACTTCGAACGGATGGAAGCCTGGTACCTTGAGCAGAAGCGCAGCGACGATCTGATCATCTCTGCCTCGCCGGATTTTCTGCTGAGACCGGCCGCGGAACGCCTCGGCGTGTCATTGATTGCGACCCCGATGAATCCCTATACAGGCAGGATTCAGGGAAAGAACTGCCATGATGAGGAAAAGGTAAGACGATATCTGGAACACTACGACAGGGACAGTGTTGAGAATTTCTATTCCGATACGCTGAGCGATACTCCGATGGCAAAGCTTGCTGCCCGGGCCTGGCTGGTGAAAGATCACCAATGCTTTCCATGGCCTGAATAAGTTCCTGAATATGAAAAGAACCCGGCCTCTGATACTAACGGAGGCCGGGTTCTTCAGACCCGGGAGAAGTGAACTGCGAAGACAGGCTGCAGCAGAGGCAGAGATCTTCACCGGAGCGGATCAGGTCTTGTCCTTGAACTCCGGAACGAAGCTGCTGCCATAACCGAGCTCGCGGAGACGCCGGTTGATTTTCTTGTACTCCTTGTTATACATGATGGTTCGGAGCTCATCGTCCGGTACAAAACGGCAGTAGCCGGAGCAAAAACTCTCGAACATAGCCTGATTGGCCGGTGTGAGCTTTCCGAGGATCATTACCAGACAGAGAGCGACACCGACGAAGAACGAGATGACGAGGTACTTCGGGCACAGGAACACGACCACACCGCAGAACAACGCGATGCCCACAATGCAGACAACGACGGAGGTATTTGTATAGCGGCGGGCGCCCGGCGCAATCAGCTCGGGATCGATTCCCTTCATCTTATTCAGAAGCGGATAAGCAACGCGAAAATTGAACAGAAGTTGCCTGAGAAAAACGTAGGACAGCAGCCATCCGCCGAAGAAAACAGCGGCAGCAAGCATAATTTTGATTTCCATTTTGGTTCCCCCTTCATGATGCAAGGGTGAATATATCATATTTTTTGGAATCTTTCAATAAAAGAACAGAGACTTTGACGAGGATTCCTGAAAAATGTGCAATGAGGCTTCCTTTTTTTCACCTTTCGTGGTAAAATATTAAAGATTCTGGTTTGGAGGAATAACATATGGGCGACAGCTATATCAGCTACCGGGAAGAAAACGGCAGCATCAACATCTCTGAGGACGTCATTTCGGGCATAGTTCGCACTGCGGTTCTGGATGTGGAAGGGGTTTCCGGCATGTCCACGACTGCTGGGGCAGAGCTTGCCGAGCTGATCGGCCTGAAGACCCTGCCCAAGGGAGTCAAGGTCCACTTTGAAGGACAGAAGATCATCGTCGATGCCATCATCACCGTTGGGTATGGGAATAATGTTGTCAATGTAGCCAAAAACGTTCAGACTGCGGTCAAGTCTGTCATTCAGGCCTCCACCGGTTTTGAGGACGCGGAAGTGAACGTGCATGTCTGCGGGATTTCCTTTGACCGTTAAGGAAAACGATTATGATGACAAGAATGACTGCAAGGCAGATTGCCGTTCAGATTCTCTTTTCCATGGAGGCCAATGCCTCTACGGCGGAGGATGCGATGGCGCTGTTCTTTTCAGAAGACCATTATGCCAGCTTGAAAGAGGAAGACGAGATCTATCGCAATGTTCCTGATGAGGAGCAGATCGCTTATATCCGCCGTGTGGTAGAGAATGCGGAAAAGCATCAGGCCGAAATCGACGAGATCATCGGGCGCTATGCCGAGGGCTGGAAGCTCAGCAGGATTTCCAAATCGACACTTGCGATTCTTCGCTGTGCAATCTGCGAGATTCTTTATATGGACGATATCCCGAACTCTGCAGCGGTGAATGAAGCGGTGGAACTTGGTAAGAGCTATGACTCCCCGCAGGCCGGTGCATTTATCAATGGGCTGCTTGGCAGCTTCCTGCGGGATGAGAAGCCTGCAGCGAAGACATGAACGGGGAAGATGGGCACCTCACACTGACCGTCAGTGAACTGAACGAAGCGGTCAGGTCACTGCTGGAATCCGATCTTCGATTTCGGAACCTTTGTGTCGAGGGGGAACTCTCAAATTACAAGATCTACCCCTCCGGTCATCATTACTTTACGCTGAAGGACCAGGAGAGCAGTCTGAAGTGCGTGATGTTCCGCAGCAGTGCAGCGAAACTCCGATTCCGGCCGGAGAACGGTATGAGAGTGCTTGTCAGCGGCAGTCTCCGGGTCTACCCCCGCGACGGCGCATATCAGCTCTACTGCATCTCAATTGTTCCGGACGGCGTCGGAGACCTCCAGGTTGCCTTTGAACAGCTCAAGCAGCGGCTCTATGCCGAGGGCCTGTTCGATGAGACTCACAAGAAACCTTTACCGGCCTTCCCGGGGAGAATCGCGATCATCACCTCCTCCGCCGGTGCAGCGGTCCATGATATGATCCGCATTCTGCGCCAGCGATGGCCGTTGACCAAGGTTCTGTTGCTGCCGGTACGTGTACAGGGTACAGAGGCTCCTGCCGAAATCGCCTCGGCAATCCGCTATGCCAATCGCCATCAGGTCGCTGATCTGATCATCACCGGACGTGGCGGCGGCTCGCTCGAGGATCTCTGGGCCTTCAACGATGAGAGAGTAGCCCGGGCAATTTATGCCTCCGAGATCCCGGTGATCTCAGCAGTCGGGCATGAGCCGGATGTCACTATCTCCGACTTCGTTGCGGACAGACGTGCCTCAACACCCAGCAATGCCGCCGAGATTGCAGTACCTGATCAGCAGGAGATACAAGAACTGCTGAGTTCCGCCGCTGCAAGACTGAACCATGCTGTTTCCCGTGATCTGCAGAGACGCAGACAGAGTCTGGATTCTCTGAAGAACCGCGGGGTACTCCGGGATGCCTCATCTTTTGTCGACCTGAAACGGATGGACCTGGACCGCATATCCGCAAAGATGGTGTCGGCCGGGCAGAAACTCATCTTCGAACGGCGCCGGGTTCTGGTGAAACAGGCTGCAGCTCTGGATGCCATGAGTCCGCTCAAGGTTTTGAGCCGGGGATATGTGGCGGCGAATGACAGAGACGGTGCGCCCGTGAACAGCATCCGGCAGCTCAGAAAAGGTGACCGCGTCATGCTGCGCTTTTCCGATGGGAGAGCAGACTGCCTTGTGGAACAACTGGAGGAAGAAAACCGTCATGGCTCGAAAGAAACTGTCATTTGAAGAATCCATGAAGCGTCTGGAGGAGATCGTCTTCCATCTGGAAAAGGGAGATATCCCTCTGCAGGAGTCGATCGCATATTTTGAAGAAGGCACCAGACTGCTTGCCGACTGCAGTTCCATGCTGGACGAGGCCGAACAACTGGTTGTCAAGCTCAGAAAGGGAAACGACGGAGAACCTGAGGAACTTCCGTTTGAAGAGTGATCAGATGAATCAAGCTTATACGATGGAAGAATACCGGCGCATGGTCGAAGAGCGGCTGGAACAGTTTTTTGTCCTGCCGGAGTCTGACCCGATGCGAGGCTATGCTGAAGCGGCCAGATACAGCCTGCTTGCCGGCGGGAAACGTATCCGGGCTATTCTGGTGCTTGAGTTCTGCCGTGTGTGCGGCGGGAACCCGAAGGAGGCACTGGATGTAGCCTGTGCGATCGAGATGCTGCATGCCTACAGTCTGATCCACGACGATCTGCCGTGCATGGACAATGATGATCTGCGGCGCGGAAAACCGACAAATCATATTGTATTCGGCGAATGCATTGCCACGCTGGCCGGAGATGTCCTGCAGGCGGAGGCCTTCGGGACGATTCTGCGCTCTGCGCTCCCGGATGAAGCCAGACTTCGCTGTGCAACTCACCTGGCAAATGCAGTCGGATTCGACGGAATGTGCGGAGGACAGTACCTGGACATGATCGGAGAGGGGAAGCAGCTCAGTTCCGAAGAACTCGATGATATCAACGCCAGAAAAACGGGCGCACTCCTGACGGCAGCCTGTGCCATGGGTGTCGCTGCGGCAGGCGGCAATGCAGCACAAGAAGAGGCTGCGGCCCTCTTCGGTGCTGCCATCGGCATGGCATTTCAGATCAGGGACGATATGCTCGACGCTCTGAGCAGCGAGGAGGAGCTGGGAAAGCCCATCGGTTCCGATGCCGCAGAACACAAAAACACGTATATGGTGCTCCTGGGGAAAGATGCCTGTGAGCATCTGGTGGATCGGCTGACCGCAAAGGCATGTGACTGCCTGCGCAGTGCCTTCAGCGGAACAGAGTTTCTGGAAACACTTGCGACAGAATTGGCGAAACGAAATCATTGATTATTTAGAGTTTTAGAATAATTGTTTGTATGAATATTATCAATTCGGTTAATTCTTCACTGGACATCAAGCGTCTGTCTGAGGAAGAACTCGCTGAGCTTGCTGATGAGCTGCGCTGCTTTCTGGTGGAGTCTGTATCCAAAACCGGCGGGCACCTGGCATCCAATCTCGGCGCCGTGGAACTGACGCTGGCACTCCATCGCGTCTATAACACTGAAAAGGACCGCATCGTCTTCGATGTCGGCCATCAGAGCTATACCCACAAGATCATCACCGGCCGCAGAGACCGATTCGACACCCTTCGGCAGTACGGCGGTCTGTCCGGGTTCCCGAAACCATATGAGAGCAGGGATGACGCCTTTATTGCCGGACATGCATCCAACTCGGTGTCAGTGGCCGTGGGCATGGCAAAAGCACGCACTCTGCTGCACGAGGACTATGACGTCGTCGCCGTGATCGGTGACGGCGCGCTGACGGGCGGACTGGCCTACGAGGGCCTGGCAGCCGCAGCAGCCAGCAGGGAACCCATGGTCATCGTCCTTAATGACAACAATATGTCGATCGACGCGAATGTTGGCGGCACTGCACGTTTGCTGCAGGGAATGCGGATCCGGCCGGGGTATATACGGTTTAAGCGCTGGTACCGGGATGTGTTTATGGGGATGCCGGCAGTGTATTCCTTCAACCATGATCTGAAGGAAAAAATGAAGGATAAACTGCTCCCGGTCAATATGTTCAGCGCCATGGGGCTCAATTACCTGGGACCCGTGGACGGACATAACCTCAAAGAACTCGAGACGGTTTTCCGTCTGGCAAGAGATGCGAAGGAGCCGGTCCTGGTCCATGTACTGACACAGAAAGGCCGCGGGGTAGACTATGCTGAGAAGCACCCGGAGATCTACCACGGCGTCGGACCGTTTAATGCCCTGACAGGAGAACTCTCACCGGCCGGCCGCTGTTTTTCTGACTGCTTCGGAGAGACGATCTGCTCGCTGGCGGAAGAGAATCCGACATTGGTGGCAATAACGGCGGCCATGACCTATGGCACCGGGCTGGACAGCTTTGCCGCTCGATTCCCTGTGCGCTTTACGGATGTGGGGATCGCCGAAGGTAATGCCACGGCCATGGCGGCCGGCATGGCCAAGCAAGGGCTGCTTCCGGTCTTTGCGGTCTATTCCAGCTTCCTGCAGCGCGGTTTCGACATGCTGATCCATGACGTGGCCCTGCAGCAGCTGCATGTGGTCTTTGCAGTGGACCGGGCCGGACTGGTCGGGAGCGACGGAGAGACCCACCACGGAATCTTCGACGTTGCATATCTGAGGACGGTTCCCGGCATGAAGATCTACTGTCCCGCGAGTTTTGCAGAACTCAGTGAGATGCTTAAAACGGCCGTGTACGATGCAGGCGGTCCCGCTGCCGTCCGTTATCCCAGAGGCGGAGAGTGCGGTTACAGCGCACTCCACCCGGAAAAAGAGACTGTTCTCCTGGAAGGCAGCGACGTGACCCTGGTAACTTACGGAACCATGATATGTGAAGTCCAGCGAGCTGCCGGGATCCTTTCGGAACATGGGATTTCGGCCGAGGTGATCAAGCTGGGCGAAATCAGCGGAGACGACTTCCCGCAGGTGTTGGCTTCTTTGGAGAAGACCGGCCTGCTTCTGACAGCAGAGGAGGTCTGTGAGACCGGCTGCATCGGTACGGTTCTCTCCTCGCTTGCCGGGCAGAAGGGGATCTGTTTCCGTTCGTCACTGTTGAATCTCGGAAACGGAATTGTGCCCCACGGCGGAAGAGCGCAGCTGTTGATGGATTACGGCCTGGATGCCGCATCCATCGCGGAACGGGCAGAAGAGATGCTCCGGGAGCGTGTGCATGAGTAAGACCAGGCTCGATCAGAGAGTCTTTGACCTTGGCCTTGCCGAGAGCAGGGAAAAGGCAAAGGCAATCATCATGAGCGGAGCTGTCTACCTGAATGGACAAAAAGCAAATAAACCCGGCATGTCGGTCCCGGCCGACTGCCTTCCGGAAGTACGCGGCGAGACGCTGAAATACGTCTCCAGAGGCGGCCTGAAGCTGGAAAAGGCACTCCGGGTATTTCCGGTTACCATATCGGAGAAAACCTGTATTGACTGCGGCGCTTCCACGGGCGGGTTCACGGATGTGCTCCTGCAAAACGGTGCCGGACGGGTTTACGCAGTGGACGTGGGTTACGGACAGCTGGCCTGGAAGCTGCGTCAGGATCCCCGTGTGGTGAATCTGGAACGCTGCAACTTGCGCTATCTCACCGCCGAACAGGTTCCGGAACCGCTCGATATCGCGGTGATGGATGTGTCGTTTATTTCGATCCGGCTGATTCTCCCGGTGATTCGGCAGTTCCTGAAGCCGGGTGCGGATTATATCTGCCTGATCAAGCCGCAGTTTGAAGCCGGGCGTGAGCAGGTAGGAAAGAAAGGTGTCGTTCGGGATGCTGCTGTCCACCGCAGCGTGATCGAAACCTGCCTGAATGCTGCACGTGAAGCGGGCTATAGTGTGATGGGGCTGGACTGGTCCCCGATCCGCGGTCCGGAGGGAAACATCGAATTTCTTGCCTGGCTGGTCAATGCACAGCGTGAAGAACCCGTATTGGATATCAGCGCGGTGGTGGAAGCCGCACACGGAGGGAAACTATGATAGCGCTCTGTCCGAATCCGTTTCGCGATGCCGGTCTCAGCAAAACAGGAGAATGCCGCGCGCTTTTGTCTGAGGCGGGGTATGAGACCTGTGTCTGTCCTGTTTTTACCGGTTCAGAATGGCAGCCGCCGGAGAAAATGACAATCTGTTCCATTCGGGAGGTCCTCCCGCAGCTGACCCATGTGGTCGTTCTGGGCGGCGACGGTACCATTCTGGCTGTAGTGCGTGAACTGGACGGAGCGAAGATCCCCATCCTCGGGGTCAATTTGGGCACCAAGGGATTCATGACCAGCATGGAACCGGAAGAACTGCCGGGGATTGTACAGGCGCTGCAGCCGGGGGTACCCGTGAGCGAAAGGATGATGCTGGAGGTCTCGCTGCTGCGAAGCGGAGAGCCGATCCTGCACGATTATGCCTTGAATGACGTTGTGGTCCACGGCTATGGCGAATGTATCCAGCCGACGGCATGGGCGGACGGAAAAGAGATGTTCTCTTTCTCCGGGGATGGACTGATCGTCGCGACACCGACGGGTTCTACCGGGTATTCCATGTCTGCCGGCGGTCCCATCGCCGAGCCGGATGCCAGGGCGATTCTCCTGACGCCGATTTGCGCCCATACGCTCTCGGCCAAGCCCTATGTCCTCTCTCCCAAGCGCGCGGTGCGTGTGCTGACTGAAAAGCTCACCGGCCGACGCGCCTATCTTGCAGTGGACGGGTACCAGGTCGCGGATCTGGAGAGCGGAGATCTGCTGGAGATCCGCTGCGCGGACCGCTGTGTCCCGATGATCGACCAGTGTAAAAGAAGCTTTTTTGAACAGCTGGCTAAGCTGTCATAATGATTGTTGGCAGAGACCCGCATATGCGGGTTTTCAGATATAAAAACGAAGGAAAGGAGGAATGAAACCGTGAAGAGCAACCGTCAAGCTGTGATCCTGGAGATTATCTCCACCGAAGCCATCGAGACGCAGAATCAGCTGATGCATGCGCTGGAATTGCGGGGGATCCACACCACCCAGGCAACACTGTCCAGAGACATCCGTGATATGCATCTTGCCAAAGAGGTTTCCCCTGACGGAGGATACCGCTATGTAGCGACCCGTCGTGAGTCCGGTGATCACCTTCAGCGTCTTCAGAAGATATTCCGGGAGAGCGTCGTGTCCTACGATGTGGCACAGAACCTTTTTGTCCTTCGGACACTTCCGGGGCTTGCATCCGCTGCCTGCAGCGCCATGGACGCCATTGAGGTAGAAGGCCTGGTGGGCACACTGGCCGGAGATGATACGGCATTTATCGCCATGCGCGACAATGCGGCCGCACTGGCCCTGTTTGAGGAAATACAGCATTTGTTTTAAGTCAGTCAAACATTGGAGTATGGAGAGCCATGCTGCGAGAACTCAAAATTGAAAATATTGCCGTGATTGAACGGGCGGATATCCGTTTCGATGAAGGACTCAATGTCATGACCGGCGAGACCGGCGCAGGTAAGAGCATTGTCATCGACAGTATAGCGGCTCTCACAGGCGCCCGCGTTAGCCGGGACCTGATTCGCAGCGGTGCGGACCGGGCGACGGTGACAGGGGTGTTTGACCGTGTGGATGCGGCGGAATGGCTCCGGGAGAATGAACTCGATGACGATGACGACTCGGATGAGCTGATTATCCAGCGTCGGATTACACGGGACGGCAAGAGCAGCTGTCGTGTTTGCGGAAGTCCGGTCAGCGTACAGCAGCTCAGGGAGCTTGGAAGCAATCTGCTCGAAATCCATGGGCAGAACGACGGACTTCAGCTACTGGATGAAAAACGGCATCTGGCGGCGTTGGACCGCTTTGCTGGTCTGGACCTTGAGACATACCGGGAAGCGTATTGTACACTATGCCAAGAGCGGGAGGAGCGGGAACGGCTCAACCTCGATGAA
>JAEEGL015325622.1_pt1 | contig 13937 bp, 8 predicted proteins | sample 9134231 | NCBI WGS metagenome assembly JAEEGL01 (sample SAMN16246548, study PRJNA631951) | gut metagenome | biome: gut microbiome; feature: rumen; material: fiber-attached | host: Bos | place: Iran: Karaj | collected 2018-10
ATAGTTACATTTTCAAAGTCTTCTCCAAAGGCTTTGTTGCCGGCTGTTTCCTTGAGCTTGTCGGCAATCTTATCAGGAAGGATGGAACGCAGAAGCTTGTCTGATTTATCTTTCTCGATTTCGAGGTCTACGGTGCGGGCCTGAACAAGAGCTTCGAGGCGGATGTTTTCCATTTTGATTCTGTGTTCGCGAATCATAAAGAAGGCAATGCCTGCTCCAACGATAAGGGATACCAGAACAATCCAGAAAACAGGTCGCTGCCAGAGATAAGGCTTCTGATAGAAGAACATCATCTCGTCATTGTTAGACTGAAGGCCGTTTCCGTTTATTGCATATACCAGGAAAGAATGTTTTCCAGGCGCAAGGTTTGTGTATGATACAACGCGGTCCGAAGTTGGCATTGTGTAATCTGTATCAAAACTTGTGAGCATGTGAGAGAAGGTCAGACGCTCAGGAGCATCAAAACTGATACCTGTAAATTTAATATCGATACGTTTGGTTCCTGGTTTGAGGACAATCAGGTCTTTTGAATTCTTATGCACTACAGAATCAATTGTAATAGTCTCAATCTGAACCAGAGGAAGAATGTCGCTTGAACGAACTTTCTTAGGATCGTAAATGGCGATGCCGTCTACAAGAGGAATCCATAAACGGCCTGTGCTGTCTATAAGGGCACGGGCAGTAGAAGTGGCTCCGTCTGAATCAAGGCCGTCGTTGCGGTTGTAGTATTTAGTTGTAAGAGTCTGGCGGTTTCCGCTGAAGAGCTCTTCAATTTCGTCCATGGCAATAGAGGCGAGGCCGTGGTTGTTTGTAATCCAGGCGTTATTTGAATCATCAAACATAATCTGGAAAACAGAGTTTGTGCCGATTCCGTTTTCAGAGTTAATAGTGTTGCTCTCGAATCTCTTTGTGCGGGTAGTGTCAAAATCCTTAATGCGGGTAATTCCACTTCCGGTACAAATCCAGAAGTTTCCGTCTGCATCCTGGTTGATTTTGAAAATTACGTTACCGGCAATTCCGTCAGAAGAAGTGATGTGATTAAAAATCTTCTCATCTTTCATGAGGAAGATACCGCCGCCATCTGTACCAATCCAGATAATTCCGTGGGTATCTTTATAAACTGCCATTACGTATTCAGTGTCGAGGCCACCTGTGTTCTGCTTAAAGGAAACAATGCTGCCATCTTTGTGGATAATGCTTAAGCCGGTTGTAGTACCAACATAGTATTCATCTTTTGTAGTTTCGATTGCTACGCGTACTTTGTTGCCGGCAAGGCCATGGTCTGAATCCCAGCTCTTAATTGTTTTGCCGTCATAAATTAACTGGCCCGGCTTTGAATAGCAGCTTACAAGAATCTTACCGCTTTCAGTAGTTTCTACATGGCGGATACGAAGATTCTTTGTGTAGCGTGTAAGAGCATTCTGAATCTGTTCATCATTCTTGTAGCAGAGAAGACCATTATCTGTTGCGGCCCAGATAGTTCCGTCCGGGGCTTCTGCAATACAGTTTACGGTTACTCCCAGACGGTGCATAAGGAATTTTCCGTGGGTCATTTTACCAATGCCGTTTCTATCGGTAGCAAACCAGATATTGCCTTCGCGGTCCTGAATGATTCTGTTAATATTTGAAGCGGCAAGGTCCTGAGAACCTTTGTATTCTTCAAACTTGCCGTTAGCATAAACAGCAAGACCGTGTTCAGTTCCGAACCAGATAACTCCGTTAGAATCTTCAAGGATAGTTGTGGTTGGGGTGTCGTCCAGAAGAGTACCTGTTTTCAGCAGGGAAACCTGGTTACCAAGCATTGTTGCAATACCCCGGTCTCCCATGGCAATCCAGAAGAGTCCTGTATGATCCTGAAATATTTCTGTTGCGAAATAGGTTGAGTACTTTTCAAACTCTTCCAGAGGCATAAAGACATCGTCCTGGCAGAGGAAAAGACCATTTTCATTTGAGGTTGTAAGCCATATCCGGCCCTGTGAATCACAGAAAAGGTTTGAAGCAATAACACCGTTTGCAGTTGTACCGGCTCCAAACTGAGGGTTAATAACATGACCATTCGGAGTAATATAAATTACACCACTGGCTGTTCCTACCCAGATATTTCCTTTAGTATCCTCGCAGAGGGCACGGATAGAGTTATTAGGCAGTCCTTCTTCGGTTGTATAGCTCTGATTTCCGTATTCAGAGATTTTATGAAGTCCTTCATCGTTAGAACCAACCCAGATATCATTGTTAGAAGCCTGAATGATAGTTCTTGCAGATGCAAAACCGTATTCCTTGTCTGTACTTCGATTTATAGTAGTAAACTCAACTCCATCAAATTTTACAAGGCCTTCGTAGGTTCCAATATCAATATAGCCGTCTTTTGTCTGATAAATGTCATTGGCTGTAGTACCCGAAAGACCTCCAAACTCACTCCAGGATTGATAGACATAATTATCAAAGAAACTGCTTTGAGAGAAACACGAAACTGAAAAGGCTAGAAATATTATAGAAAAAACTATTTTTTTCATACAAATATTATCTGACTAAAAGTGTATAAAAGCAAATTTTTTAGTATAATATGGACTTATGGAAAAAAATGAGAACAGAAAAAAGAAGCTGCCTTTTTTTGTAAAACTTCTTTTATTGCCTTTTGAAATCCTGCTGGCTCTGCTTATTATTCTGCTTGCCTGGTTTGCCTTCTGTTATTTTGACAGAATTAAAGCCGTTGATGTCCTTCCTCCAGATTATGCAGTTTATCTGCGTACAGATTCTGTCTGGACTACTGCAGAGCCTTTACTGGATCTGGATGCCACTCTTATTGCAATGACAAGTCCAGATCTTCAGAAATACCGCGAAACCTATCTTAATCTTAAAAGCTCAAAACTCAGACAAAACTTTTTTGTAAAAAAAGCCCTGCAAAGACGCCTTGATGCGGCAATTTACGGAGACAATTCCGGCGCTATTGCTGTGCTTGATGCAGGCTTTCTTTCCGGAGCTTCAAGATTTATCCCTTACTGTATTCCTCATATAAAGGCCCTTTCAGGTAAACTGGAGCTTTCTTCCAACAGACATGGAAATTTCTACCAGTTTGGGGATACTGCTTATTTTGTTTTTAAGAAAAATCTGATAATTGTGGCTACCAGCAAAAATCTCCTTGAAGAAGCAATGACTTTTTCGAACAGTTCGCTTTATCAGACAAATGAACTTGAGGCTGTGAATGCAAGACTTCGTGAGCCTATCCGTATTCTTGCAAACGGCGAGAATCTTTTGAAGCTGGCAGACAATTCTTATATCCAGGCAATAGTTCCTTATCTTTCAAAAGATGAGTATACCTCATTAAGTTTTGGTATCAGCCAGAACGAGCTTAATGTAAGCATTTCAGTGCCAATGGCTTTTGATGATGGAGAAGGGCAGGAGGCAGAGGAAAATCATCCGGTTCTCCGCCTGCTTAAAAAAGATTCTGTTTTACCGGGCCTGCTGCCACAGTTCAGCGAGGATGTTCAGTATTATACCCTGGTTTCGGCCGGTTTCTTGAGCGACCTCCGCGAGGCAGCCCTTAAGATTCTTCCGCCGGAAAAAGATTTTACTGCCACCTGGAATAAGTCTGACTCAATCTGCAGAATTGTTTTTAACCGCTCTCTGAATGAACTGCTTTTTTCATGGACTGCAGATGAGTATGCAGTTTTTGGAATTGAAGGAAAGGCTGAGCCTGTAATTGCAATTAAGATTGGAGATGAAGAAAAACGCCGGGAAATCTTTGACAGAATTTTTGCTTCTTATGTTATTAATTCCAACGACAGTCTGCTTGTAGATGGAGTACGTCTGCCTTGCATTCAGATGCCGGGCTTCCTGCTTTCTATTCTTCAGACTATGAATGTAAATATTCCAAAGCCTTATTATCTTGTGAAGGATAATTACATTTATCTTTCTCAGTCGCCGGAAAATCTTGTAGCAATAAGCTCGGGAAGCCAGCGTTCTAAAAAACTCAGCTCAAGTGAAAACTGGAAGCGCGTTTCTTCAAAGCAGTCTCCATATTCAACTCTGTCCCTTTATTATAATCTTGAGCGCAGTGTTCCTTTCTTTATAAAAGGAAATTCTGCAATGTCGAAAATTCTTTCTCTTTATAATTCAGGACGTTTTGATTTGAGGATTAAAGATAATCTGCTTACTGTTCAACTGCAGGCTTCGGCAGTAGAGGTTGAATCTTCAAAGCATATTCCAGGCTTCCCTCTTGAGCTTGAAAATAAAACAAACGCTGCACTTATTAAGTCTAACGTAAAAAAGAGTAAGCAGGTTTTCTGGCTGGAAAATAATTCAAGTGTAAACTCACTGGACTGCGGTACCTTTGAACGATTAAGTGCAGAATATCCAGATCTGCAGTATATTGTTGCGGCTTCTGAAGGAACTGCAAAAGTAAATGGCGGTGAGCTCTGGGCAGTAACAAAAAACGGCATGGCTTATCTTTTGAATTCAAAACTTGAAAGTGTTCTGGGCTATCCTATTCTTTCGGGTCTGACACTGTCTTGTCCTCCTTTTGTTTTTAAGGATTCTTTAGTGCTTACCGGAAATGACGGCACCTTCTGCTTTATTTCTGCAGGCGGAGAAATAAGTGAGTTTGAAAGTGGAGTAGAGGGAGGCATTCTTTCAACTCCTTCTGTGAACGGAGATTATATGGCCTTTTATGAAAAGGGCTTCTTTGGTGGAATTCATGTTTATAAAAATCTTGAGCCGGTAAATACAGAAGGTCCGCTTGAACTGGATGGAATTGCTTACGGTTCACCATGTCTCTTTACCGCCGGCGGAAAAATGTACACCGCTATGATTACACAGGCCGGCCAGCTTTATGTTTATGATGTAAACGGTCAGCCTCTGGAGCCTTTCCCGGTTGGCCTCAATGGAGTTTTCTATCTGAATGTGGAAATGGCAGACGGATATCTTTTTGCTCTTGCTGCAGACGGAGATCTTTACCGTGTAGGTCTGGACGGAAAATCTATGAGAGTAAGGATTCCTTATTTTACAGCAAAATCCGGTCACCTTACAGTTTATGATTATGATGACAAGGCTGGTCAGGAAATCTTTGTGTCGGGCGAGGGTAATTCCCTTTATGGCTTTGCAAGTTCAATGGAGCTTCTGCCACAGTTCCCTGTATCCGGTTATGGAAATCCTTTGTTTATAGATTTGAATGGTGATAACAAAAAAGATTGTCTTGCCATTACCTTTGATAATAAAATTGCTGCATCGAATGTATTAAAGTAAGGAGATATAATGAAGTCTTTTAAATTTACAGGGGCCTGCCGCGAATCTACCGTGGTTGCCGGCAAACTGACCGTAACCGCCGCTCTCCTGGCACTTATCCTGAACCTGGTTTCCTGCGCCAGTCTTCAGCAGGATGTTTACGCTTTTACCGCAGAAAATACCTATATCTTCAGCTCAATTGAAGAGTATGAAGACCGTTTTATAAAAATAGATGCGCAGAGTCAGCTGGAGGGAGCTGTCCCTCTCGATCAGGTTGGCAGACTGCTTTTGGATATTGGCTCTTATAAGAGCTCGACCAATGTTACGGAGCCCTACCTGATTGCGAGACTCAGGGCTTTTGAGGGACTTTTGTGTAAGATGGCGGGGCGTTCGAGGGACGCGGAGGTGGCTTACAACGAGGCGAGGGGGCTGCAGAAGGGCGACCGCTACGTGCAGCTGCTGGGATGTCGGCTGGCAAAGAATACGGAAGACAGTCTGAATCAGATAGATGTTCTTCTAAAGTATGATTCAAAGAATTCTGTTCTTCAGCTTGAAAAAGGAAAACTCTTATATCAGCAGAAAAAATACGACCAGGCAATTTCAGAAATTGACAATGCCTTTATCCTTTTTGATGGAGAAGGGCTTCCTCAGTACAGAACCGTTTATAATCCTTTAAGAAATTATATCTGGGATTTACATACAGTTTATGGCAGTGACTCAGATTCAGATGCCCTTCATGATATGTCAGATTTGCAGGGTAATCTTACTCTGGAAACTATGGTCAGCCTTACAATGGAAAATACCAGACTGCTGGAAAATTACACTTTTGCAGGTCAGAAGAAAAATCAGAAGCAGAAGAATAAGGGCCTTATTACAAATCTTGAAAAAGCAGGATATTTTTCTGCTGCTGCAGATCAGAATAATGCCGCTATGAGTTCACTTTATATAACTGGTGCCGGCGAAATAACCCGTAAAATGTGTGCCCGTTTCATCTGGAATGCATACGTTCGCCGCAGCGGTAACCTTAAAATGCTTTCCCGCTATTCGGAGAAGTACCGCGCTTCAGGCCGTACAAAGAGCCCTGTAAATGATGTTGCAGTTGAGGATGAAGATTTTGATGCCGTGCTTGGCGTTATAGAAAATGAGTTTATGGAGCTGCCGGACGGCAAGAATTTCCAGCCGGACGCAGCTGTAACTAAGCTTCAGTTCATAAACTGGGCAAAAAAAGCAGATAAATAGCAGATTTTTTAAATGTTTATCGTTTAATCTGCAAAAAAAATGCTGTAAAAATTTGACAAGTTTTTTGCTTTTTGCTATATTATAAACAGCTTGTAAATAAGCTGATAAACTCTCTCCGATGTCCAGCAACGCTGGACGGCAAGGTTCCCTTCTAGTGTTACTGTCTGGGAACCTTGTTTTTTTAACCCTGGTTATAACCATGGTTAATTCCTCCCTTTCTGTGAAAAATTCACAAAATAAGAGAAATTCCCCATACGTTTTTTATTTGATTTTTTCTAAATCAGGTTTATAATGACTTTAAAGAATACCAAAGGTTAAAGTTATGAAAGTTGAAAGTAAAGTTATTAGTGATTCAGACATAGAAAACATAAAGGTAGCAGTAAAAACAAGAAAGCCTGTTGATTTCTTTTGTTACACATTAACTCCAGAACAGAAAAACAGATTTCAGAATATCCTCAATGTCTTCCTGGAAGAATGCGATCAGAAATATCTTTTTAATTATCTTTCATACTGTCTTTTTGAACTTCTTGATAACGCAAGTAAAGCAAACGCCAAACGTATTTATTTTAAAGAACACAATCTCAATATAAATGATGCAGCTGATTACAAGAGTGGAATGAAAAACTTTAAGGAAACTCTTGATGAAAATGCCCTTCACTATGAAAACGAGCTTGAGGCAGGCCAGCTTAGGGTTCATCTGCTTTTGTCTGCTGATGATGTGATTTCGATTACAGTTTCAAATAACACAAAAATCACAGATCTTGAGTATAATCGTATTAAAGAGAAAATCGAAAAAACTAAGATATACAACACTATGGCCGATGCCATTAACGACATCGACCAGACAGAAGGTTCGGGCCTGGGAATTATTACAGTTTTGATTATGCTTAAGAAACTCGGTCTGGCTTCTGATCATCTTAAGTTTAAGACTACCGACACAGAAACCATCGCGACTATTGAAATTCCAAAAGATACTTTGGAAGAATTATAATCTGATTAAATTAAGACTTCATTAAATCTGCAATAGAAATGCTATCCAGATAACCTTCTACCAGTTCATCGAGCTTTGTCCATAGTGGCAGAGTACGGCAATCTGCTTTTCTAGGACATGCTTCGGCGCCCTTTTCAAGACAGGCAACCGGTGAAAGGCTTCCTTCTGTAAGACGGAGAATATCTCCAACCTTATATTCTTCTGGTTTTTTATTTAGCTGATAGCCGCCGCCTTTTCCATGAACTGCATCTACAAAATGATTTTTAGAAAGCAGAGTCATAATTGCTTCAATATATTTCTGAGAAATTCCCTGACGTTCTGCAATTTCTTTAAGTGGTACTCTTTCATCTTTGTGCTGTTCGGCCAGATCAATCATCACGCGGAGTGCGTAGCGGCCTTTGGTAGAAACTATCATTTATCTATTTTCCTTGTATATAAGTAGATTATAGCACAAAAGGGACTTGGGTCAAGACTTGCGGTAAAGCATACTAGGACGGCCGCCGGTTTCGTAATTAATTTCACCCTTTACTGTATTAAGCTCCATCAGATAGCTCATATAATGGCGGACTGTTACATTGGAAAGGCCTACATCCTCGGAAATCTGGTCGCCGGAAACCCAGCCTTTCTTTTCCTTGAAGTAGTCGATGATAAGGTCTAGAGTTTTTTTCTGAATGCCCTTTGGAAGCTCTACAGACTGAGAGTGAAGGGAGCCGCTGCTGGAAATAAGGCTGTCTACGTAGCTCTGATCAATAGTCTGATTAGCGCCGCGGAAGGCTTCTTCGTTTGCTATGAATTTTTCAAGGGCAACCTGAAAGCGTTCATAGGCAAAAGGCTTAATCAGAAAGTCTATTACACCAAGGTGCAGGGTTTCTTCCAGAGTTGCAGGGTCATTTGCAGCGGTTACCATAATAACCTCGCAGTTCAGCTTCTTTTCGCGGATTATCTTCAGAGTTTCAACGCCGTTCATAAGAGGCATAAAAACATCCATAATTACAAGATCAATTTTGTCGTCGCCTTTAGCGGCTTCCAGATATTCCAGAGCCTCCTGCCCGTTACGGCAGGTTTTCTGAACACAGAAGTTTTTGTTGCGGCAGACATACTGTTCATTAATCATGGCAACCATAGGGTCGTCTTCAACTATAAGAACCTTATACATAATTTCCCTTTAATGATACCATAAATGAGGTACCAATGTCTTTCTCTGATTCAAAGCTGATTGTGCCGCCAAGGCTTTCTACCAGCTGCTTGGTATGATACATGCCGACTCCGCGGCCTGTGCCTTTTGTTGAAAATCCCTTTTCAAAAATGCGGTCTTTAATTTCATCCGGGATTCCGCAGCCTGTGTCGCGCACGGTAATAAGAAGCTCGCCGGGCTTTGTAAAGACTCCGAACTCCAGTTCTCTCTGGCGGTTCAAATCAGAAAGCTGCATGTTCATTGCGTCCAGGGCGTTGTCTATAAGGTTTCCCGCAATTGTTACAAGGGCTTCTGACGGCACTGCAACTTCTGAACTCTTAAAACGGATTCCTTCCTTAAGGATAAAGCGGACATTACATTCTGAGGCGCGGGCTATTTTTCCAATAAGCAGGGCGGCAAAAGAAGAATTGTCCACCGCATTCATAACGGTACTCAGAGTTTGTCTCTGGATAATGGAAATGTTTTCGATATAAGAAACGGCCTTGTCGTATTCGCCTATCTGAATTAGGCCCAGAATTACGTGCAGCTTGTTTGTAAAGTCGTGGTTGTTGGCTCTCATTGAGTCTACGAGGTACTTTGTGCCCGAAAGCTCTTCCATAAGTTTTGTGTATTCGGTGCGGTCGTGGAGCAGGGCTACGGCTCCGCTGATGATTCCATTTTCGCGGACAGGAACGCAGTCGATTAAGAGGGCGGTCTCGTTTTCGGTTTCTTCCTGAATTCCGAATTCGGCGTTGCCGGTTTTTAAGACCTCGGAGAGGTATTTTTCTGCAAAAACGCTTTTCTTTATCTGACTGATTTTTTCGTCTGACTGGCAGCCAAGCATTTTGTCTGCGGCTTTGTTGGAGAACTGTACATTGTTTTCGCTGTCTACGGCGATAATACCGTCGTAGGTTGATTCCAGAATGTTTTCGCGAATGCGGAACATTGAAGAGAAAGTGTCCGGCTCGTAACCCATCAGGCGGCGTTTAAGCTTGCGTGAAAAGGCCCGGCAGATTGCAATTTCAATTATGATTGCCGCAACTGTTACACTGAGGAAAAGCAGAAGAATCTTATAAGTAAAGGAACGGATAGAGGTCTTGAGCATGATGGCCATAATAAAGCCAATGTAGTTTCCGTCTTTATCATAAATGGCGGAATAAGTACGGCGCTGAGGGCCTGAAGGACCAATATCGCTTTCTGTATAAAATCCATTTGTGTGGCGGGCAAAATCCGGATGGGTTCCGTCGTATTCAGTTCCAATAAGATTATGGTTTGTGTGGTAAACGCGCATGTTATTTGTGTCTACAATGGAGATAACGTCTACATCCGCCAGCTCCGCTGCAATCCCGTCCATGCATATACAAAGGTCGCGGCGGGGCGCTTCCCTCATAAAACCATAAATCCTGGTAATCAGCTCGGCCGTGTCTTCCAGATTCTGATCAATGGCATTTTCATTTGAACTTACATTTATAACCGCACCACCGATACTCATAAAAATCGTAGTCACAATAATCAGAATCAGCTGAATGCGCTGAATCTCGTGACGGATGTCGGTGAGACTGTTTCCTTTACGGCGTTTTTCTTCTTTCTTTTCCATCGGTTAAAAATAATAACATGAAAGAGTTGTATTTCAAAACTTTTGAAAGTAAAAAAATCAGGATTATTTTCTTACAATTTACTGCTCTTTTTTTACAACACCGGCGGGGTTTTATAGTTTATAATACTTTTATGGAGGAAAACGCTGTGGCTATTAAGAAACTTGGATTTGGATTGATGAGACTTCCTTATACGGAAGATAAAACCTGGGGTAACATCGACCTTGAGAAAACCCGCGAAATGATTGATGCCTATATGGCAGAAGGCTTTTCTTATTTTGATACTGCCTGGGTTTACCATGGCGGTTTTTCTGAGCGCGTCTTCGGTGAACTTGTAGCGAAACGCTATCCTCGTGAAAAATTTCAGGTTGTCAGTAAAATGCCTTTATGGAGCATGACAGATCCTGCCGAACTTCAGAAAACCTTTGATGAACAGCTTAAAAAATGCGGCGTGGAATATTTTGATTATTACTTCCTCCATGCCCTTAACCGCGGAGTTTTTGAAACTGCCGAAAAACTTGGTGCCTTTGAATGGATGCAGAAGATGAAGAAGGAAGGTAAAATCAAGCATCCGGGCTTCAGCTTCCACGATTCTGCCGACGCCCTCGAAATGATGCTGAGTAAGCATCCTGAAGTTGAACTTGTACAGCTTCAGATAAACTACATTGACTGGGAAAGCGACAATGTTCAGAGCCGCAAGTGCTACGAAATCTGCCAGCGTTACGGTATTCCTGTTTCGATTATGGAGCCGGTAAAGGGCGGAAGTCTTGCAAATGTAATGGACGACGCAAAGAAAATCTTTACTGACTATAATCCAAAGGCCAGTGTAGCCAGCTGGGCTGTACGTTACTGTGCAAGCCTGGACAATATTCTTGTTGTTCTCAGCGGTATGAGCAATATGGAACAGCTTCGCGACAATATGTCTTATATGAAGGACTTTGTTCCTCTGAATGCCGAAGAGCAGGACTGCGTGCGCCGTGCCACCGAACTCATCAAATCAACAATTGCAGTTCCTTGTACCGGCTGCCGCTACTGTGTAGACGAAACAAACGGCGGCTGCCCTGCAAATATCAATATTCCCCGCATGTTTGAGCTTTATAACGAAACAAAACGCTACGGAGTTGGGCCTTACAAGTGGCATTTTAATGAAGAACTCAAAAAGACCGGCAACCCTGCAGACTGCGTAGGCTGCGGAAAATGCCAAGGCCACTGTCCTCAGGGAATCAAAATTATTGATATGCTGAAGGAAGTGAGTTCAACCTTTTCTTGCTAAATTGTAATTATCTGTTACAATATTTAGTAATATGAAAAGAAGTTTTAGATGTCTCTTTGCAGGGCTTGCTTTAGCAGTTTGCTCTGCATTCTGTTTTTCTCTTGTTTCCTGCAACGATAATCCTCACAATGAGCCTCGCCTTTATATAGACGACTGCTTCAGTTGGGCTATGGGAAACTATGAAGATACAATAGAAGACGCTCAGAAACTTCAGTATAAAAAGCTCGAAAGAATGGGCTATAAAAATATCTCTCAGCTGGCTGGAAGTGACGGGGCCTATGTCTGGGTAAAGGCTGTTTTTACCCTGCCGGATGAGCTTAAGAACGACGACCTTTCAATGGTAATTCCTTACTGTCACTTTGCTGACGAGCTTTATCTTAATGGCTATTATATAGATGATTATGGAATTATGGGCGAGGGACCGGATAGCGAAGGAATTCAGGAAGCCGGTTACGGCGCTCATCTTTTTGATTTTCCTGAATCCTTTTTGAATCAGGAAGGACCTAACGAAATCCATATCAAAATCTTTTCACTGGGTATGTCCTGCATTACAGACGGCGTATTTATAGGTAGTCGTCAGGACGGCTGGGCTACTTCTGATAATCAGACCTTCTGGCGTGCCCGCGTATATATTTTCTTTGAAGGCGGAATGTTTATCTGCGGTGTTTTCTTCCTTACTCTTTTCCTTGCCTTTAAGCGCGAAAAAAGATATCTGGAATTTGCAGTATTAAACTTCCTTACAATTATCTTCTTTTCAACCTTCTTTATGAATGATCTGCCTTGGGTTGGCTTTCACGGCGGTATTCCTTTTATCTGGTATTATAAGTTTGCAAAGCCTATATGTTTCTTCCTGCTTGAAGGTCTCTTCTCACTTTTTGTTTTTGACTATCTGAGAATAAAGCCTAATCTGGTTAATTCAATAATCCGGGTTTCGACTATTGCAGTTAATACCGCTCTTGTAATCTTAACACCGAATTATTACACACTCATGAAGCTGACTTATCCGGCTCTGATAATTGCAGCCTATAATTTTATCTGCCCTATTGTTGTGACAATTGTTCACTGCGGAAAGAAAAGTCAGGTACGCAATCAGGCGAGATTCCTTGGGCTGTCTCTTATTCCTCTGCTGGTAACTATTTTCATAGATTTTGTGATGAAGTCTTTTGTCATGGATATCAAGCATATTTATTTTGCTCTGATTGGCTGGACTCTCTTCATAATCATTATGTTTATTTATTTCAGTATTACTTACAGCGGAATTGCCGGCCGTCTTGAATATCTGAACCAGGAACTTGAATCTGAAATCAAGGCTCAGACCGAAAAGCTTGTTGATGTAAACCGTAAGCTTGAGGCCGACCAGAAGATTGCCCAGACTGATATGGAGATGGCTGCTATTGTTCAGAAAAAATTCTTCCATGCGCCTGAGCATGAACTTGACCGCTGGGATTTCTCTGTAATATATGAACCTCGTTCAATTGTTTCCGGTGACCTTTTTAATTTCTATCACGATGGCCAGACTCTGAACGGAATCTCTCTTTTTGATGCTTCGGGCCATGGTGTTGCTGCCAGCCTTGTAACAATGCTTGCAGAAAATATTATTCAGAGAACTTACCGCGAGTCTCTTGTTTCTGGAGCAAGCCTTGCAGATACTCTGGGCCTTATTAATCAGCGTTTTATTGTTGCAAAAGAGGGTATTGATAATTATCTTACCGGTATTCTTTTGAGCACCAGCGATAATGATGATGGAACCTGTACTGTGACTCTTTCAAATGCCGGTCATCCATATCCGCTTTTGTACAGAGCAGATGAAAGGGTTGTTGAAGAAATCCTCCCTGATGTAGGAAGTCCTTTCTCGGGGCCAGTTGGATTACGGGATTTTGAGATTACATATTCACAGGTTGAAACAGAGCTTTTTCCTGGAGATGTTCTTCTTCTTTATACAGACGGATTAACAGAAGTTACAAATGAAGCTCAGCAGCAGTTTGGACTTCAGAGTGTAATTGAAACTTTAAGAAATAATGGCGACAGAACTGCAGAGGAAATAAGTAAGGTTCTCCAGAAGCGAATAGACAAGTTCTGCGAAGGCTCCCCTCATAAAGACGACATTTCAGTAATCATCTTAAAAAGAGTTTAGTTCGAAAATAAAAAAAATCCAGTTGCTCCCGTAGAAAATGCCTGTCGCCAACGGGATGATGTTGTCGTCAGTCATTTTCTACTCCGCAACTGGATTTTTTTAATTTAGTGTTTAGTTCTTTTTAAGCTGCTTACGGAATGTCTGTACACCTTCGATAACGAGGATAACAGCAAGCACTGCCATAGCGAGAGCGAAAATCAGCTGGAACCAGTTGCCCCAGAAGAATGCTCCGTCAGCGTGTGCAGCCATAGCTCCAATCTTCTTAACAATTGTAAGAACAAGTGAAGTCAATGTAGCAGCAAGCATGAAGA
>JAEEGL015994217.1_pt1 | contig 13937 bp, 7 predicted proteins | sample 9134231 | NCBI WGS metagenome assembly JAEEGL01 (sample SAMN16246548, study PRJNA631951) | gut metagenome | biome: gut microbiome; feature: rumen; material: fiber-attached | host: Bos | place: Iran: Karaj | collected 2018-10
GATGCCATAAGGGATTATTCCGCAATATTTGTGGATGAAGGCCATGGCATGGGAGAAAAGGCCTTTGAAAAAATATGCGGGTACAGCGAAAGCCGCGATGTTCCTGTCATAGTTTCTTACGATAATGCGGAATGTGTCTCGGAGTGCGAAAGACCCGGGATCGGTGCCGTGGTGTTTGAAAACAAAAAGGATTTTAAAGGGTTTAAACTTACCAATAAGATCAGACTCAACAATGAACTTTCCACTTTCCTAAGGACACTTTTTTACGTATCAAAGGTATATAAAAGGGAGTATCCCGGTGTGTCGGTTGCCTACGGTAGGGATACGGAGGAAGCCTTAAACCTCATCAGATTTTACGAAAAAGAAGGCTATATGTTCATCTGGGACAGAGACCTCGGTATCGACCATGACCGGTTTGAATCTTTTCCCGGAGAGGCCATGACCCGTATCGAATCGGGGATGGTCACGGGAAAGGAATTCGATGATGTGGTGATGATCATTGATGAGTCATTTTATTATGACGGAAAAAGGTTTTTGCGCAACCGTGAATCAGAAACAAATCCTGAACCTTCCCGTATCATGAACCTGTTCCACGGTCTCAGCCGCGCCAAAAAAAGGATTGCCATCGTGATCTCCGGAAATATGGAGATCATGGAACAGATTTATTCGGTTTTGCAAAAATAAGAATAAACAATTATACGAATGAGTGTATAATATCTCTATCTTAATTCACTGAAAGTAATACCCTATGGCCAAAGGTCTGGTTTATACAAATGAAAAATGCGTCGGCTGCAATAAATGTATTAACGTTTGCAGCGCTCTTGGTGCGTGTATTTCAACCGCTGCGGACGATGAAGGACACTCCAGGATAAATGTTGACCCTGAAAGGTGTATCGGATGCGGTGCCTGTTTTGGCGTGTGCGAACACGGCGCCAGAGAGTATTGCGATGATACCGACAGGTTCTTTGAAGATCTGGCAGAGGGCAAGGAAATCTCTCTTCTTGTGGCTCCTTCTTTTATGGCCAATTATCCCGATGAATATGAAAAGGTTCTGGGCGGACTTAAAGCACTGGGAGTCAAACATATCATAAATGTTGCTTTCGGTGCGGATATCACCACCTGGGGCTATATCAAATGCATACAGGATTACGGTTTAGTGGGGGGCATTTCACAGCCCTGTCCCGCTGTGGTCACTTATATCCAGAAATATCTTCCCGAGCTTCTTCCCAGATTATTTCCCATACACAGTCCTATGATGTGTGCGGCAATCTATGCCAGAAAGAAAATGCATATCACGGACAGGTTTGCATTCATCAGTCCATGTATTGCAAAAAAACTTGAGATCGACGATCCCGAGAATAAGGATCTGGTAAGTTACAATGTAACTTTCAGCCACTTGATGAAGATAGTACGGGAACGCGGTCTTTACGGTGAACCTGTTAAGGAAGAGGTGGAATACGGACTGGGCTCCATATATCCAATGCCCGGCGGACTCAGGGAACATGTGAAGTGGTTCCTTGGGGAAAGTGCTTTTGTCAGACAGCTTGAGGGTGAGAAGAAACTCTACACTTATCTCAGAACTCATGCCGGAAGCATTGTGGACCGTGAGATCCCGTTTTTGTTCATAGATGCTCTTAACTGTAAGGACGGATGCCTGTGTGGAACAGCCACAGATCCTGAGATAGCGTCATCCGATCAGGCCCTTTTTAATCTCCTTAAGATCCGGGAGAAGATAAAAGACCGTGAGGGCGATTCCTCTTTGTCACGATCCTTATCTCCCGAGCAGCGGCTTGAAGCATTAAATGACCGGTTTTCGGATCTTAACATCTCGGATTTCCTTCGTCATTACAGGGATCTTTCCTCTTCATGTGCGGTGCTGATCCCCAATGAACATGAGCTTGATAATGTTTTCCTGACCATGGAAAAGGATACTCCGGAGTCCAGAGTTATCAACTGCGGATCCTGCGGATATGATTCCTGCAGGCATATGGCAATCGCCATATACAACGGTTTTAACCACCGCGATAACTGTGTCCACTATCTTAAGGATACGGTTGAGGCTGAACACAAAAGCCTTATCTATAATGCCCAGCATGATGAACTTCTGGATATCTATAACCGACGCTTTGCGCTGAACTATCTCTTGCTACATCAGGATGAGTGGAGCAGGGCTTCCTTTATCCTGGCGGATATCGATGGCTTTAAGGGTATAAATGCAACCTACGGTCATGAATTTGCCGATGAGATACTGAAGAAGATAGCCGTGGATCTGAAGAGACTGACTCTTGAACGTTACTGGCTTCTTTCGAGACACTCAGGTGACAGATATCTTATAGTTGTTAATGAACCTATCAACGAAAAGCACCATTCCCTTGATCTTATAAGGAGCGTATTTGAACAGAACTTCAGTATGGGAAGTGTTGAGCTGCAGCTGTCTGCATGTCTCGGTGTGTCCGTTTCCGATGGAGTCTTAAGCCCGGAGGATCATATCAATAATGCCGAGGAGGCTGTAAGAGAAGCCAAAAAGAGTGGACACGGCCACGTGTTCTTCTACAGCGATTCCCTTCAGGCTAAGGCAAGACAGGAAAAACTCATACGTGAGAAGATCCTGGACGCCTTCGATAATGACGGATTCTATGTGGTCTATCAGCCAAAGGTGGATGCGCAGAATGTAGCACTTTGCGGATTCGAGGCTCTGATAAGAATGAAGCAGCCCGGAATCGGTCCCGGCCAGTTTATTCCGGTTGCGGAAAAGAACGGCTGGATCTGGAGAATTGGCCGCATGACCACGGAGATCGTTGTTAAGCAGCTGGCAAAATGGCGTGAAGAGGGTCATAAGCTTTACCCTGTATCCGTTAACTTTTCAAGTAATCAGTTGAGTGATACAGGCTATGTGGATTTTCTTGAGGAACTGCTGAAAGAATATGACATTTCTCCGGATCTTGTGGAGATAGAGATAACGGAAGGGATATTCCTTGAACGTTCATCTCAGGCGGATGAGCTGTTTGGCCGCTTTAACAGTCTGGGCATCAGACTTTTGATGGATGATTTCGGTACAGGATATTCGTCTCTTGGTTATCTGACCTATATCCCTGTCAGCACCATCAAGCTTGATAAATCCCTTGTAGACAATTATCTTGTGGATGGAAAAGATGCATTTATTGATGATGTCATAAGACTGATCCACCACCTGAACAAGGAGATGACCATAGAGGGTGTGGAGGAAAAATGGCAGTACAGCCGTCTGAAGGAATTCGGAGCCGATACCATACAGGGTTATTATTTCAGTAAGCCCCTTCCCGCAGATGAGGCCATTAACTTTGTCCCTGAATCCATCTGAAAAGCGGACTGATATGAATCTTATTGAGATAAAAGATATAAACGCCCCGGAGCTTGATGTGTTTGCGAGAAACTCTGAGGCTGAACTTTACAGATATTATGAGCCCGAAGCGGGGATATTCCTGGCTGAGAGCGCATATGTCATAATGAGAGCGCTGGAAGCGGGATACGAGCCGCTTTCCGTGCTTGTTGAAACAGGCCGTCTGGATATAGAAGCAGGGCCTGTTTTTGATATGGTTGAAAAGCTCTGGGGATCCGAAAAAATGAACTCCATTCCGGTATATACTGCGGGACCCGAGATTTTGAGTGCCCTTACGGGATATGCGCTGGTACGGGGACTTTGGATGGCTCTGAGGAGAAAAAAGGAAACACCTCTTGAAGAGTTTTGCAGGGATAAAAAAAGGATTGCGGTCCTTAACGATATAGTTAATCCCACAAATGTGGGAGCTATCATCCGATCCGCCGCCGCTCTCGGCATGGATGGTGCAGTTCTTACATATGCATCTGTGGACCCTCTTACCAGAAGATCCGCAAGGGTGAGTATGGGAACTGTATTCCAGATGCCATGGACAAAAGCAGATAAGGAACTGTCTGCGGGGACTGCACTTATAAGTACACTTCAGTCATACGGATATAAGACCGTGGCCATGGCCCTGACGGAGGATTCCGTTAGCATCGACAATGATGATATAAGGGCTAATGACAAACTGGCAATAGTACTCGGTACTGAAGGTACAGGCCTCCCCGAAGAGATAATAATGGCCTGTGATTATCGTGTTATGATCCCCATGTATCACGGTGTGGATTCTTTAAATGTTGCTGCGGCCAGTGCCATCAGTTTTTGGGAATTGTTGAAAAATCGCAAAAATTGATTCGATTCGCATAAATAGATTATGGTATCTGATGATTCGATTTGATATAATGTCGTTGTGTGCCGGAGACCAGTATGTGAGTAATATCCGGTTTGCAAATCTCAGGATTACTGACTTATCAGGGGAGGGAAACTTTAATGGATTTTAAAGAACTGTTCGAAAAAGCTAAAAACGACAATTGCTCCGATATCCATATCACTGTTGGTACCAATATCGCCATCAGAAGATACGGCGAACTCAAGATCCTTGAGCCCGCACCTACTGCCGAGGAATCAAGAAACATGATCTATTCTTTCCTTGACCAGTCACAGGTAGAGAAAGTCTCAGGCGGCGAAGATCTTGATGTTGGTGTAATGCTTTGGGACGGTTCCAGAATAAGAGCAAATATCTATCATCAGAGAAATAATCTTGCGGCAAGTATCCGTATTCTCAATCAGACTGTTCCCACCTTTGAGGAACTTGCACTTCCTCCCGTTTGTAAGGAATTGGCAGAGATGCCCAGAGGACTGGTTCTTGTAACGGGACCTACCGGATCAGGTAAATCCACAACCCTTGCTTCCATGGTTGATTATATCAACAGAACCACTTCCAGACATATTCTGACCATCGAAGATCCTATCGAGTATGTATATCCTCACGACAAGGCTATGATCCATCAGAGAGAAGTAGGAAAGGATGCCCCCAGCTTTGCTTCCGCACTTCGTTCCGCACTCCGTGAGGATCCCGATATAATCCTTGTAGGAGAAATGAGAGACTTCGAGACCATCTCCGCAGCTATCACCGCAGCAGAGACCGGACACCTGGTTCTTTCAACACTACACACTACCAGTGCTGCACAGACCGTCGAAAGAATCATCGACGCAACTCCTCTTGACGGACAGGATCAGATCAGAACCCAGTTCTCTAACGTTATCAGAGGCGTTATAACCCAGACTCTTGTACCTACCTGCGATGCAGACGGACGAGTTGTTGCTACCGAGATCATGCTTGGTACTCCTGCCATCGGAAACCTTATCCGTGATAAGAAGACCATCCAGATTCCTTCAAACATTCAGGCAGGACGTGCTTCAGGAATGCATCTGTTGAATGATGATCTTGCTTCCCTTGTCGGACGTGGAAGGATCACCAAGGAAGATGCTATGTGGGTAAGTAATGATCCCACTGCTCTTGATAAGATGTGCTGATGAGTTTCAGGCAATTTTCAGACTGATAAAACCCCGCTTCCTGTGGAAGCGGGGTTCTTTTTGTGCGTGGAGTTTATCACTCTTTTATGGTAATGATGTCTGTGAGGATGTAATTGAAAAGAGGGTAGGAAGTTGTCTCGTTTTCAATATATCCGTTTCTGAGATCTATGGTATCGGAAGGATCGTTTGGATTTGTTCCGGTGTATTCACCCCGGAATACAGTGGTGCCGTCGCCCTGTCTGAAAAGTTCGATGGCACTGTCCATGGCTTCCTGAGTGCCGGGGGCCGCAACCTGCAGGTTAAGGTCTATCATCTCAACCCAGTCATTTTCGAAGCCTGCCGAAATGTCATGGCCGTGAATGTTTCCGCTCACTACAGACTCGATATCGTTATAGGTCATAAGTGCATCTACCGCACCAAGGACGTAAGGTTCCCAGCAGACTCTGGATGTTATAAGTGATGTACCGGGGGCCACTTCAGACATGCTCTGGTTGAAACCGACGAAATAGACATCATGAGAATTTATAGCCTCTTCACATGCAATGGCGGGGCCGATGGTATCCGTATGCTGAGAGATGATCACGCATCCGTCTTCTATGAGTTCTTTAGCGGCACTCTTTTCTTTGGCATAACTGCTCCAGGTCTCGGTATATTTTACTTCCATCCTGGCAGTGGGCACCTCGGAGCGGACTCCCAATATAAATGCGGTATATCCCGAAATAACTTCCGATGTTGGAAATGCTGCAACAAATCCTACAAGTGCCTGATCTTCGGTGATGATCCCTTCGGTGATCATTTCCTTTATCTTCATTCCTGCTGCGATACCGCTGACATATCTTCCCTGATATGCTTCACCCTTGAAGGTATGATAATTATCGGGCACAGTCACACCGGACATATCCATGTATGAAGTCTGGCAGAACTGTGTGTTTGGATATTCGGGGGCTAACTGCATTACCAGTTCGCTGTAGCCGTTGAAAAAGATGATGTCACATCCCTGATCCGCAAGCTCTCTTAAGGGCTCCTCCATTTCATTATCAAGGACATTGCTGCGGGTCAGGATCTCGATGCTTTCCCCGTATTTCTTTTCCAGTGCATCCTTTGCGAGTGAGAAATTATATGTATAGGGTGTACTCTCATCATTGTCGTAGATGAATCCCACTTTTAATCCGTCTCTTCTGGCGGACAGATTGAGGATTCTGAAGCAGGTTATGAGAGCTGTCAGGAGGACAACACATGTCAGAGCAGTGGTTAAATATACGCGTTTCATTCTTTTGTATCCTCCCCACTCTTCGAAGTATCGGTTCCGTCGGTTTTCGGTTCTTCAGCCTTCATTTCACCGGCCTGGATTTTTTTATCCTCCTCCGCACGGCGTTTAAGTTCTTCCTTTGCTGCCTGATCAGTTTCTTCTTCTGCCTGCTCAATCTCGGCACGTTTCTGTGCGTAGAGTTCTTCGAGGTTGATGGTTCCGTTTTCTATCAGTCTTAAGAAAGCATCCAGAGCATCCGGATCAAACTGTGTGCCCCGGCCTCTCTGCATTTCATTCATGACATAATCGGTATCCATGTGATTACGGTAAACACGGTTTGAGGTCATGGCATCGAAGGTATCTGCCACGCTTATGATCCTTGCAAAGAGAGGAATATCTTCTCCTTTGAGTCCTTCGGGATAACCTTTACCATCGTAGCGCTCGTGATGGTATTTGGTTCCGTCTTCGACATGTTCCACAAGTGTGAAATCCTTCAGTATATCCGCACCGCGGATAACATGGGATTTCATCTGGGCATATTCTTCATCGGTAAGTCTTCCGACTTTGTTCAGTACACTGTCGGGAACTCCGATCTTACCTATGTCGTGGAGCTGTGCGGCTTTTTTCAGATTTGAAAGAGCTTTTCTTCTCTGCCACCACTTGAAGCACTTCATTTCCTTTGCGATCATAACGGAATATTCCGCAACACGCATGGAATGCTGGTGGGTTCTGACGTCCCTGGCATCGACTGCGTTTGCGATAGCCATGACGGTTTCGTTAGCCATGTTCAGTTTGATCTGCTGTTTATTTAACTGTCTCTGTACTACAAACCAGGTGAACCAGATGAGGAACAGTGAAAGGAGAGTCAGCATGTAGAAGAAGAATCCCCTTCTTTCATGGAACTCACCCGATACGACCATGTCGAATTTTCTTTCTTCAAGAACCTTTTCACCCGCACTGTCGAATATAGCCAGATGGAAAGTATAATTTCCTGCGGGAAGATTTACATAGGTTATGCTGTTTAAACTGTTCTGGGGGACAATGGTCCACTGTGAGATATAACCATCCAGGTAGTATCCTACATTGGGTTCCTGAATGGTGTAGTTTAATATCTCCGGGAAGAGTTCGACTTTGGTCACACCCTGGCCCACGGTTATGACCCCCATTCTGTCTATGGGCTGCTGGACTCCGTCAAGTTTTACAGAAGCCAGCTGCATTCTGTAGGATCGAACTTCGGTGTTATATTTATCTACATCAATCTTGTAAACACCGGTGTCACAGGGAAGGAACAACTCACCGTTATCGTTGTAGTAGTTCCAGGAGTTAGCGGTAAGGGATGTTCCCAAACCTCTTCTTGCATCAAGAAGTTCCCAGGCAATATCCCCTCCGGCTAAAAGTTCGTCTCGCTCAACAACATAAATACCTGCACTGGACATAACGAAGAGCGTATCGTCATCGTTTACCCATATATCGTAGTTATTGAAATAAGGGAAGTTATCCAGTACTCGAATGGAACCGTCGGGCTCCATGTAGCAAAGGCTGTTACTGGTTACTATGAACACGCCCTCGGATTTGGGATCTTTTACGGTTCTTAAAATTACTCCGCTGCTCAGACCGTCATCCACTGAAAGCATTCTTTGAACCTGACCGTCTTTGAGAATTGCGATTCCGTCACCATCGGTTCCCGCAAGTATTGTGCCGTCACTTCTTTCCGTAAGAGTCAGGATCAAGGAATTGATAAGACCGTCTTCGTTTTTGATGGTCCTGGTTATTTTGTGATTATTGATATAACTGATACCCGTATCACCGGCAGCGAGAATTGTGCCGTCCGAAAGCTCGGTGACTATACGTGCACGGTTACCGAAGCTTCCGCTTTCTGCATTGTATGTCCAGCTTTCACCGGATGATGAAAATTCCATCAGTCCGTTTCCGTAGGTACAGATCCAAAGATGATCCTTACTGTCCACATACATGCAACGGATCCTGCGGCCTTCAAGTTCTTCGGTCATTTCGTTTTCAATCTGATTGCGGCATGCCTTGTCGACTATATCAAGTCCGTTGTCGGTACCGATGTAATAGCAGTTCTTCCAGAATACTACTGCATTTACAACCCGTCTCTCCATTCCGATGGCACCGTATACATCCTTGAAAGGAGATTTGGCAAGTCTTAAGAGTCCCAGTCTGGAAGAGGTGAACCAGAGATTACCCTGATAGTCATAGAGCATGTTATCTATGGAGTTGTTGAATTCATTGGTGTTGATGCGGTGATAACCGGTGACGTCAATATACGAAACACCGCTGTCTGTGGAGATGAACAGAGTTCCGTCCTCCAGGAAGTTAAGATTGTTGATGCTGTTAACGTCACGGCAGCTTTGTACCTTCAGCTGTTTGAAGCTTCCGGAAGAAATATCGTAACTGTAAATATGATTGGTGGAAGTGCCTACCATCAGTGTTCCGTCCGGTGCGAAAGCACAGCAGTTAAATACTTCACTGTCATCGGGAAGCTGAAGCGTACTCTCTATCTGTCCTTCTTTTAAAAGGAAAAGCCTTCCGCCGGAAGCTATGGTTGCCACATATCCGTTTTCATCCGCGGTGATGCTGTCTGCGTAATTGATATCATCCAGAGTATTAACGGCCTTTAATCCGTTGTTCATTTCAATGATCTGCATGCTGCCGGTGGTTCCCACATAGTAGTAACCATCGGTTGCGGATGTGATGCAGCGTACGGAGTTTGAAGGAAGACCATCGGAATGATCCAGTACGTTAACGACTTCTTCACGTATCACAATGGACAGACCGTTGTCGTTGGTACCGATCCAGAGACGTCCCTCTTCATCAACGTAGAGGCAGTTAACATTTTTTACGGATTCGTAATTATCGACCCAGCGAAATTCTTTACCGTTATACCTGTAAAGACCTGCATAGGTACCGATCCAGAGAACTCCGTCATTGGTCTGGGCTATGTCATTTGCTTCACCGCAGGGGAGACCGTTGTTGCTGCTGTAAATACTCTGAACATAGTCGTTGTAATCTGTGTTTTCCGCAGCTGCTGCGGAGGATGTCTTTCCGGGGATCAGAATTGAAAGAACTGAAGAGATCAGCAAAACAAGGGCGGTGCCTGCTGCGGTGGGAGCTGTGAGGGAATCGTCTTTGTTTTTGCCTTTCTGGATACGACGTATGAGTATAACGATGTAAACGGCAGCTATTGTTAAGACTTTATCCGGGAATTCGATGGCCAGCTGTCCGAGAACACAGCTTAAAGTAAAGGGCCACTCTTTATCCAGAAGAAAATCAATGACTCCGTCACCCCAGATATTACCGGTATAACCGTTTGAAAGAATGAGATTTACGGGAACTGACACGACCAGGGCCGTGAGCATGACTAAAGAAGCGGCTTTCATAAAACCGTAGAATCTGTCGAACCATTTTCCCCTGGCGGCAATACCTACTATTATGCCCAGGGCAATACTGGTAACGGAATAAGCTGCGGAGAGGTGATTGACCACGCAGTATGCAAGGTTTCCTGTGAGCCCCACCATTGCACCGCATACGGGTCCCGCAATATAGGCACACAGAGCGGTGCCGAAGGAATCGGCCCAAATGGGTAATTCAAAATGTACCGACAGAAGTTTTCCGCCTACATTAAGGAATATGCATATTGCGACAAAAAGAACGATCTGCCAGGTTTTCCTGTTTTTCATAAGATCATTTTCCTCCCTCGTGAAGGATAACCCAGAATCACATTATTATCCGTTTTCGTCGATTATAGCAAAATATGAGCAAAAAAACAGCATAAATTAAGGAAAAGAGGTATTTTTATGTGGGGCTCTGTATAATAAAATATAATGCAGAAGTGAGTTGAACATGCGTATATCTGTTTTGAGGGAGGAGATCATGAAGAAGAAGTACCTTGCATTGATGATGGCCTGCATTATGTGTTCATCTGTATTCATGTCCGGATGCGGAAAAACTGCAGATACCGTGGTGGAAGATGAAGACGAGGACGAAGATGACGATGATGACAGGGAAGATACCCGTGATCGTGATGAAGATGATGACAGAGAAGATACCCGTGATCGCGATGAAGATGATGACGAAGAAGAGGATGAAGATATTCCTGTTGAGGCGATAGCCGATGATGATCTGGAAGATCAGATAGATCTCATCATCAAAAACCGTGACGAATGGACTATCGATACGTCGATCACCTGGTCTGTTAAAGCTGTTTCTTATGGGATAACCGATCTTGACCATAACGGAAGAGTTGAGGTTTTTACTGTTATCGATAACTATACCGATCATTACTTTACCGAGTTCAGGATCTTTGAAGTTGATGAAGATTGCAAGTCTCTGGAAGATGTCAGATGGAAGACCACCGGCCTTGAATACGCAGACGATTATCCCGATACTACAAACGCTTTCAGCGTCACCTCTTTTTATGACAAGAAGAAAAACATCACTCATTATATGATGGCGAATGTTTTCGATACAGGGGAAGAAACAGGATCCGTATTTTGCGATGTTTCCATGCACGATGGAAAGATAACCTGTCATAACTATGCTGCAATGATCATAGGACATGATTATATGCCGGATTATTACACAGACGATGGAACTGCCATTAAGGATGATGCTGATTTTGCGGATTATCTTCAGGATTACCCCGGAAAAAAACAGGAACAGCAGTATTTCGGACTGCTTGTAAGGGACGGTTCACACTGCGATGATATTACATTTTTCTCCGATGAAGAACTTAAGACCATGCTCACAGGATCCTACGGAGTTTTTTCCGGTGACGTGAAGATAGATGATTTTGATTCGGATTATAATGCCTACACCACGGGATCTTTAGGCGATATCTCGGAGAATGATTTTTACATGAGTATTCTCGGAGACTGGTATCTGTATTCCAGCGAGATAGAAGGTGACGTCACATACTATGATTCGAAATCGGAGAATTACAGTATGATGACACTGTTTGCCGAAGAGTATGTGGTACTTACCGAGTATTATAAAGGTGATCAGAGCTTCCGTATGATGGGAGATATCGATTATGACCAGAATGGTTCTCCATGCTTTATCTATGATGATCCGGACGGACTTCCGGAGAATATCGATTATGAGCTTTTCACTTTAAGTTCCACCGAAGAAGACGGAAAGTTCCTGGAGGTATATCTTGATTTCTATACCTATGAGGACGGATGGCTCGGCGGATATAACCTGACATTTAAGAGATGATCCGGGGGAGAATGGTAATTTGAAGATCTTCTATCACCTTCCGGGGCTGTTTGAATTTTTTGAACTGTATAAGGTTTTTCTTCCGCTTTTTGCAGAACACAGGAAGTATTTTTACGACTGGTGTGAGATAGGCTCTGTTTACGGTGCTCCCGCGGACTGCATCTGGGGAGGCGGAAGAGTGGGCTTCGGTGATGCGGACCCGAAAGCGGTTCTTGAACTGATGAATGAATACGGCATCTCATCAAGGCTTACTTTCAGCAATTCCCTTATTCGTGAGGAACATTTGTCCGACAGGAAATGTAATAAACTGTGCAGGATGTTTGAAAATTCCGGAACGGAGAACGGAGTTATAGTCCACTCTGATCTTCTGGCGGAACATATTCGCAAGAATTACCCGGGGATGTATCTGGTTTCATCCACCACCAAGGTTCTTACTGACTTTTCACTTTTCAGAAAAGAACTGGACAGAGAGGAATTCAGATACGTGGTTCCTGATTTCAGGCTGAATAAGGATTTCGAGAATCTGTTATCACTGCCTGATGATCTTAAGAAAAAGACAGAATTCTTATGCAACGAATGCTGCTTTTTTGACTGTTACGACAGAAAAAACTGTTACGAAAATGTCAGCAGAAAGGCACTGGGTGAAGAATGTGAGGATCATGCATGCGTTTCACCGAATGCAGACCGCGGGTATCGTTTTTCCGATGCCATGGAAGGTCCCGGATTTATCGGAGTGGAAGATATCCTGAAAACCTATGCTCCCTCGGGATTTGAACATTTCAAGATCGAAGGCAGGAGCCTCGGCAGCGCGGTGGTTCTTGAAATGCTACTTTATTACATGACCAGACCGGAGTGCCGGCTTAAGGTCAGAGAAGAGATATATCTTGACAGTTCCCTGGATCTGTTTTAACATCTGAAACATAAAAATCTTAAAGAAAGCGAGGTATTGATAAATGTTTGTAAACAGAATAAATGTAACTGAATACAGTATGAAGACCTCGGTTTGTGCTTTCTGAAATAATTTTTGAATATCTTAAACCGTGGCGGTTTCGTCACGGTTTTCTTTTTTGAAAGATCATTTCCGGATCTCCATACTTATCATGATCACAATTAAAAGAATGGAGAATCAAAGTTGAATAATATTAATTTAGAATCCAAAGAATGTACCGGCAGGATTTCTGCTGTAGCAAAAAATGTGTTTTTTATCAGATATTCGGATGAGGAGATCCCCGCAAAACTCAAGGGAATCTTTTACGAAAACGATCTGGAATTTCCCGTGGTGGGAGACTATGTGGATTTCCTGTATAACCCCATGGGGGAGTCCGTTATCCTTTCCGTAAAAGACAGAAAAAACGTGCTGAAACGTCCGGATCAGGCCAAAACGGGGGTCATGCAGTGCATGGTGGCGAATGTGGACTATTGTTTCATAGTCACTGCTCTTAACGAGGATTACAGCTACAACCGCATAGCAAGATATGCAAGCATTGCTTATCAGGGCGGTACGGAACCGGTTGTTATCCTTACCAAATCGGATCTTTGCAATAATGTGGGCAGATACGTCAGAGAAGTCATGACCATATCCGAAGATATCAGGGTTCATGCCGTGTCGGCAATCTATGATATTGGACTGGATGAACTGAATGAATACTTTGTTCCGGGAAAGACCATATGTCTTATGGGGTCCTCCGGTGCGGGAAAATCCACCCTGATAAATCATTTTGCCGGAGAAGAAGTTATGAAGACCGGTGAGATCAGGGAGTCTGACGATACCGGAAAGCATACCACCACCAGAAGACAGCTTCTGGTACTTAAAAACGGAGTTTCAGTCATTGATACTCCGGGTATGCGAGAGGTGGGAATGGCACAGGTTGATGAGGGGCTGGATAATACCTTCTCGGATATCCTGGAACTGGAGGCTCAGTGCAGATTCAGTGACTGTAAACATGATACCGAGCCCGGATGTGCGGTCAAAAGGGCTGTTGAGGAGGGAAGGCTCAGCCCGGAAAGGCTCGAACTTTTCAGGAATCTTGGCAGGGAAAACGTCAGAAATTACGC
>JAEEGL017089944.1_pt1 | contig 13937 bp, 7 predicted proteins | sample 9134231 | NCBI WGS metagenome assembly JAEEGL01 (sample SAMN16246548, study PRJNA631951) | gut metagenome | biome: gut microbiome; feature: rumen; material: fiber-attached | host: Bos | place: Iran: Karaj | collected 2018-10
AATGATAATACTGCTGTTGTTTCTTTAGATGGTAAATTATATGTTTTTGGAAGTAATATCGAAGGTTGCTTAGGTTTAAAACATTATGAAGATGAATATTTTGGAGAAGAGGTTAATTTATATGATAATTATATATCTGAAGATGTTGCTATTAGTCATAATCATTTGATATTAATATGTAAAGAAAAAAAAACAAATAAAAGAAAATTATTTTCTTGTGGAACAAATCAATATAGTAGTTTAGCTTTAAGTGAAAATATACAAAGAGATAAAAAATTTAGCACATTACAAGAAATTAAATACTTTGAAGAAAATTTGCCATATCAACATATAATTAAAAGTGCTGTAAGTAGATATCAAAGTTATTTTATGACAATTGAAACAGATTTAGATTTAAATTGTTTAATAATTCAAAAAAAATGTGAGTTATGTCAAAAAGAAAGAAATATAAAAGAACATGATGAAGTAATTTTTTATATTAATAAAGAAAGTAAATTTATTGAATTTATATGCAATGATTGTTTTATAAATAATAATAGTGTTATTTTTGATAATAAAAAATATTTATTTAGTACAAATATTATTTTTTCAAATTATTTTGAACTTTTGAATAAAAATTTAAAAAACATAAAAGATAAAATTAAATTAGATTATATAAATATAAAAGAAGTTATAAAATGTAAAAATTGTGACCAAATTATAAATAATTATTATTACTCATCATCTTGTGAAAATTCTTTAATATTATGTAAAAATTGTTATATAAATCACTGTTCAATATATAATTATCCTCAAATATTTTATTTACTTCCTTTAAATATAAAAATATCAAATTTAAACCCATTTTTTTCTGAAATTCTTTATCCAAATATTAAAAAGAATTCATCATATTATTTAGATATGGATTTATATGTAAATTATAATTCAAAATATTATTATAAACAAATACTCAATAATAATAAAATAAAAGAAATTTATTTAAATTTCAAAAAAATTAATTTTGAATCATTATGTGAATTAAGTAGTATTAAAGAAGATTATGAAAAAGGTATTTTAAATATAACTGAAGAAGAAAAAAATGATTTAAGTAATATTGATATAAATTTAAAAAAATATGAATTATATCAAGCAATTTTAAATATTAAAAATGATTTTTCAGAAAATAATATAAAATATAAAAATTTAATACCTCATATAATAAATAATAAAATATTATATGAATTATTATGGGAATATAATAAAAATATAAATCAAAATTTCATAAAATTAATTACATTCTCAGAAAAAATTAATGATGAAGAATTTTATAAAATTATTAACAAAAATTTACAAATTTTAAAACCAAATGAAAGAAAAAATTTATTTAATTACAAACTAGAAAAAAATATAAAAAATGTTGCAGGAAGAGATTATACAATAACAATAAATAGATTCAAATCATTTAAAAACAATAATTTATTATTTATTCCAGAAGAAAAATTTAATTCAACTATTTTTTATCAATTTTTTAATCAAATGAGAGATTATCCTTTAGTTAATTATTTATGCAGACCAGATCAAAGAATAGTAGTTATTAAATTAGTAGGAGAAGGTGCCAGTGATTATGGAGGACCTTATAGAGATATATTTTCTAAAATAAGTAAAGAAATTTTAAAATCATTTTTATGTATTCCAACTCCTAATAATAAAAATAATATTGGTGAATTAAGAGATAAATATTTATTAAATCCTTTAGCTAATAAAAAAAATAATTTAGATTATTATTATTTTTTAGGTAATTTATTTGCTCATTGTATTTCTAGTGGAAATAAATTAAATTTAGAATTTCATGAAATTATTTATAAAAAAATATTAAATATTAATGTAGAATTTGAAGATTTTAAAACTATAGATTTAACTTTTTATAAATTTATTAATGATTTAAAAAAAATTAAAAATGATGAAGAATTCAAACAAAAATTTTATGATTTGAAATTTGTTATATCAAGTAGTAATACAGAAAATGAATCTGAAATTGAATTAAAAGAAAATGGAAAAAATATAACAGTAAATTTTGAAAATTTAAACGAATTTATAAATTTAGCTAAAAATTTCCGTATAAATGAATTTAATTTACAATTAAGTTATTTACGTAAAGGTATTATTGATATAATTCCTCAAAGTACTTTAAATTTATTACGTCCTGAAGAATTAGAAGTTTTAATATGTGGTGAAAAAGAATTTCAATTAGGTATATTAAAAGATGCAACAGAATATCAAAATTATACATTAAATGATAAAGTAATTAAAAATTTTTGGGAATGTTTGGAAAATATGAGCAATGAAAATAAATGTAAATATTTAAAATTTGTTTGGGGAAGAACTACTTTACCTGATCCAAATATAAATAGATTTACACATATTATAGCTAAAATTACTTTTGATCAACCTGATAAAAGATTACCTACTTCATCTACTTGTTATTTTACTTTAAATTTACCTGAATATTCTAGTTATGAAGTTTTAGAAAAAAAATTGTTATATGTTATTAATAATTGCGAAGAAATTGATATGGATTTTCATATTCATGATGATGAATATTTAGAAGAAGATATTGAATAATATTTTTTATTTTATAAAATATAAATATTAAAATGAATTAATAAATTTAAATAAAATATTATTATATTATTAATAAATATAAAAATTATTTTAAAAAATAATTGCAAATAAAAATAAAATTAATAAAAATTATAAAATTTAATTATATATTTATTAAAAATGATTTTGAAAATAAATTTAATAAAAATAAAAATTTAAAGCAAATATAAAATTAATCCAATGGACCACCATTGCATCTATAACTATTATTAATATTTTGGAAATATAAAATATTTAAAAAGATAGTTGCACTCATTAATAATATTTTATCATAACAATTAGCATATAGAGGAAAATCAAGTTCCAATTGTTCATAATCTGGACGAACTTTTTCTCCTTCTCTTTTAATTTTTTTAATTTTTCCTTCAGGTTTTGAATATTCAATATCTCTACTTGAATAAATTTCAAATTCAGCTTCTTTACAACAATTACAACACATATCTTTACAGCAATAACCACATTGACTACAACTTCCACGAATTTTAAATTTCAAATCATTATTAAAATTATATATATAAATAGTAGGAGAACAAGCAGTTCTTTGTTCAATAATTTTTCCTATTTCTTTTTTAATTGATTCTAATGTAACAGTCATAGTAGGTCTAGAACAACAAGCACAAAGACATGAACAAGCACATCTAAAATTTTTAAATAAATTTGCAAATTTTGTTTTTTTTTCATTTCCTGATTCAAGTAAGAAATTATCTAATTCAATTTTAATTTCTCTTGATTGATTTGGACAACAATCATGACTACATGCGTTTGAATATTCTTTTGTATCAAATAAATGATAAGCAACACCATCACTAAAATCAAATTCCATTGAAACATGATAATTATAATAAAGAGGACAACATACAAACATATCTGAGATATGATAAAATTGATCTATATATAATTTTTTGCAATAATAAAATAAAGCAATTCCATCTGTTAATTCAGTTTTAATTCCTTGTAATGTTGCTTGACTTTGAACTACTGCTGTCATTTCTTGATTTTTTTTTTGTTCATTTTCTTGATCTTTTTTTACTTCTTGATTTGATTTTGTTCTATCTACTTTTTCAGGAATAAAAATTGTTGTTGGACGTAAAACACCTTTTTTAGCTAAAGTTTCTTGTAATCTTGCTCTATAAGTAGTATCTACTCTATATGGTTCTTCTTCTTTTATTGTATTTTGAGAATCTGGTTTTTTCTCATTTGGTTTTGTATCTTTACTGTTTTTATCTGGAGCAACAACATTTGGATTGTTTTGATTTATGTTGTTAGCATTGTTCACATTATTTGGATTTGCATTAGGATTATTTACATTTGTGTTATTTTGATTGTTATTTGTATTAAAATTATTTTCATTAATATTTTTATTTTGAGGATCTGCTTTTATTGAGGTTGCATTATTAGCATCATTTGTTTTATTTTGGTTGTCATTGGGAACTTCATTTTTTTTATCATTTTCATTAGGTTTATTATTTACTTGAGTAACATTTGTTGGATTAATAACAGAACTCATTTAATTAAAAATTTTTATTAAAATAAATATATATACTTTTTTTTTATTAAATAAATGACATAATAAAAAATAAAATAATTATATATTAATTTAAAAATTAACTTAATAGAAAAAATGTTTTTAATTTTTTTTTAATAATTTTATATTATTAATATTTATAATTTTTTTAATTTAAATTTAAAATAAAATATGTCTTTAAAAATAAATGTGGATATTTTGAGTTGCCCAATATGCAATGAAATTTCTCAAGAACTTTTAACATGTGAAAGATGTAATTCAACAATATGTAAAATTTGTGCTAAAAAATATATAAATCGTAATATAAGTGAATTAAAATGTCCAATGTGTTCATTAAAAATTGATAATTTTATTGAAAATAAATATTTAAATAAAATTTTAGAAGATTTAAAATTTAAATGTGAAAAATGTAATGAATATTTTTCAATAACAGAACAAAAATTATATGAAGAGCATATTAAAAATTGTGATAATGATTATTGTAAATTATGTAATAAAAGTTTTAAATCTAAAAAAAGTTTTTATTTTCATTTATATGAAGATTTGCATAGAAGAATAATAATATTAAATTTTAATAAAAAAGAAATGAAATTAGATATAAGTAATTTAATCAATACTCTAAAAAATAAAAAAAATTTTGATAATGAAAATAAAGATGATAATCAATCAACTAATTTATTGAAACTTATTGAGAATATATATATGAATAAAATAAAATATAATATTAATAAAACTAATTATATAAAATATGATGATGATAAAATAAATAAAATAAGAAACTATTTTGATAATATTAAAATTATAAATAATAATATAAATATTAATGTATTTATCAAACAAAATAATAAAGAAAATAATAATATTTTTTTTGATGAAAATTTTAAATTTTTTTATTGTCATTCAGAATTAAATTGTTCTTGTTGTAAAGGAAAAAAATGTGAAAATAATCATTGTTTTTGTTTAAATTGTATGAAATTAAATAAAAAATTTTATGGTTTGAATGATAATGAATTAATTAATAAATATGGAAGAGTTTGTGATTTAAAATTTGGTTTCGGTTATTATTGTAATTGTGATTTTTTAAAAGAATATAAAAATATAAACGAATTTAAATTTAAAAAAATATTTAAATGTAATTTTGAAGATCAATTATGTAAAGCATGTGAAGAATTAAATAATAATTTAGAAATATATATAAATGATGAAAATATAAATGAATTAAGAAATGTTTATTTAGATTTAATAAAAAAATAGAAATTTAAAAGATTTTAAAAATAAGAATATATTATCTGAAAAAATATTAATTTTTATTTTCTTTTTATTGTTCATCAAAAGAAATGTATAACTATTTTATATATATAATATATTATTAATAATTAGTTAATATTAATATTTATTTGTTTAAAAAATATAATAAATATTTTTATCTAATTATTTTCTAAATATTAATCTTATTTTATAATTTATAAAAAATAAATATTAAATATTAAACTTTTAAATTTTTAATTATTTTTTTATTATTCAAAAATTTTTTTAAAAAATATTAAACTTAAATTAAATAAATAAATTCAAACAAAAAATTATTTTTAAATTATTATAAATTAGTATATTATTTGATTTATTTTATTATTTTTTAATTAAAAAAATTTTTTTATATTTTTATATTCAAAATTTAAATAAAAATTATTAACTTTATTTTTAATTAAATTATCACATTAAATTTAAAAATCATATTTGAAATTTTCTTTAAATATTTTATTATTATAAATGATAAAATATTTTATGAATTTTAGTTATAATAAAAATAAATTTAAAATACTTTCAATAATTGGAATTGGGACTGTTTCTTGTTTATATTTAAAAAGAAAAATTAAAAAAAAATCGATATTTACAATTAATAATGATAAAATTATTGAAATTATAAAAAAAGCTTCAAAAGATGAAGAATTAAAAAATAATTTTAAGGAATTTTTTTATGATTTTGCTTATAATTTTATATCTAATGAAAAAAATGTATTATTATTTAAAAATTACACAAAAATTTTATTAGAGGATAATGAATTTAGAAATAAATTTATAATATTTAGAAATAATATTATTAATAAAGAAGAAAATAATTTAGTTAAATTATTTGAAAAAGAAGAATTTAAAAATTATTTTAAGAAATTATTTAATGATTCATTAATGAATTTTTTTAATAATAATGAAAATAAAATAATGATTAAAAATTATATTCAAGAATTAATTTCTAATAATTCAAATAATTTAAAATGGGGATTTTTTAAAAGATTTTTTTCAAATTTTTTTATTGAGCAAAAAAATAATATAAATAATACTCAAAATAATTTTCAAAAAGATAAAAAAGAACAATTATTAAAAATTAAACAATTTATGGAAAGAAAAATTTAATAAAATATAAATATTTTTGTATTTAAATAAATAATGCATTAATATTATAAATATATTAAAAATAATTTATAATAATTATAATATAATGAATGAAAACGATAATTCATCAAATTTTTCAGAATCAACTGGAAATGAAATTATAACTAATAAAAATCCAGAAAAAATTCTTAATAAATTCATTGAAAAAAATAATAGTGAATCTCTTTTATCTTATCTTTCACAAATGTCACCTCAAAAAATTTTAGAATTAAAATTTGGTCATAATTCTAAAACAATACTTCATAAATTAATAATTTTAGATATTCAAACATTATTTTTTCAAACATTTTATTTAATTCAAAAAAAATTATCACAAGAAGAATTAAAAAATTTAATTAATATGCAAGATAATGAAGGAAATACTGCATTATTATATGCATGTTTTAAAGGAAATTTTCAAATAGTTAAATGTTTAATAGAAAATGGAGCTGACCCAAACCAAAGAAATTTAATGGGATTAAATGTATTACATATGAGTAGTCAAGGAGATAGACCTAATTTATTAATATATTTTAAAGATAAATATCATTTTGATATAAATCAAACTGATTTTGAAGGTAATAGTCCTTTACATTGGGCTTGCCATACAAGTGCAGAAAATAGTATTAATTTTTTATTAAGTTGGATGGATAATATTAATTTATTAAATAAAAAAAATCAAACTCCTTTACATATTGCTATTTATAATTTAAGAACAAAGATTATTAAAAAATTATTACATAAAGGTGCAGATATTAATATTAAAGATAATTCTAATAATAGTGTTTTTGATATCATTAGTAATAATGAAAAAAATATTCCAGAATTTAATAGTATTTTTCGAATAATAACTGAATTTAAACCTATGAAAGCTTGTATGTATAATAAAAAAACTTATCTTGAAAGTAAAAAAAATAATAAAAAATTAAGTTTTATAATGTTTATAATAATGCATATTTTATGCGAATTTTTAATATATTTTTCAATACTTCCTTATTTAAATAATTATTTATTAGATAATATATTTTTTGTTTTAGTATTTTTGTTATTTTTATTATTTATTATTATTAGTAATAAGGATCCTGGAATAGTACATTGTTTAGATGAAAATATTACATGGTTAGAATTAATAGAAAAAAATATTTATATAAATGATTATTGTCCATATTGCAAAATATTAAAAACTGTTAAAATAAAACATTGTCATATATGTAAAAAATGTATTGATGGATTTGATCATCATTGCAATTGGATAGATAATTGTGTAGGAGAAAAAAATTCTGTTTTATTTATGATATTTGTGTTTGTAACAATAATTAATTTAGGATTTAGTTATTATGTGAGTTTAAAATGTTTTTTAATTGATGATGGAAATTCAAATGATATTTATTATTCAGTTTTTATGTTTAGTTGGTTTTATTATTTTACAATAAAAGATATGATTTCAATTTTTATAATGACAATTTGTATTATATTTATTATTCCTGTTTGTTATGTTTTATGGATTCAAATAATAAATGGTATATTTCATATTAATAAAAAAAATACAATTAAAAATTAATTATAAACTTTAATATAAATATATAATTTAAATAAAAGTTTTCATTAAATATAAATTTTTTTATAAATAAAATTAAATTTAATCAAATAATAATATTTATATTAAAATTTTAATGATATATTTAAATAGATATTATTATAATTATTATTTATTTTATTTATCATTAAAAAAAAGTTTTAAATATTTTTATCTATTTATTTATTTTATATTTATTTATATATTTTATAAAATATGTAATTTCAAAATAGATATTTTTTTATTATTAATATAATAATAAATAAATTAATTTAGAATAAATATAATATTCATATATTCATTTCTAGCCTTTGATTATATCCTAATCCAGCTTCTTTTATTGACATATTATCATTGTTAAAAGATATTCTTGGTTGAAATTGATATAATTCAATGTTTTTATTTGTTTTTAATTGACATCTAATAAAATTTTTTATATCTCCTATTTTATCATTTTCAGAAAATCTTCTACTTAATATTTTTCCATTATAATTTATATTTATAGTATAACCTTTTATAGGTTCTTTTGGTAATTTTTTTTCCAAATCTTTATAATGTTGATTTAAAGATAATTTTTTTGCTTTTTCAATATCATTTTCAAAATCATCAAAAGGATGCTCAAATTGATTTTGATAATAATTATAGTCATTATTATTTCCATAATATTCATAATAAACATTATTATCAGATTGAGGATAATAATAATAATCATGCATATTCCCATACATATAGTTATTTTCTTGATTAAATTTTTCTTGTTCTTTTTTTAATTTAACCATTTCTTCTCTTTCTTTTTTTTTCAGATCATTTACTACTTTAGCAGCTAAGATATCATCAATTGAGACTAAACTTTGATAATTTTGTAAATTTTTATACATATTGTCACTAAGTGGTTGTAAAGGTAAATCTTTAACATAAAAAATTGTATAACCATTATTTACACAACTATCGATAAATAAACTTAAATAAAAATCGCTTATTATTTCTGGACCTGGAAGACAATTAGTCGAATTTAAATTAAACCAAATATTTTCAATTTTTCTAATTGCAAACCAATGACCAATTGAATTAAATATAAATCCAAAATTTTGATTTGTATTATTATTGTTTAAAATATTACTTATTTCATTTTGTTTTACATTTTTAATTATACAATTACAACCATTTAAAGCTTTTGTTAAAACTTGTATATTAAAATTTCCATCTAAATCAACATTGGAATCAACTCCATTTTTATCATATAAATTTTTTTCTTTTTTATCTAATTCTAAAGCAATTTCACTCAATTGTCCAACATTAAAAAATGGTCCTTGTAATAATGCATTTAAACAATGTAAACCACAAAGTCTATCTGATTTTTGTTTTTCAAAATAAACAAATTTTCTATTAAAATTAATATTTTTCATTTTTTTATATTTAAATAATTAATAATATTATTAATAAAAATATCTTTTTTTTAAAATTTAAATTAAATATGGAAAATAATTTTTCATTATGGAATAATGATGAAGTTTATAATTGGTTAACAAAAATTAAAATGGAAAAATATATAAATAATTTTCAAAATCATAATATAAATGGATATGATTTAATTTTTTTAAATTATCAAACTTTAAATGAATTAAATGTTAATAATTTTCATGATCAAAATGTTATTATTAAAGAAATTAAAAAATTAATAAGAGATCAATTAAAATTAGTTATTGATTATAATGGAAATAAAATAAAGATTCAAATTGAAAATGATGAAAAATATACAGTTGAAAAATTATGTAATGAATTAAAAGATTTTTTTAAAATAAATAATAAAATATTCATAAGTTCTAATAATGAAATATTAATGTCAAATGTTAAAATTTCTAATTTAATATTAAATGAACCTTTAAAATATAAAAATATAAAAATTATTAATGAAAAAGAACAAAATTTTACAAATAATTATAAAAGAGATAATAAAGATTATAATTCAAATAATTATTATAATAATGATAATATAAATAAGAATGATTATAAAACACATATAATTAATAAAATTAATAATGATAAATATGATAAATATGATAAAAAATATTATAATAATAACATAAATAATTTAAATGAAAATAATTATATTAATAAATCTAATAATATATATAAAAATAATTATGAAAATGATTACAAACAAAATTATGAAAATTATGAGGATAGAGAAAAAAGAAATGAAAAATTTAATAAAAAATATAATAAAATTAATCAAAATGAAAATCCATTAAATCGCAACAATAATAATATAAATAATATGAATTATGATAATAAAAATAAAGATATAAATAATAATAACTATAATAATTATACTTCAAATTATAAAGTAAATGATTATAATTTTGAAAATGAATATAAAAAATATAAAAAAGAAAAGGATTTGTTAGAAAAAAATAATAATAATAATTTAGAAAAATATAGTAATATAAATTATCCAACTTATTCAACTTTAACAAACAATGATTCAATAAGAAATTCACCTCAAAAAGAGTTTGCTCATCGACCTTATACACCAACTGATAGAAAAAATTATTATTTAAATTCATATTTAAATAAAGACAATATTCAAAATAATAATTATGATAATTATAATTATATAAATAATAATTATATAAATAAAGAAAGAAATTATTCAACTGAAAAAAGAACTTATAGACAAAATTATAATAATAATTATATGATTATGGAAGATAATAAATTAGATCAAAATAATTATAAAAATATTGTTAATAAAAATAAATACATAACAAGAAATAATGATACTTATTTTAAAAATTCTAATATTAAAAATTATACATATGATAATAATATTAATAAAGACATGAATTATAATAATTATATATATAAAAATGATAAATACAAATAATTCTTGATATTAAATTATTTTAATTTCTTATTTATAATCAATTTTTTAATTTAAATAATTATTATTTAATATAAATATTTAATATTTAAATAATTAAATAAAATAAAAAAATTTGAATATTATTTTATAAAATTTTATCCTTAAATAAATATAATTTATATATTCTAAATAGTAAATATTAAAAAAATAAAATAACAATAAAAAAATATAATATTTACATTTAAATAATCTATGGGAAAAACACATTTTTTGATTTCATATTATTAATTACTTTTTCTGTAAGACAACTATTATTTAAAAAATTTTTAATTAATTTAGAACGGAAATTGTTAAAATAAATTTTTAAATTCTTAGATGAATGATTAAGTAAATTAAAAATATAATTAAAATTACAAGGTCTTAAATTATATGCTTGTTCATCTAAAATCATAAATAATTGCAAAATATTAAATTTTGAAATAAATCCTAATTTATCACTAAATAATTGAATTTCTGCTTGATCACCTCCATCTATTTTATTATTATTAATGAATAATTTTTGTTCACAACTTTTTTTAATTTTAAAATATTCATTTGCTTTTTTATTTAATTCACTTTTTTCATTAAAAATTATATCTAAAAAATTTTCTTCATTTTGAACTTTATTTAATTCTTCATATTCATCATCAGTTAATTCTTTTTCAAATTTTTTTAAATAATTTAAATTTATATTTTCATCGTATATATTGATGTAATAATTTTTATTAGCTGTATTTAACATTATTGGATGAATCTCTTCAGGAGCACTATTAATTAAATAATATAAATAAATTCTTGTATAATGATGAGTTTCATGTAAAAAGATAATAACACTATTAACCATATTATATAAAATTATTAAATCAAAATATTCTTTATCATTAATATAAAATTCTCTTTTATCAAATGTTTTAGGATAATTTGATATATATAAAGATAATAAATTTTTTTCAGTCATTCCACAAATATGATCAATTGGAAAAGAATAAAATTTTATATCATTATTAAATAAATTTTCAACTATCTCTTTATTATCATATAAAAATTCGAATTTACTAAATTCATAATGATTGTTATATAATGTTCTATAAATATTTGAAGTTAAAATCAATTTTAAAAAATCAAAAAATAAATTTGAATATTGATTATAAATTGTATTTTTCATTCCATCATAATTTTGAGATTGAAAAAAAGTAATATTTGGAAATTGTATTGTTTTTTTTTCTGCGATTGTTAAAAGATTATATAATGAAAATTCATTATTAAAAATTAATTTTTTATTATTTATTATAATTTCATTATTACAATCAATACAATAAATGATATGATTTTTTGTTTTTTCTTTTGAATTTTTTAACATTTTTTCAATATTAAAATTTTGTCTAGGATTTTCCCCTAAAAAATTATAAAATATATTATAAAAATATTCATTATTTATCATAAGTTTTTCATCTAATAAAATACTTGTAAAAATAAATTGAAAAAACTCTATTTTTTCAAAATTAATATTTTCGGTGTCATAACTAAAATGGATTATTGAATTTTTTATAATTTTTTTAATTTTATTACTTTTTGAACGATAATGTGATTTTATTTTTTGGCATATTAATTGCATAATACATTTTATTTTCAATGGTATATTATTACAATATCCAATTGGTATTCCAAAATAGGTAAAATCCATTAATTTTAAATATTTTTTATGATTTTCAATGTTTTCTTCAAGATCTCTTAAAAATGAAATAAAATCTTTTATCCCGCTTTTTGGATAAAAATAAAATTCAATTAATTTTTTTTTATCAGTTTTATTTTTATTATATTTATAAAAAAAAAATTTTCTTTCTCTTCTAAAATTATTTTCTTTTATTTTTCTATAATAATAAATTTCATTTTTATCAATTATAGAAAGATTATATTTATTTATTTTATTAATTATAATATTTAATTCTTCATCATTTAATATTATTAAATATTCATTAAAAAATGTTTGAATCCTTGATAAATTATAATATGAATGATTTAATTTTATTATTTCATTTATATTATCCATAAAATAATTTAAAGCTTTTGATGTGATATAAGAATTAGTTGCATCTTGTAATAAAATATCTTCAATAATTTTTAATTTTATTTCTAAATCTCCTTCAAATTTATAGTTACATACTAAATAAAAATTATTTAAAATAGGATCATCTAATTTACTGATTTTATATTCAGAAATTGGAAAAACCTCTATTTTTCCTTTTCTCATTGGAATATATTCTTTTATTGAATCAAATTTAATATCGAAATCTAAAAAATCATCATTTATTTTCATTTAAAATATATTTAAAAGATGTTAAAATATTTATTTAAAACAAATAAATAAAAGAAAAAGAATTTAATAATTTTTAAATTAAAAAATATTAAATTTAAATAATATCAATTTAAATTTTTTTATTAAAAAAATACTAATTTTTATATAAAAATTTTTTTCATTTTTATATTTTTCATGGAATATATGAATATTAGTTTATAATTAAATCAAATAGATAATAAGATATATTTTTTATTTAATAGAAATAAATATTATTATTTATAAACAATACTTTTTTATACTTTTTTTTAATAAATTATTAATTTATATTTATTAAATAAATTAATAACTTCTGAAATAAATTAAAAAATAATGTCTTCCTCAGTTTATAGTTCTCATGGAAGTTCAGGAACATTTAATCCTTATAGACATGGTGTATTAATTGGAAATTATGTTGAAGATTCATTCGGTCGAGATTTAAGAGAAAAATATATAAATCAATCAAAAACACCAACTAACAAAAATTCAATTCCAATTAGCGAATTTTCTGATAAATATAGATATCCAA
>JAEEGL010691584.1_pt1 | contig 13936 bp, 14 predicted proteins | sample 9134231 | NCBI WGS metagenome assembly JAEEGL01 (sample SAMN16246548, study PRJNA631951) | gut metagenome | biome: gut microbiome; feature: rumen; material: fiber-attached | host: Bos | place: Iran: Karaj | collected 2018-10
CTTCTTCTTACTAATTCTCTAGTATATCTATAAGTAATATATTTTTTTGCTAAAACGTATTTACCCATAGTCATTAATCTTGTTTCAATAATATCTTGTATATCTTCAACTAAAATACGTTTTTTCTTTAAGCCTTCAATATATTTAATAATATTTTTAACTTGAATTGGACTTGCTTTTTCTTCTTCAGGAACTTCTGCATTAGCTTTTTCGATAGCTAACTCAATTTTATCTGGTGAATAATCAACAATTTGTCCATCTCTTTTAATTACTTTCATACATCTCTCCTACTTTCATTAACATCATTGTAGTACATTTTAATAAAAAAACATTGTTGCATTTGCAACAAAACGTATTTTTTGATAAAATTATTTTAGAAGGTGTAAATATGATAAAAATTTTTGAAAATATTTCTTTAAAAAATCAAAATAAAATCATAAGAAATATAAGGGCTCATGATATTCATTACAAGGCAAGAGAAATCGTTAAAGATTTATATGATGAAGATGATATAGCATATTTAAAAAGCGGTTCTTTAGAAGTTTTAAAAAATAACTATAATGGTACTACCAATATTATAGAGGCATATGGAGAAGGTGACATTATAAGTTTTTTAAATATATATTTAAAAGATAATTCTATATCATTAATAGCTAAAGAGGATACGGTTATTCAAATATTTAGTTACAATACTATATCTAGTTTAGATATAAATGATAAGACAAATGCCCAATTTGTAAAGAATGTATTTATGCTTTTAAGCAATTCTATAAAAAATAAAAATGAAAGAATAAATTTACTTACAAAAAAAAGTATAAGAGATAAATTACTTAGTTATTTTAATGATTTATCTGTCAAGAGTAATTCAAGAAACATATATTTACCAATATCTTTTTCTTCTTTAGCAAATTATCTTGGTGTCGATAGAAGTGCAATGTCAAGAGAATTGGGGTATTTAAAAGAAGAAGGTTTTATAGCGGTAAAAAGTAGAAAAATAACTTTACTTTATAGATAGTATTTATTTAATTTTTTTGCTATAATATTTTGGATTGGAAAGTGATTTTATGAAAACAAGTGATTTTGATTATGAATTGCCAGAAGAGTTAATCGCGCAAACACCGCTTAAAGATAGAACTTCTTCAAGACTTATGGTGTTAGATAGATCAAGTAATACTATAGAACATAAACATTTTTTTGATATATTAGATGAACTATCTAATGAAGATGTTTTAGTTTTAAATGATACTAAAGTGTTACCTGCGAGATTATATGGTAATAAAGTAGATACAGATGCATTTATAGAAGTTTTACTTTTAAAAGATTTGGGTAATAATGAATGGGAATGCCTAACTAAACCTGCTAAAAGAGTAAAACTAGGTACTATAATTAATTTTGGTGGTCTTTTAAAAGCTGAATGTATAGATTTAGGTGAAGAAGGTATTAGAAAATTCAAATTAATTTATGATGGTATTTTATATGAAATATTAGATAAGTTAGGTGAAATGCCATTACCGCCATATATTCACGAAAAATTAAATGATAAAGATAGATATCAAACTGTATATGCTAAAAATATAGGTTCAGCTGCTGCGCCTACTGCGGGCCTACATTTTACTAATGATTTATTAGAAAAATTAAAAGAAAAGGGTGTTAGGATTGTTTACTTAACATTGCATGTTGGACTTGGCACATTTAGACCTGTTGGAGTAGATGATATTAAAGATCATAAAATGCATAGTGAATTTTATCAGATGACTAAAGATACAGCTGATATATTAAATACTGCTAAAAAAGAAGGTAAGAGAATAATAAGTGTTGGTACAACTTCTACAAGAACATTAGAAACAATCATGAATAAATATGGAAAATTTGTGGAGTGTTCTGGTTGGACAGATATATTTATTTATCCTGGTTATACTTTTAAAGCAATAGATGGCCTTATAACTAATTTTCATTTACCAAAATCAACTTTAATAATGTTGGTATCTGCGCTAGCAGGAAAAGAATTTATTTTAAGCGCGTATAATGAGGCAGTGAAAGAAAAGTATCGTTTCTTTAGCTTTGGAGACGCTATGTTTATAAAATAGGAGGATATATGAATATAAAAAAGTATTTCGATGAATTAACTAAAAATCAAAAAGATATTATTGATAATATTGAATATATAGCTTCTTCAGCTAGTTGTTTAACAAGAGTTTATGATAAAAATTATGGTAATTTTTTACTTTCACATTCTGATTATTATATTAGATATTTTGATACTGAGGATATTTATAACGTAACAGTGAGTATTTTGGATAGTATAGATCCTACATATAAAAAATATTTTGATGAAATGATAAAATGTTCGGCTAAAGCAAATTTCAATGGTAATATAGAAAATATTATTGTACTTATAAATCTATTTATGGGCTATATGCTAAAAGATAAAACCGGATTAGAAAAAGAAATTCAAATGAAATCTTATGAATTGTATGCAATAAATAAAATGGCCATCAATCCGAATTACACTCATGATGCTAATCTTTATTTAAAAAAGATGTTAGAAACTACTATGTTACATGCAAAAAAAATTGTGGGCATTGCGTCTCACTTAGATATGTATAATAAATATAGATCTATTTCTTCGTTTACTAATGAGCGATATAACAATGAATCTTTATTTGGTCTATATCCAGTAGATGGTGCTCGTGAAATTGAAAAATATGCATATGAAGTTATGGTATTATCTATGGCAATGAGTTCATATGATAATTTAATGAACCCTAATTTTAATATGATTAATAGCGCTAATCATTTTCAAAAAGTTATGCATCATTTGAATGGTAGTATTTTACCATATAGGCTTAAGTAATATGGTTATAGTTATTGTAGGGCCAACTGGAGTTGGTAAAACTAAATTATCAATTGAACTTGCCAAAGCGTTAAATGGGGAAATCATTAATGCAGATTCTACACAAATATATAAAGGATTAGATATTGGTACAGCTAAAGTCACTGAAGAAGAAAAAGAAGGTATTATCCATCACTTATTAGATATAAAAGATGTAAATGATAATTACACTGTATATGATTATCAAAAAGATGCAAGAGGCTGTATAGCAGATATCTTAAAAAGAGGGAAAACTCCTATATTAGTAGGTGGAACTGGGCTTTATATAAAAGCATGCTTATATAATTATGAATTTAGTGATGAAGATAGTAAAAATTATATTGATGAATCTTTGAGTGATGATGAGTTATATCAAGAATTAATAAAGATAGATCCTGAAACTAAAATTCATAAAAATAATAGAAAAAGAGTAATAAGAACTTTAAATGCATATTATAAAAATGGTTTTATAAATAAAAATAAAAGTGATAAACTTTTATTTGATGCGTGTTTTATAGGACTTACTACAGAAAGAGATATTTTATATGATAGAATTAACAAACGTGTTGATATAATGGTTGCTAATGGTCTTTTAAAAGAGGCTAAAAGATTATATGATTCTAATATAAGAAGTAAAGCAGTAATGACACCTATTTGTTATAAAGAGTTATTTCCTTATTTTGAAGGAACAAAAGATTTAAATACATGTTTAGAAGAAATTAAAAAAGGTAGTAGAAAATATGCGAAAAGGCAATATACGTGGAATAATCATCAATTCGATGTTAAATGGTTTGATGTTGATTTTACTAATTTTTCTTCTACAGTAGAAAAAGTATTGGAGTATATAAAAGATGTTAAGAATTAATCTTAACATCTTTTTTTACATCCATAATAACGGGTAATATAATAGGTTTTCTTCCTGTTTGTTCATAAATATAAGGACCTAATTCAGATAATAGTTCATTTTTAATCTCAGTATAGTTAATATGTGTTGATAATTTTTGATTTATTGCTTTAGCTGCAACATCTTCTAAGTTGCCTATCAATTCTTGATTATCATTAACTAATACGAAACCTCTTGTTGTAATATTTGGTTTACCAAGTAACTTATTAGAAGATGTATCTATATTTGCGATTACTACCACAATACCATCAGTAGCCATTATTTTTCTATCTTTCATAACAGCATTTCCAACTTCACCGATGCGGCTACCATCTACGTATACGTCTCCAGCTTGGCAACTACCAGCTCTTCTTACAACACCATTATTAATAGCTAGGATATCACCATTTCCACAGATAAATGTGTTTTCTTTTGAAATTCCACAGTCTATTGCTAAATCTGTATGTTCTTTTAACATTCTATATTCACCGTGGGCAGGCATTAAATATTTTGGTTTAATTAATCTTAACATTAATTTTAATTCTTCTTTATTACCATGTCCAGATGCATGAATGTTAGAAAGTTGGTTAGTAGTATATACTTTAACTCCTTGAATGCATAGTTTATTAATAGTTTTTGAAATAGCTAAGGCATTACCTGGAATAGCAGATGATGAAAATATTACTACATCAGTTTGTTGTAACTTGATAAGTTTATGTGTACCATTCGCGATTCTAGATAAAGCAGATAATGGCTCTCCTTGTGTACCTGTACATAAAAGACATACTTCACTAGGTTTTAATTTATTTGCTTCATCTGGCGTGATAAATATATCCTTATTAGAAATATATCCACCATCAATAGAAATTTCTATATTGTTATCCATACTTCTACCAAATACAGCTATTTTTCTATTATGCTTTTTACATGTTTCTACAATGTGTTTAAGTCTATATATATTAGATGCGAATGTCGCTATAATAATTCTTGTATCACATGTATCAAATATTTCATTTAAAGCATTATCAACTAATGATTCGGATTTAGAAAATCCTTCGTTTAATACGTTTGTACTATCACTTAAAAGCAAAGTAACACCATCATTACCTAGTGATGCCATTTTATATAGGTTAGCCATAGGTCCAATAGGTGTTAGGTCAAACTTAAAATCACCTGTTGTAACAATAGTTCCGTTTGGTGTTTTGATTGCCATACCATGAGCGTCTGGAATAGAGTGTGTTACTAAGAAAAACTCTATTTCTATATTTTTAAATTTAACTTTAGTTTCTTCCGTATATACCATTAAGTTATCATATCTTATGTTTCTATCTTCTAATTTTCTTTTGATAAGTCCTACTGCTTGATTAGGTGCATATATAACTGGAATATCCACTGTTTGTAATAAAAATGGAATACTACCTATATGGTCTTCGTGACCATGTGTTATAAATAAACCTTTAATCTTTTTTTCGTTTTCCTTTAGATAAGTGAAATCTTGAATAACGTAGTCTACACCTAATATTTCACCTTGAGGAAAAGTTATACCCGAATCTATTATGATTAGTTCATCACCGTGTTCTACACAGTACATGTTTTTACCTACTTCACCAAGTCCGCCTAATGCGAACACTAAGGTATCAACATTATTTTTCATTTTAAATTAACTCCTTTCTTTTTAAATATTACAAAAGACTATAACATTATAACTTGTTTTTGTTTTTTTGTCTAGTTTATATTGATTTGACAATTTTTGCAAATTATTTTATTATAGGTGACTAAAGAAGGGGGCATCGTTATGGAAGTTAAAAGTTATTATTTAAAAAAGCATGAAATCATTGTAAGAGATTTCAAAAATAATGTAACAATTTTACCATTAAATCGTGGTAACATCATGAAATTAATATCCAGCTTAGATAAACAAATAAAGAGTAATTTACCTGATATTATTGCTAATGAAGATATGGAATATAAAAAATATATAAATGCAGTGGCTATTTTAACTGTTTTCGAACTTATATCATGTTATTTAGTATTTAATGGCTTTTCAACTGCTAGTTATTATAAAATGATATTAGGTATACTATTCTCATTATCATTGGTACTATATACTATATTTATATCTATAAAAAGTATTAAAGTAATAAAAGATATAAGAATGCAATATAAAATGTATGAAGGTAGGGAAATACTTATAGATAAGTATAATTCACTTACGAGCTTAGGAGAAGCTTCTTTAGTAGATGTTTATTAATAAACATCTTTTTTTTAATAAAAAAATCCTATATAATATATATAGGTGATATTATGGGATTATTTGATAAGTTTAAAAATATATTTAATCCAAAAGAAAAAGAAGAAGTTACTGCTTATGATAAGGGATTAGAAAAAACAAGAAGTGAAGTTTTAAATAAAATAAACTCATTAAATATAAAATATAAAAAAGTAACTGATGAATATTTTGAAGCTTTAGAAGAGGTATTCATCATGGCTGATATTGGTGTTAATACAGTAATGGATTTTATTGATAGACTTAAAAAACGTGTTAAAGAAGAGCATATAGAGTCGTCTTCAGATTTAATGGATATCATAGTAGATGAAATGTTTATTATATATGTTAATAATGAGATTATTGTAAATAAAATAAATTATAGTAATGAAGGACCTACTGTAGTACTTATGGTAGGCGTTAATGGTGTTGGTAAAACTACAACTATAGCTAAATTAGCCTATAAAGAAAAAGAAATGGGCAAAAAAGTTTTATTAATTGCTGCTGATACATTTAGAGCAGGCGCTAAAGAACAGTTAATTGAATGGGGTAAGAAAGTAGAAGTAGATGTCTTTAGTAAAGATACTACTGATCCATCTAGTGTAATATTTGATGGTCTTACTAAAGCAAAAGATGAATCTTATGATATTGTGTTCATTGATACTGCAGGACGTTTACAAAATAAAATTAATTTAATGAATGAACTTGATAAGATAAATAGAGTAATTGCAAAAATTATTCCATCTGCACCACATGAGGTATTACTTGTAATTGATGCGACTACTGGTCAAAACGGAATTAGTCAAGCTATCAACTTCAAAGAAATAACAAATATTACTGGTATTGTATTAACTAAATTAGATGGAACAGCTAAAGGTGGTATTGTCCTAGCGATTAAGGAACGCGTAGGTATTCCTGTTAAGTTTGTGGGACTTGGTGAAGGAAAAACTGATTTAAAAGTATTTGATATAGAAAAATATATCTATGGCTTATTTAAAGGAGAATAATATGGAAGAAAGATTATATTTGATATCTTTATATGATTTATATGGTAACTTATTGACAAATAAGCAAAAAACTTATTTTGAAGAATATTATTTTGATAATTTATCATTATCTGAAATGAGTGAGATATATTCTGTATCTAGAAGTGCTATTTCTAAATCGTTGAATGAGATTGCTACTAAACTTAAAAATTTAGAAGATAAGCTTAAAATATATAGTAAGTTAAGTGAAGTATCTAATTTAATTAAAGATAAAAAAATACTTGCTAAAATAGAAGACATATTTAAAGATTAATACCTAATAGGTATTTTTTTTATTTTTTAAAGTACTATTAATCGACTTATTATTTTTTCTTTTTAGAATAGAATAATTATAGGTGATTAAAATGTATAGCAATTTTTTAGAGGATGCAAGAAAAGTTTTAGTAGTAGCGAAACAAGAAATGAGTGAATTAAAACATCCATATGTAGGTAGTGAACATATGCTTTTAGGAATATTAAAAGGAAATAATTCTGTTTCTTTGAAACTAAAAGAATTTGGTATAACTTATGATGTGTTTAAAAACGAGCTTAAAAATGTTATAGGAATAGGCTCTAACGAGTGTAATACATTTTTATATACTCCACTTTTAAAAAGGGTTATAAATAACGCTATTAATGATAGTAGGGAAAATAATAATGGTGACGTTACTATTGAGCATTTGTTTTCAGCGCTTTTAGAAGAAGGCGAAGGTGTCGCTTTAAGAATTTTATTAGGTCTTAATGTTGATTTAGATAAACTATATAGTGATTTTTTATATAAAGTTGTGTATTTAAAAAACAAAAACAAAAGTAGTAAGATATTATCAGAACTAGGTGAAGACTTTGTTTTAAAGGCAACTAATGGCCTTTTAGATCCTTTAATAGGAAGAAAAAAAGAGTTATCTAGATTGATACAAATACTTTCTAGAAGAAGCAAAAATAATCCGTTATTAATAGGTGATGCAGGTGTTGGAAAAACTGCTATTGTAGAAGGATTAGCGTATTTGATTGCTAATGGAATGGTACCGAATAATTTACAAAATAAAAAAGTAATAAGTATTGATATGGCTTCATTAGTAGCGGGTACTAAATATAGGGGTGAGTTTGAAGAAAGAGTAAAAAATCTCTTAACCGAATTAGAAAATAATGATGATATTATTTTATTTATAGATGAAATTCATACTATAGTTGGTGCTGGTGGTGCTGAAGGCGCAATTGATGCATCTAATATTTTCAAACCTGTTTTAGCCAGGGGTAAAATAAAACTTATAGGCGCTACTACATTAGATGAATACAAAAAAACAATCGCGTCTGATAAAGCACTATCAAGAAGATTTCAAAATATTTTAGTTGATAAGCCTACTAATGCTGAAACTAAAAAAATATTAATGGGATTAAAAAATATATATGAAAAATTTCATTCTGTAAATATTAGTGATGATATTATTGATTTGATTGTTGATCTATCCGATAAATATATTCACAATAGGTTTAACCCGGATAAATCGATAGATATTTTGGATGAGGCTTGTACATATGCACGCCTTCGTGAATCAAAATATGATAAAAAGCATTTAAAATTAAATAATGAACTAAAACAAACGAAATGTCTAAAAGATAATTTAGTTAAAAATAATAAATTTAAGGACGCATTAAAAGTTAGAAGTGAAGAGCAAAAAATTATCAGCAAAATAAATGAATTAGAATTGGGCATGTCTAAAAACAAAAAAGGAAAAGATGTTACTAGAAAAGATATCGCACAGGTAATAAATTTAAAAACGGGAATTCCAATATATGAAATATTAAATGACAAGACTAAAATTATTAATAAAATATCGCAAGATCTAAATAAAAATATCGTTGGGCAAGAAGAGGCTTTAAAAAATTGTATAGATATTATTAAAAAAATAAAATTAGGGTATAAAGATGATAATAGATGTTATTCAATGTTATTTGTAGGACCAACTGGAGTTGGAAAAACAAAATTAGCTAGTTTATTTTCAAAGGTATTAACAGACTCTTTGATAAGAATTGATGGTTCTGAATATTCTGACGCTTCAAGTGTTAATAAAATTATTGGTAGTGCACCAGGATACGTTGGATATATGGATAATAAAAATATATTAGAAGAAATTAAAAATAAACCATTCTCAGTAATTTTATTTGATGAGGTAGAACACGCTAGCAAAGATGTAATTAATCTATTTTATCAAATATTAGATAATGGGAAGATAAAAGATTCCAAGGGTGAATATGTATATTTTTATAATACAGTTATAATAATGACATCAAACATCGGTTATGATGATATGAATATAGGATTTAATAGTAGTTCTAATAAAACCAGTAAATTAAAAGAATATTTTAGTATTCCATTTTTAAATAGAATAGATAATATTATTTATTTTAATAGATTAAATGAGGATAATATTAAATCTATTATTATTGATAAACTAAACTTTTTAAAGAAGAAATATAAAAAGAAAAATATTAATATTAAGATAAGCGAAGATGTTATTAAAAATATATCTTCTAAAGCTGAATATAGTATTTATGGTGCAAGAAAGATTGATAAAATAATCAAAGATGAAGTGGAAAACATAGTTATTGATAATGTTTTAAACGGCAATAAAAATATTTATATAAATGATATAAAAACTGATAATATAGTTAGTAATTTATAGTAAAAAATATTGTCAAAAAAAACGATTTATGGTATCATTGTAATAGGTGATAGTATGAATATTATGGATGCTATAAAAAAGGCCTTAGATATGAATGGAAATCTATCAAGCGGCATAAAAGATAATATTTACGATTTGGTTAAAATCTTCCATGAGAAAATGCCAGATGTTGACTTAACTAATTTAAAAAATCGTTTATCTACTATACAATTTAAAAAGATAAATAAATTTTTAAGTAAAGATGTATCAATGTACAGCAATGTGGATAATATTTTATACTTTAATAATGAAAGATTAAATGAGGGTTATGATGCTAAACATGTGCTTATGTTTGAAATCCTAGACATTGCAAGTTCAACAGATTATAAAAAAGGTTTTTCACAAGAAGGCAGATTCGAAGCTTTAAATATTGGCTATACTGAAATCTTGGCTAATTATTTAGTTGGAAATGAAGGAGAAAAAACATTATATCAACAACAAGCTATTGAAACTAATCTACTTTCAATTGTGGTTGGTACTGATTTAATGAAAAAAGCATATTTTACAAATGATACAGAAATCCTAATTGGTGGATTTAGAGCTGCGGGGGTAAATGTATGAATGATAATGTAGTTGAAATAAAACCTTCTAGTAATATTTTAGAAGCTTCAGAAGAATTAAATGCTGCTATTTCAAATGATCCTAGTATATTAGATCTTGATGCACTAATGAATTATGCACTTCATAATCCAGATAACCAAGAAGCTAAAGAACTATCTTTAATTACAGCAGTTGATTTGACTTTAAGAGCTTGTGAAAAAGATCAAGAGAAAATGGCTACACTTAAAGCTGAGAAAGCTATTCCTGGTATTACAGTTTCAGAAGATTATGAAAAATTATCTGATGAAAATAAAAAATATATTGATGATGTCATTGTTTATTTGGATCAAGTTGCTAAAGAAAAAGATAAAACTAATGAAGAAGCTACTTCAAAATGGGAAGAAGTAAGAGACTATAATCAAGAAGAAGTAGATAATATTATTAGTGAAATGAATACAAAAGGAAGAGTTGCGTGACTCTCCTTTTTTTTGTCATTTTTAAATTACTAAATTAATATACTTTATTGGAGGTGTATTATGAATAAAACAATTCCTTTTAGGAAAGAAATACCATTTGAAACTAATATTTATGAGATTACTTCTATTTCTTTAGAACATACATTAAATAAAGATAATAATAAGATAACAGGTAATTTTATTGTAAGTGGTGAATATAAAGTTACAGATACTAGTGTAGATGTGATACCTTATAATTATGATCTTCCTTTTACTATTGATATGGACTTATATGATATTAAAGATTCAACTATAGATATAGATAATTTTTATTATGAAATATTAGATAATAAAATATTAGTTTTAAATATTGATGTCAGGGTAGACAATATAAAAGAACTAGTAATGGAAAGGGATACTACTGACATGGGAAATGAAATATTAGAGGCTTTAAATACCTCAGAGGAACCAAGAAATATAGATATTTCTATATTTTCTAATTTAGATAAAGATGATAATTATGTTAATTATAAAGTATATATCATAAGAGAAAACGATAACTTAGATAGTATAATGAGTAAATATAATGTATCCAAAGATATTTTAGAAGAATATAATGATTTAACTAACATTAAATTGGGTGATAAAATAATAATCCCATATGCTAAAAATTAATGATGAATTAAGAAAATATAATATAAAACCATATAGATATACTAATATTGGTAATGTAATTATGGTAGATAGTGATTTGGGAAAATATGTTATAAAGAAAAATACATATAATAATGTATTTGAATATTTAAAATCTAGAAATTATCTATATTATCCAGAAATAATAAATGATAAAGATGATAATTATATTATTATGAAGTATTTAAATCCACATGATATCAATAGTGAACAAAAAATTGATGATATAGTTGATCTAATAAGTTTATTACATAGTAAAACCACTCATTTTAAAGAAATTGATTCGGATGAATATCGTAATTTATATGATGATTTAGACAATAATATAAATTATTTATATGAATATTATAATGATATGATGAATCTAATAGAAAGTAAGATATATATGTCACCAGCTGAATATTTGCTTGCTAAAAATGTGTCTAAAATATATTGGAGTTTAGCGTTTTCTAAAAAACTATTATCTTCATGGCATAGTGATATCCAAGATAAAAAAAAGAAACGTCTAGTCATTTTGCATAATAATTTAAAATTAGATCATTACATATATGATAATAATCCGTATTTAATAAGTTGGGATAAGTCTAAGATAGATATACCTATATTTGATTTATATAAGCTATATAAAAATGAGGGGGATAAATTTAGTTATGGTGAGGTATTAAAAAGATATGAAAGGGAATATCCATTAAAAGATGAAGAGAGAACTTTATTTTTCATATTATTATTAATCCCGCCTAAAATAGAATTTGATTGTAATGAAATTGATATGTGTATTAAGTTAAATAACATATTTAGGCAAATGGATAAAACTAAGGAATTAGTTTTACCATATTATTTTGAAAATCGCGAAGATAATTAAAAACCAAAATACAAATACTAAAAAAAGACTGAATCTAGTAATTACAAAAAATGTGATTAATATTTGATAAATAAATAAGATACATGCAGCAAATAATAAAATAAACCATTTACCGCGTCCACTTAACCAATTTCTATACATAGTATCACCTATAATATACTATGATAGTTAAAGATATGTTTGTGGGCGTTATTGTTTTTTTGGTATTTCTATTATATAATTAATATAGGTGATAATATGAATAATAAGGGATTTGCATTATCAGGTATTATATATGGTATTTTAATTATTTTTTTGTTATTAATATTTTCAATATTATCATTAATGATGGTAAGAGGAAATACTTTATTCAAAATAAAAGAAAATGCTTTTAATACTATTAAAAATAATGAAGATGAGACTGTTTCAATGAATGAAATAATTGCGGATTTTACAAAAATAAATGTGACTTCTGATGCTAATAATCACGGTGAAGTTGATTATAATTATAATGTTTATTCACCATATAATTATGAGATTAGAAGTAGTGTATCTGATGGTACTATAACCTATAGTGCATATGAATCAGATGTATTAAAGACTTCTATTACACGTGAAATTGATTTAGCAGCCAGTGCAAAAGTAGATGAATTTACGTATAAAAAAGATTATGAAAAAGTGTTACTAAATCCTGGGATATATAAATTAGAAGCGTGGTCTTCTAATAGGCTTGGTGGTAATTATGTTAGTGGATACATTACTTTGACTAATAAAAAAATTATTTATATATATGCTGGTGCTAATTCAAAAACTGGATTTAATAGTGGGGCATCTCATATATCATATAAAATAGGTGAATTAGATAAATTATCTGCTGACGATATTTTAATTGCTGCATCTGAGGATACCATTTCAGATAAGCTTACTGAGGTTACTACTGCTACTGATCAAAATGATGGTAGTGGTAAAATTAAGATAACAAGTTTAATATACTTTACAAAATAAATAAATTAATATATAATTATCAATAACGACTTTGATGAAGAGGAGTATAGTACCAAATATTGAAGAGAGGAATTGGTTGGTGTAAAATTCTATAGTAAGTACTAGAAGGTAGCTTCGGAGTTTAATATTTAAGTAAATAGAATATTACGGTTATGCGTTATAATAACAAGGTAGTTTTATACTATAAATTAAGGTGGTACCACGGCTAGTTCGTCCTTTTAGGATGGCTAGCTTTTTTATTTGAAAGGGTGATTTTATGTTAGATACTAAATATGATTCTAAAAAGATAGAAGTAGGCAAATATAATCATTGGAAAGAAAAAGGATATTTTACTAGTGGTGATTTATCTAAAAAACCATACTCAATTGTAATTCCACCTCCAAATGTAACAGGAAAATTACATATTGGACATGCTTACAATGTATCTATACAAGATGCGATTATAAGATATAAAAGAATGCAAGGATATGATACCTTATGGCTTCCTGGAATGGACCATGCTGCTATAGCTACAGAAGCTAAAGTAGTTAAAAAATTAAAAGACCAAGGAATCAATAAATATGAATATGGTAGAGAAAAATTCTTAGATGCTTGTTGGGATTGGACAAGAGAATACGGTGGACATATAAGAGA
>JAEEGL011985638.1_pt1 | contig 13936 bp, 9 predicted proteins | sample 9134231 | NCBI WGS metagenome assembly JAEEGL01 (sample SAMN16246548, study PRJNA631951) | gut metagenome | biome: gut microbiome; feature: rumen; material: fiber-attached | host: Bos | place: Iran: Karaj | collected 2018-10
GCGGCCATGTGTATGAAGGCGATGTGATGCCTGAGAAATGCCCCATCTGCGGCAAACCCATGCAGGAGGTGAAGGAAGACATCAAGACCTGGGCCGCCGAGCATATCGTCGGTGTGGCCAAGGATGCCCCCGAGGATATCAAGATGGATCTCCGTGCCAACTTCGAAGGTGAGTGCAAAGAAGTGGGTATGTACCTGGCCATGGCCCGTGTGGCTCACCGCGAGGGCTATCCCGAAGTGGGTCTCTACTGGGAAAAGGCCGCCTTTGAAGAGGCCGAACATGCCGCCAAGTTCGCCGAGCTGCTGGGCGAGGTGCTGACCGACAGTACCAAAGAGAACCTCAAGATGCGCGTCGACGCCGAGTACGGTGCCACCGCGGGCAAGACCGATCTGGCCAAACGTGCCAAGGCTCTCAACCTCGATGCCATCCACGACACTGTGCACGAGATGGCTCGCGACGAGGCTCGTCACGGCAAGGCCCTCGAAGGCTTGCTGAACCGTTACTTCAATAAGTAATTTTGACTCACAATTAGCATGTCGTTCCGCACCACTATTTCCTGGCTGCTGCTACCATTGACCATGTGGTACGCCGTCGGCGTGGCGGTGCGGAACTTCCTTTATGCCCTAGGACTCAAGCGACAGCAGGCGCCGCATATCACCACAATCGGCGTGGGTAACCTGGCCACGGGTGGTACTGGCAAGACGCCCCATGTGGAATACCTGATCGACCTGCTCTCCGACCGCTACCGTGTCGCCATGCTCAGTCGGGGTTACAAGCGCAAAAGCAAGGGTTTTCTGCTGGACGATGGCAGTCACGATGCTGCCCTGCTAGGCGACGAGCCTGCCATGATGGCCGCCAAATACCCTCAGGTGCAGGTGGCTGTTTGCGAGAAGCGTGTGGAGGGGGTGCGGCAGTTGATGGCGCAGGAACGGGTGGAACAGCAGGGTGACGAGGAGGTGCATATCTCCACCGCCCCGCAGCTCATCCTACTTGACGATGTCTTCCAGCACCGTGCCATCAAGCCGAATATCAATATCTTGCTGACCGAATACCGACATCCTTATTATAAGGATCACATTTTGCCCTATGGCAATCTGCGCGAGTTCCGTTCGGCACGCCGACATGCCGGTATAGTGGTGGTCACGAAGAGTCCTTCACGCCTCAATCCCATCGACAAGCACAATATCATACACGACCTGAAACTGGAGAACTACCAAAAGGTATTCTTCTCCTACTTGAAGTATAGTGCCTTACAAACCCTCGACGGTACTCCGGTTGACATCGACCTACGTCGAATGGACAATGTGCTTGTCGTCACCGGTATCGCCCATCCCGAGCCCATGATTGAAGAGGTACGCCGCAGTTGCAAGGTGCAACACATGTCCTTTGCCGACCATCACGACTACACCAAGCACGACATTGCAACCATCAGGTCAACGTTTGAGACGTTACCAGGGGCACGCAAGGTAATCCTTACCACCGAGAAAGATGCCACTCGTCTGCGTGGATTGACCAAGGAATTGCCGGTTTATGTCCTGCCTATCAAAGTGGCATTCCATCAAGACGGTGACCAAAGTTTCGACAAACTAATCGAAGCTTCCGTAAAAGAGAACATATCTTTCCTCAGCAAGCTCAGCATCTGGAGCTAACATCACTTCTTGATGTAGCTGAGGAAGTCCAAATCGATGCTTAAAGAGATGAAGGGTTTGAGGAGCCAAGCCCTGGCGGTGACGTCGTCGATGCTCTCACCGTAGATGAGTATGTCGGAGGCATTGCGGCCTTCAGCCAGCACCTGGTACTCGGCCACGTTGAAGCCTGCCGTGAGGTAAAAGAAGTCTACGAAGCGGAAGCTGGTGCCCACATAGAAGTTCTTGAACAGGTTGCTGCCGCCGAAGCCCACATAGAGGCCCAGGTCGTAGGCGAAATCCTGATCGAATTTGGGTATCTCTCCAGCCTTTATTTCATGGGGTTTGTTGAAGAACTTTGTCATATCCCACAGCATCACCGAGGCACCGGTGACATAGTCGAACTCGATATTGCCGGCGTTGCGGTTGGCGATGCGGCGGTTGCCGTTGGCGTCGAGACGTATTTCCCACTGAGGTGTGCGGTAGAAACGCATGGCCACACCCTGGATGGGACGTATCTTCTTCTTGCGATTGGTGGCCATGGCCACCTTCTCTTCGGCGGCTTTGGCACGTTCAGCTAGGTATTTGTTGGCCTCCTCCTTGCGCACGGCCTCGATCTCGGCCACCCGTACGATGGAACGTAGCGAGTCGACCACCCGGATATAGTAGTTGCGTTCAGCCTCCAGCTTCTCCTTATCGACGCCGTTGGCGGTAAGGATTTCGCGGTAGAAAACCTCCTTTTCTTGCAGGGCTTTGAGGGCAGCGGTGTCGGCCACACGCTTGATGACGGTGTCGGTCCGGAGGATGTAGGTGGTGTCCATCTGGATCATCGTCAGCGTGTCGGTGCGGAAGATGTAGGTGGTATCGGTATGGAGGATGTAGACGGTGTCGGTATGCGGCAGAGGGGCCGCACTTTCCATCTGCCATTCACCCACACCGGTCTCAAATACGGTGTCGATAACCTGGGCGCGGAGAGCCAAAGGTAACAGGAGTAATAGTATGAGTGACAGGCGTTTCATCGCAACGAGGCAATCAGCTGGTCCACGGTCAATGTCTGTTGGCTGCCGTCAGCCATGTTCTTCAGGGTGACAGTGCCGTCGCGCATCTCGCTTTCGCCGACAAAGGCCACGAAGGGTACTTGCTTGCGATTGGCAAAGTCCATCTGTTTTTTCATCTTGGCAGCATCGGGGTAGATGAGGGTTGAGATGCCTTCAGCGCGCAGTCGGGCGGCGATGCCGATGCAGGCAGCCTGCTCGACGGGGCCGAAGTTGATGAACATCACACGGGCGGCCTGTTCGAGACCTTCGGGGAAAGCGCCTAGCTCGGTCAGTACATCGTAGATGCGGTCGGCACCGAACGAGATGCCCACGCCCGAGACGTCGGGCATACCGAAGATACCGGTGAGGTTGTCGTAGCGCCCGCCACCGCAGATGGAACCAATCTGCACATCCTTGGCCTTCACCTCGAAGATGGCGCCAGTGTAGTAGTTCAAACCACGTGCCAGCGTCAGGTCGAGCTCAACGTCGCACTTCAGGCCGGCGGCATTGATGTATCCGAAAAGCTCTTTCAGCTCGGCAGCGCCCTTCTGACCCACGTCGACGGTGGCGAACATCTGCTCGAGGGAGGCTATTTTCTCCATGGCCGAACCGGTCAGGGCAAACACTGGGTTCAAGGCTTTGATCTGTTCGTCGGTGAGTCCGCGCTCGACCAGCTCGGCCACCACGCCGTCGTAGCCGATCTTGTCCAGCTTGTCGATGGCCACAGTGATGTCCACCATCTTCTCGGGAGCGCCAATCATCTCGGCGATGCCAGCCAGCACTTTGCGGTTGTTGATCTTCACGCAGACGTTGATGCCCAGCCGTGAGAACACCATGTCGATCATCTGCACCAGTTCCAGCTCGTTGAGCAGCGAGGCGGAGCCAATCATATCGGCGTCGCACTGGTAGAATTCGCGGTAGCGACCCTTCTGCGGCCGGTCGGCGCGCCAGACGGGTTGCAACTGGTAGCGGCGGAAGGGGAAGACCACCTGGTCGCGGTGTTGCACGACGAAGCGGGCGAAAGGCACCGTCAGGTCGTAGCGCAGGCCGCGGTCGCAAATCTGAGGAGCCACCTTGTGGTAGTCCTGCTGGAAGTCGACACCCTCCATGAAGTCGCCCGAATTGAGCACCTTGAAGAGCAGTTTGTCGCCCTCTTCGCCATATTTACCCATCAGGGTGGAGAGGTTCTCGAGCGAGGGGGTCTCGATAGGTTCGAAGGCAAAAGCACGGAACACCGAGCGGATGGTGTCGAAAATATAGTTGCGGCGCGCCATCTCCACAGGCAGGAAATCGCGCGTTCCCTTTGGTATTGAGCACTTAACGTTGGCCATAGCACATTGGTTTAAACTGCAAAGATACACATTTTTCTGTGATTCGGCAAATATTTTTCATACTTTTCGGCCGTTTATGCAGCTAATTATAAATCAGTAGATTGTGGGATTTTAACATTTATATTGCCCTATACGCCAGGTATATACGCTGATTTCTAGCTGAAACCTTGCTGGAGCCTTGCTGAAAAGTAGGGAGTTATCAGGGAGTATATAGGGAGTTGTCAGCTAGGAGATAGGTAGACTTGTTGAATTACAGTTGGTTATAATGTTAATAATCATATAATCCGCTGGCAATCAACCGAAAGGCGTTTTGTTTGTTTTTAGGGGTGTGTCAGTTTTTTTTCGTAATTTTGCATCGGTCAAATGTGGACTCGATGAAGCGCTGTTTGCAATATATTGCATTGACCCTGTGTTTATTACTCTCTTGTGCGACGCACGCGCAAGAGAGTGAAGGTGCGTCGTTTTTGCTTCGCGAGGGCTCCGAAGGTACACTGCAGGTGGTGTTTCGCCTGGGCGATATGTCGGTCGAAGCGGCGGGGCGTCACTATAGTTCCGTTGTTATCGAGGGGATGAGTGCCGCGAATGGAGTGGCCGGTCACCCGGCATTGCCGTCAATGAGTACGCTGGTACAGCTGCCTCGTGGCAGCCGGTTGACGCTTGGACCGGTCGACGGCCGCGAGGAGTTGTGGGCCGATGCCGTCGACGAGGGCTGGCCGCTGTGTCCCGTTGTCGCCCCACAGGCCAAGGATGCCCCTTGGCCGGGCTATCATCCCGATGCGAAAGTGTACGCCAGCGACGAGTGGTATCGCGGCGGCGAGCCGCTCAGCATGGAACATCTGGGCACCATGGGCGGGCAAGAGGTCTATCGACTCACGGTGCGTCCGGTGGCCTACAATCCGGTGCAGCGCAGCCTGCGGGTCTACACCTCGCTCGAAGCCATCTTGACACAGTCGCTCATCGCGCCGCCAAGTACGGGCCCGGAGCGTTACCTCATCGTGTCGCGGCCCCAGTTTCGCGAGGGCTTGCAGCCCTTTGTGCGATGGAAGCGCCAGCAGGGCTATGAGGTCGTCGAGCGCTATGCCGACACCAACCGCCGCGAGGAGGTCAAGGAGCTTATTGATGCCGAGTTTGCCAATGCCGACCGTTGGCCGCGCTATCTCCTGCTGGTGGGCGATGTAGCCCAGCTGCAGTCGTTTGTCGGCACCACGCGTCCCACGGGGATGAGCCAGCATATCACCGACCTCTACTATGCCGAACACACGGGCGACTACCTGCCCGATGCGCTATTGGGCCGCTGGCCTGTCAACGATACGGCCGAATTGGGCGCCGTGGTGCGCAAGACCCTCGCCTACGAACAGGGTCGACTGGCCAACAGCGCCGCCCTGAGCCGCCTGCTGCTCGTGGCCGGTGCCGAGAGTCAGGAGCCTGCACCGGTGACCACCAACGGGCAGGTCGACTACCTGAGCCGCGAGATCAAGCTTTCGCACCCTTCGCTCGACACCCTCTGTTACTACAATCCCGCCTCGGCCAACCAGCGTGATGCCATCCTGAATGACCTGGTACAGGGTGTAGCCGCGCTCAGCTACACGGCCCACTGTACCACCGCTGGCTGGTCGTCGCCTGCGGTTTCCTTCACCAGTATCGACACCCTGGGCATCGAGCAGCCGCTGCTCTATGTCAACAACTGCTGCCTGAGCAACGATTTCAGCGGCACATGCTTCGGCGAACAACTGCTGCGTGCCCCCGTGGGTGGTGCCATCGGTGTTGTCGGAGCCACCAATTCGACCCTCTGGAACGAAGACTATTACTGGGCTGTAGGACCGAAATACCCCTTCAGTCTCACGCCCCAGTACGACAGTTTGCGCCTGGGGGCCTTCGACCGTTGGCTGGGACGTCGCTCCGAGGTGCATTCTCAGGGTGAGTTGTTGGTGTCCGGCAACATGGCTGTCACGGCCTTTGGATCGCCCTATGACAAGTTCTACTGGGAAATATACTGCCTGCTGGGCGACCCGAGCCTCGAGCCATGGGTGGGCGTGCCGGCGGCAATCGAGCTCTATACGACCAACGGTCTTCCTCGTAACGGTGCCGGTAGTCTCAACATTGAAGGTACACCGGGCGCTACGGTGACCGCCATGCAGCGCGACACAGTCGTGGGACGTGGCACCATTGGGGCCGACGGCCTGTTGGCATTAGAGCTCTGGCGTTCGCTCGACACGGTGCCCGTGGTCGTCACAGCCACCCTCGTCGGTCACCGTCCCCATGTCGATACCCTGGTTGTCTTGCCCGCCGAAGGCATGGCTGTCGCGTTGCGCGACGTGGAAATCACCGACAGTACGGTCGGATGCCGCGTCGAAAATGTGGGCACGGTACCGCTCTATGGTCTGCAAGTGGTGCTCAGCCAACCTACTGTCGACAGTGCTGTGGACGCCTTGGTGGCTGAACAGCTGACGGCTGTCGACACCTTGCTTCCGCTCGAGAGCCGTTCAATCGTGCTTCCGTTGCAGCTGATTGCCGCCGGACAGACCTCCGATTGGCAGGCACAACTCTTCGCCTGGGACAGCACCGAGGGAATGCTTTGCAGCTTATTGCTCCAGGGTCACACGGTGATCACCTACCCAACGGTGGATTTCCAGCTGCAGGAAGCCGATGGAAACGTGGCCCACAGCCTGCTATCGCAACACGAATACCGCTTGGAAACTATGGTGGAGGGGCAGTATGACAGTTTTGTACTCAGTGTTACCGCCCTGCCGGGCGATATCACCCATTCCCCTTTCACAGTTTTTCTCACCCCCGATACCTTGACACATCTGCACCTTGAAGCCCGGATTGCATTGGGTAACCACCGATCAAACTATGACTACTACATGGTGGCTGGCCAACGGATGGAGAGTTTCGAGGAGGGTATGGACTCCTACCCCTGGCAGGTGGGAGGCACGATGGGGTGGCAGGTGGACAGCACGGTGGCCCATGGCGGGCACTTCAGTCTGCGTAGCGGCCCCATTGACTATCGCCAGACCTCGGACCTTGTGCTCGAAGTGCTGCTGCCTATCGAGGACACACTCACTTATTGGTCGCGTATATCGAGCGAGCCTAACGCCGACAAGTTGCTCTTCTCGGTCGACGGTCAGTCGCGTGCCAACGACCGTTGGGGCGAGGGTGCATGGAAAAAGCAGACCGTAGTCCTCGGCGCTGGCCGTCATGTGCTTCGTTGGCGCTATGTGAAAGACGAGAGTATCAGCCAGGGAAGCGACTGTGCATGGATCGACGATGTTCGTCTTCCGATGGCCCTTTGGGAAGCTCCCTACGGCTGGTTCGGTGACAATAACCTCGCCGTTGGCCCCGAAGTGGGTGATCCGATGCCTTTCAAGGCATTTCCAAACCCATCCAAAGGCCTCTTAGGCTGGCAGGGTGAAGGTGTGGAACGGATACGCATCTGCGACATGTATGGCCGTGATGTGCTTTCGTTCGCCCGACCTCTGCCTTCGGTGCTCGACCTTTCGGCCTTGCCTGACGGGCTGTATCTTCTTCAAGCTGCCACCGAATTTGATACTTACAACCTCAAAATACTCATCCGCCACTAGCCACCTATGACCACTACCGACACCTTAAACCTGGCACACGTGCCTTTCTACCAGTGGGACAGTATACCCTATGACCTGGAAGCCGATGCTCCCAGCATGGGAATGGCGGTGGACACGGCCTATAGTGCCTATCTGTTGGCCGACAGTCCTGTGGAGCATGACAGTGTGGTACGGCAATCGATGTTTACGGGTCACGAGCTGGTGCGTGACACAGGGAGCCTCGCTCCGAGGTTCAATGATGCTGCACCGGCGTGGGTATTTGTCGTTCTTGTGGCATTCGTGGCACTTGCCACCCTCTACTATCGCCAGCGAAAAATACGTTTCGGCGAGTTGCTTCAGTCGCTTTTCGACAGTCGTGCGATGGATCGTATGTTGCGAAACAATAACCTGACGCGCTCCGCACAGTTGGCCCCGATGGGGATACTGCTTGCCGTCACCCTTGCGTTACCAGTTCATCAAATGGCGTTGGCCAGCGCGGGGTTCGTCGGTTACCTGATACTTGCCGTTGCCCTTGTCCTGGCATACTACCTGCGTAACGGCCTCATTCGACTGCTGGCGGCAGTCTTTGACAACAGTGAAGCGGCCGGATTGTACATTGCAAGCAACTATCTCTATCACCTTACCCTTGCCACCGCCACACTTCCACTTCTGTTTCTTTTCTTTTACATGCCTTTTGGCAAGTCGGTGATGCTTTATATGGTGGCAGCCCTTGTCATTATAGAGTTCCTTATACGCCTCTTTCGGGGGCTGAAATTATTTTTAACACAATCAAGAAACTCACAATTCTATCTTTTTTACTATCTTTGCATCGTCGAAATAGTACCAATTTTGCTCCTTATAAAGTGGCTAATTGAGTGACATTTAGATAATTGTGAATATATATTGTAGAGCATGAAAATCAAGAAAATCCTCATTTCGCAGCCCGAACCGGCCGATTTGGAGAAGTCACCCTACCGTAATTTGGTTAAAAAACATAATGTAGACCTCACTTTCTATAAGTTTTTTGAAGTGGTTGGTATTTCCGCCAGCGATTTCCGTAAGACTCGCATTCATATTGGGGAATACACCGCTATCATCTTCAACAGCAAGCAGTCGATCGACCACTTCTTCCGTATGCTCAAAGATCTGCGTGAAACTGTCAGCGAGGATTTGAAATACTTTTGCTCCACAGAAGCCATCGCACTCTACCTCCAGAACTACATACAATACCGCAAACGCAAGGTATTCTTCGGCGCACAGTACTTTTCCGATCTTGTCGATGTCATCGGCAAGCACCGCGATGAGAAGTTCCTCTTCCCTTGTTCCGACGAGAAACAGACAGAGTATACCAAGACCCTCGACAAGGCTAAGATCAAGTATACCAAGGCCCCGATGTATACTTCGGTACCGCGTGACTTGAGCCGCTTCAACCTTGACGACTACGACGCCATCTGCCTTTTCTCGCCCGTCGGAGTCCGTAGTCTGGTCAAGAACTTCCCCGATATCAAGGAACGCAATATCATCATTGCCGCCTTTGGAGCCTCGACCCATGCCGCCCTCAAGGAACATGGCATCAAACTCACCATTGCAGCTCCAACCCAGGTGGCCCCTTCGATGGCTATGGCCCTCGAAAACCATATTCTTGGCAAGCAACAGGGTACTGTCATCTCGCTTAAGGGCGAGGGTAAGCGTTCGCGTAGCAGTTCATCGGTCGTCGGTGTGGGCAAGCGTTCCAAGCCTGTTATTGCCAATAAGGAAATCTACAAGCAGCGCATGGAGGAGAAGAAAGCCCAGGCTGCCGCCCGTCGTGCCCAACGCGCCGCCGAGAAGGCCAAGAAAGAAGCCCCGGAGAAGCCCCTCAAGGAAAGTACCGACAGGGTAAAGAAGAGTGTCGCGAAGACCAGCAAAGCCAAAGAGGCCAAGTGAATGCCCGTTTCCCCAAAGCAGAACACCTATGCAGCCGTCGACTGATTGAGCGGCTCCATGCCGAAGGACATCGTCTGACGGTATTCCCCTATAGTATTACCTGGTACGTTGAGCCCGAACTTCCTGTCCCATGTCAAGTACTCATTGTCGCCCCTAAGCGTCGGCTACGCCATGCTGTCGACCGCAATCGCATCAAACGGCTCACACGCGAGTGTTATCGCTTGAACAAGCATCATCTCGTCCCCTTCCTGCTCCAACATAACCTTCACATCACCCTGTCGCTGGTCTACATCCACAATGATCGATTAACTTTCGCGCAGCTTCAGCATAAATTCGAAAAACTCATGTCGTTGCTGACCAAAGATATACTTGCGTATGAAGAAACTATGGAAAGCTCTGAAGTGGCTAATCAGTAAGGCCATGCTTGGGCTGATAGCCTTCTACCGCAGTTGTATCTCGCCCCTGCTTCCGCCCGCCTGTCGCTACACACCGACCTGCTCGCAGTATGCCCAGGAGGCCATCCGCAAGTACGGCCCTTTCCGTGGTGGCTGGCTCGCCCTACGTCGCATCTTCCGATGCCATCCATGGGGCGGCTCCGGCTATGATCCGGTTCCGTAGTTGCATACATCATCCTTACACCTTCTATACACCATCCTTACACCATCCATACATTTTTACGGACATGGTGTGTAGTTAATGTATATGGCTGACATAGACGGACACCGATAAATAAACACGAAGCAGAAAGGGTATTGTAAAATGCCATAAGTGTTTTAGAATGATGGTTTTATAAATATATTTTGTTGTGTCGATTTTTTTGCGTATATTTGCAACTCTGAAAATAACAAAAACGCACAACAATGAAAGATGTTTTGAAAAACCTTCAGCCTGCCCGCGTGTGGCATTGGTTTGGTGAGATTATGCAGATTCCGCGCCCGTCAAAGCACGAGGAGCGCATATCGGCCTTCCTTGTCCAGTGGGGTAAGGATCATGGTCTGGAGACCAAGAGCGACAAACTGGGCAATGTGCTCATTCGCAAACCTGCCACCAAGGGTTATGAGAAGTCGCCGATGGTGTGTCTGCAGGCACACATGGACATGGTCTGCGAGAAGAATTCGGACAAGAAGTTTGACTTTATGAAGGATGCCATACAGCCGGTGCTTGACGGTGAGTGGCTCACTGCCGATGGGACGACTCTGGGTGCCGACGATGGCATAGGTGTAGCTACCATCTTGGCCATCCTTGAAGATAAAAAGATACAGCATCCGGCACTTGAAGCCCTGATCACTGTCGATGAGGAAACCGGACTTACCGGTGCCAACGGCCTCAGCAAGACATGGCTCAAGAGCGAGATATTGCTCAACTTTGATGATGAAGACGAAGGTGAATACTGCATCGGCTGTGCCGGTGGCATCGACACTGTTGTCGATATGGACTACAAATTGGTGGCTGCCACCCGTGACCACAAGGCCTTCAAACTGAAGGTGAGCGGACTGAAAGGCGGTCACAGTGGTGACGACATCAACCGCGGTCGTGCTTGTGCCAACAAACTCATCAACCGCATTCTCTGGGAAGGAACCTACAAATACAACATGAGAATGGCCTCTATTGACGGTGGCAATCTGCGCAATGCCATCGCCCGCGAGGCCGAGGCAGTGGTTACCGTACCAGAAGACAAGGTACGTGCTTTCAAAACTATGGTTACCAAGATGGGCAAAGCTATGGTGTTTGAATTCCGCAGCACCGAACCCGACATGGAGTTCGAGCTGAGAGATATCGATATGCCGAAGAAGGTCATTGACAAGGAGACGCAGGAGAAACTTGTCAATGTTCTATACGCCTGTGCCCACGGCGTACTGGCCATGAGTCGTGAAATTGATAATTTTGTGGAAACTTCTACAAACTTGGCGAGTGTCAAGATGAAAGACGGAGTCATTCATATCGCTACCTCGCAGCGCAGTAGTGTGGAAAGTGCCAAGATGGCCGCAGCTGCCAAGATAGAAAGTACATTCCTTTTGGCAGGTTGTCGTGTGAAACATAGCGATGGCTATCCTGGTTGGACACCCAATCCCGACAGCCGTGTCCTGAAGGTTGGCGTCGATGTCTACAAGAAGATGTACGGTCGCGAGCCAGTAGTCCGTGCCATTCATGCCGGCCTCGAGTGCGGTCTTATTGGTGAGAAATACCCCAATATGGACATGATTAGCTACGGACCTACATTGCGCGGTGTCCATAGCCCTGACGAACGCATCGAGATCAAGACGGTTGAGATGTTCTGGAACCAGACGCTTGAGATACTGAAACGCCTGAAGTAATGCAGGTGGAGATATGTACGCCGTCGAGGCTTTCGGCCGTCGCGGCCAAAGAGGGCGGGGCAGAGCGCATTGAACTTTGCCGCGCCCTTGAATGTGGTGGCCTTACACCGAGCGACGATGACATTGAATACTGTGTCCATACCCTTGGGCTTCGTACCCACGTGCTAGTTCGGCCTCGGGCGGGAAACTTCTGTTATTCTCTTGCCGAGTTGACAGAGATGGAGCTCACTATCCAGCGATGCAAGGAATTGGGTGCTGCTGCCGTGGTTATTGGCTTTTTGTCGGAAGATGGACGTGTTGAAGAAGAGCTTACGCGTCGCATGGTGAAACTGGCGACACCCATGGAAGTCACTTTCCATCGGGCCTTCGACGAGGCACGACAGGATCCGCTCGAGGCTTTGCAAGTCATCGCCGACTGTGGTTGTCATCGTTTGCTCACCTCCGGTCAGGCTCCCACAGCGCTGGAGGGTGCCGGGGTTATACGACGATTGGTAGGTGCTACGAAGGTCAAGATATTGGCTGGTAGCGGTGTGACGCCCGAAAATGTGAAGGAACTGATCGAAAAAACTGGTGTCGAAGAGGTTCACGGGTCGTGCAAGATAACCCTGCCCGACGGCACCATACAGACTGACGCCACCCAAGTGCATAAATTATTTGATGTTATTAATACAATATGAAAAAAACAATCCTATGGTTGACAGCGGGTGTATTGTTGCTGGTTTCATGCCACCGCGACCCGCATTTCATCTCCGATAAAGCCTATCGTGCCGAGGTTCATGCCGACTTTGAGTCTCGTATGACTGAGTTCCCAATGTTGCAAGTACGGCTTGATACACTCTCGCGCATGGAACGGGAGGCCATGGAATTCCTCTACGCCTATATGCCGTTGAGTGATTTGGCCGACTATGAACCTTCGTTCTATCTGCAACAAGTGCGCTATGCTTTCAAGGCAAGAGAAGAGATGGCATGGGGCAAAGATGTGCCGGAGGATGTGTTCCGTCACTTTGTACTCGTCTACCGTGTCAACAATGAGAACCTCGATACCGCCCGCATAGTGTTCTATCGCGAGCTGAAGAACAGAGTAGGAGGGATGACGATAGAAGAAGCAGCCTTGGAGGTGAACCACTGGTGTCACGAGCATGTAGCTTATCGTGCCAGCGATAGCCGCACGTCGGCACCTCTTGCAACCATGCGTACCTCCTTCGGTCGCTGCGGTGAGGAGAGTACATTCACTGTCACGGCCTTGCGCGCTGTGGGTATCCCTGCCCGCCAGTGCTACACACCGCGCTGGGCGCACTGCGACGACAATCACGCCTGGGTAGAGGTCTATGTCGATGGTGAATGGAAGTACATGGGGGCTTGTGAACCTGATCCACACCTGAATATGGGTTGGTTCTCCGTGCCTTCAACGCGCTGCATGATGGTACACACCAAGGCCTTCGGTAAGTATAAGGGTGACGAGGAGGTAGTCCGTAGAACGAATCTGTTTTCCGAGCTTAACCTTCTCTCGCACTATGCGCCCACGCGCAAGGTGACAGTCACTGTGTTGGACGACAAGACCGGCAAGCCTTTGGTGGGTGCGAAGGTGATGTTCAAGCTCTACAACTATGCCGAGTACTACACCCTTGCCACCGTAACCACCGACGAGGAAGGCAAAGCGTCGCTGACCACAGGGTTGGGCACCTTGCTCATCTGGGCTACAGATGGCCAGAGGTGGAACTACACCAAGCTCGATGTCCGCAAGAAAACCGAGATAACCATCAAACCGCATAATCAATTCGGCGGCGGAACAAGCTGTATGTTGGCCGACTTCGATATAGTGCCGCCCGAAGCCGGTGAGCCGAAAGTAGTGGCCACCGAAGAGGAACTTGCCGCCAACGCCAAGCGTTTGGCCTACGAGGACTCGCTGCGCAACGCCTACACTGCCACATTCCCTACCAAAGACTACCTCCAACAACTTGAAGGAATTCAGTATTTTGACAAAGAGCAACAAGAACAACTGTGGGAGTTGGTGCACAGGTCGGAAGGCAACTACGAGGTAATCCTCAACTTCATTCTCACACATGGTTGGCACGAGGAGCAGTTCGGCAACGTTTACGACAACCTCACGTCATTCTCCGACAAGGATCTCCGCGATGTCAC
>JAEEGL012739733.1_pt1 | contig 13936 bp, 10 predicted proteins | sample 9134231 | NCBI WGS metagenome assembly JAEEGL01 (sample SAMN16246548, study PRJNA631951) | gut metagenome | biome: gut microbiome; feature: rumen; material: fiber-attached | host: Bos | place: Iran: Karaj | collected 2018-10
CCTCTTCGGGGCTTGGCTGCGGACATTTCAGTCTGTCATTCTTTTGTTAATTTCAGTGCCATACGATAGACTCTGGTCGCATTGATCTCCAGCTGTTTACGGGATACTTCACCTGACTTCAATGCTGTAAGAAGTGTCTTGTAATCCTTCGGACCGCCCGGCATGAACAGATCACCGCCGGCTGCGGCCACACAGGAAGAAAGTGCAACGCGATATTTCGTCTTTCCGTTCGTCGTCATAGCGATGACCCAGTCAGTCATCACGATGCCTTCATATCCCCACTCACAGCGCAGAATATCTTCTGTCAGATCCCTGCGTTCATTGGTATGCGTGCCATTCAGCAGGTTGTAGGAAGTCATCAGGGCATGCGGCTGAGAAGTTCTGACACAGATCTCAAAACCTTTCAGGTAGATCTCACGCATCGCACGCTCACTGACATGGGAGTTATTGGTATAGCGCTGATATTCCTGGTTGTTTGCGGCATAATGCTTAATGGTCGTACCACAGGTCTGATGCTTCTGTACGCCGTTCGTGATGGCTGCTGCAAAGACACCGCTGATCAGCGGATCTTCAGAGAAATATTCGAAGTTACGTCCGCAAAGGATACTGCGATGGATATTCAGCGCAGGAGCCAGCCACAGATGAACGCCGAATCGTTCCATTTCCGCGCCGACTACATCACCGCAAACCTCCGCAACTTCCGGATTCCAACTTTGAGCAATCGCTGTTCCGATCGGAATCGCCGTACAGTACTGATCCTTCTTCTCTGCATTCTTCGGTGCTTTGGGGCTCATCAGCTTCATCATGGCCAGAAGCGGTTTGGGCATCAATGGCTCCATACTCTCGGGAAGCATACCGGTTTCATTGTAGACCTTTTTCCCGTCTGTCTTGTAAACTTTCGTCAGACGAAGGCCAGCCGGACCGTCTGCCATTACCATGGAAGGAACGCCTTTATCCTTCAGCATGGAAGTCGATTCTCCCGCAGCACCTGCAACGGTCGTGGATGCATTGCCGATCACGTTAAGCAAACCGCCCTTCGGATCGAAGCCGCCGATGTTCATATAGCAAAGTTCTTCATCAGACAGTTCGCTGAACAAAGGCTCGATGGGAAGTTCCGGATCATAGCTGATTTCTTCCGTTTGAATCGCTGACGGATCCAGCGTCAGGATGGGCGTATCGACCGGTACCGCACTATCCCACTCATTTTCCGGTTTCCAGTCTTCAAATCCAGGATCGCCCAGTGCGTTTTTCACTTTTCGAACGATGATCTCTTCTTCCAGAGAAACGACCGCAGCAACCTTTGTGGCACGGCTGCAGTTGCCCGCACGCAGGATATAGGGACCTTTTTCCAGCAGATAAGCGGCATCTTCTGTTGAGAAAGAAGCCAGAGAGGACATATCAAATGTAACCTTCACATCCTCACTCTGTCCGGGAAGCAGTTCCTCGGATTTCTTAAACCCTGCCAGAACCTGATATGGCTGATCCAGTTTGCCCTGCGGTTTGGAAACGTAAACCTGCACCGTTTCTTTTCCGGGGTATTTTCCGGTATTGGTGACCGGAACCGTCACTTCGATCTTTTCACCTTCCAGACTCACATCAGCATTTCCCAGTTCAAAGGTCGTATAGCCAAGTCCATAACCGAAAGGAAATACCGGTTCTTTCGACACAGAATCAAAATACCGATATCCTACATAGATACCTTCTTTGTAATACGTTTCATCCGCATCACCGAAATCACCTACTTTGCAGTAATCATCCCAGGCTGCCCAGGTAGTGGTCAGTTTACCGGAAGGAATCATTTTTCCAAGCAGGATCTGTCCAAGTACAAGGCCCTGTTCCACACCAAGCTGAGAAAGAACCAGCACATTCCCAACTTCCGCTACCGGCGCCAGATCCACCGGTCCGCCGACATTCAGCACCAGCATGAACTTTTCATACCGCTTGTTCAGTTTGAGAATATCTCTTTTCTCTGTTTCGGTCAGCAGAATATCGCCTTCTACGCTCTGACGGTCATTGCCTTCGCCGCTGATCCGGGAAAGGACGTAAACCGCCGTATCTCCTTCCGCATCGAGCGGCAGATAATACTCCGGTTCCGGCATCGCCAGTCCCATACCTTCCAGGATAGCCATGGTATGCTTTTTCCTGGCACGTTCTTTAATATCCTGATAGAACTGGACTTCAGCCAGCTTACGTACTTCATCATAGGCGTCCAGCCATTCACCGCTGGTAATCTCGAATCCGACCTTCTTAAGTCCTTTCTCCACATTGATGGAAAAACGGGAATTGACTTCACCGGATCCGGTACCGCCCTTGATCGTATGACGTGCACCGTTTCCATAAAGCGCAAGTTTACCGGGAGCTTCAAGCGGGAAATCACCGTTGGTCTTCAGAAGCACGGTACACTCCGCCAGATATTTTCTGAGTTTCTTCAGATGTTCTCTTTCATATGCGTAAAGTTCCATTCTATCCTCCTCATATTTGATTATTCGACAAAGTCGAAAAACTCTTCGCTTCGCTTCTGGAACAACTGAAATACAGCGTCGACTTCCGCCTGAGTCTCCAGGCCTACATATGACTCTGTATCCTCCTCTTCATTGGGTTCGATCCGGTAGATCTCCACCTGTTCAATAGGAGATTCGTCTCCGACCACGTAGGGTACGACCACGATATATTCTTTCTCGTTATACGGAACAACATCCAGCAGTTCATACTGGACTTCATTTCCATCCGCATCCGTCAGATCCAGGAGCACCGGCTCCTCGTCTTCTTCCATCAGTCCGGGCTGATTCGGTATAGGTTGATCATTCAGATTTTTCGGCACTTGGTTGTTTGCCTCCTTCAATTGTATTTTGCATTCGTTTGATATACAATATATAGGAACATTGTATCACATTCCAGAAACAAATAAAAGGAAATTATGAAAAACTACCCTCCCTGCGACGTATGGCAGACTCTCGCTTCTTCTCCGGATCCACTGTATCTTTACGGGACGGGAGACGGTGCCGATAAGATCCTGGATATCATGACCCTCAGAGGAATCAAACCCGCCGGCATTTTGGTCAGTGATGATTTTTACCGCGGCCAGGTCTTCCGCGGTTTTTCAGTACAGCCCTTATCCTCACTAAAGAGCATGTCGAACCCACCTCTGCTCGTGATCAGCTTTGGCTCCCATCTGCCTGATCTGACCCGCCGGATAAAGGATCTCAGCCGCACCTTCCGGGTCTTGATACCCGACGTACCCGTGGCCGGTGATACCCTTTTTGATCTTTCCTTTTTTGAATCACACACTCAGGATCTTGAAAACGCCAGAAATCTTCTTGCTGACGAAGCCTCCCGAAAAGTCTTCGATCAGATCGTTCATTACAAACTGACCGGTGATCCCGACTCTCTCTTTGCATCCGTATCTTTGAAGGAAGAAATTCTTTCTCTGCTTGCTTCCCATCATCCGGACGAGGTTCCATGCTATGTCGACTGCGGTGCTTACCGCGGTGATACGATCGAAGAATTCTTCCGCTTTTTTCCGTTTCCGAACTATTCTGTCACCGCTCTGGAACCGGAACCCGGCAGTTTTCGAAAACTTCAGCAAGCCTTTGGAGATGATCCGAAGATCCATCTGATTCAGGCTGCCTGCGGAAAAGAATCCGGAGAGCTTGTCCTATATAAAGGCCGCGGCCGCGGCACTCATGTGCCTGCTGATCAGAAGACTGACGCCAAAACCATTAAAGTCCCGCTTGTCCGACTGGATGATCTTTCCTTCTCCTCCCCTCCCACCTATCTCAAGATGGACATCGAGGGCAAAGAAAAAGAAGCGCTTCTTGGCGCTTCCCGACTTATCCAAACACATCATCCGCTGATGAATATCGCATGTTATCACCGTTCTGAAGACCTCTATGAACTGCCCATGCTGCTGCATGAACTTTATCCCGGATACAGGATCTACCTGCGGCGCCATGAGAGCTTTCCATGCTGGGATCTGAATCTTTATCTGATTCCCTGAATCTTTGTAAAGGATCATTTCTTTATGCTTTCGCTAGTCATCAGTCTCTTTCTTGTTTTTCTCGGAGTCGTTATGTGTGTGATCCCCTATGGGATCCGTATGCTCGGACTCCTTGTGATCTTTGCCGGATTTCTGGTCTTTCTGGGTGGATTCCATCTTCCGGGAAGAAAATCATCAAAGCGCCGGAAACTGATCGCTTCGGGAATCGCCGGATTTACCATTCTGACCATCCTTTTGCTGGATATTCCGATCATCAAAGACGCCCGGACCGATGCAGAGTCAAATGCCGATTATCTGATCGTCTTTGGTGCAGGTCTTTTCGGAAAAGAACCTTCCAGATCCCTTCGTGACCGGCTGGACGCAGCGGCAGATTATCTGACTTCTTCTCCCGAAACCCGTGTGATCCTCTCCGGCGGTCAGGGACCCGATGAAGCTATCCCGGAAGCAGAAGCCATGAAAACTTATCTGCTTCAGGCAGGAATCAAAGAGGACCGACTCCTGCTGGAGGATCGGTCCACTTCTACCAGTGAAAATATTCAGTTTTCCAAGGCCGTCATTGAATCAGATCTGGCCGGGTCCGGAAAAAACATCAGCGATTTGACGATCGTAGTTATTTCCAGTGAATATCATCTGCACCGGATCCGTTATCTTGCCGGGAAAGCCGGTCTTTCGGTGAGCTGCATCGCCGCTCCCACCAGTTTATGGTTTCTCAAGCTCAATTATTTTATCCGGGAAATTCCTGCCATGGCCAAGTCCATTCTCTTTGACTGAAAAGGGCCTCAGGCTTTATGGGCGAAGCTCACTTTTTCCTCCCATATAAGGACGAAGGGCTTCAGGAATCCGAACGCTGCCGTCAGACTGCAGATTGTTCTCCAGGAATGCAATGAGCATTCTGGGCGGTGCAACGACGGTATTGTTCAGCGTATGGGCAAAGTATTTGCCTCTTTCTCCGGTGACGCGGATACCCAGACGTCTCGCCTGCGCATCACCAAGATTGGAGCAGCTGCCCACTTCAAAGTATTTCTTCTGTCTGGGCGACCATGCTTCGACGTCGCAGGACTTGACTTTCAGATCCGCCAGATCACCGGAGCAGCACTCCAGGGTCCGGACCGGGATATCCAGAGAACGGAACAGCTCGACGGTATAGGACCACATCTTGTTGTACCAATCCCAGCTGTCTTCCGGTTTGCATACGACGATCATTTCCTGCTTTTCAAATTGATGAATCCGATAGACGCCCCGCTCTTCGATGCCGTGGGCGCCTTTTTCTTTGCGGAAACACGGAGAATAACTGGTAAGCGTCTTGGGCAGGTCTTCTTCCTTTGTCATGGTATCAATGAACTTTCCGATCATGGAATGCTCAGAGGTTCCGATCAGATAAAGATCCTCACCCTCGATCTTGTACATCATGGCATCCATCTCATCAAAGCTCATCACACCAGTCACAACGTTGGAACGAATCATAAAGGGCGGTACACAGTAGGTAAATCCCTTGTCGATCATAAAGTCTCTGGCATAGCTGATGACTGCGCTGTGCAGTCTTGCGATATCGCCCATCAGATAGTAAAATCCGTTGCCAGCTACTTTGCCGGCGGCATCCAGATCGATGCCATGAAGGCTTTCCATGATCTGGGTATGATAAGGCACTTCAAATTCCGGAACGACCGGCTCTCCGAATCGTTCGATCTCAACATTTTCCGAATCATCCTTGCCGATCGGCACAGACGGATCGATGATATTCGGGATCGTCATCATGATCTTCTTAATGCGTGCGGCAAGATCTGTTTCAATGCCTTCCAGCTCGGCCAGGCGTTCAGAGTCTTTGGTCACCTGCTCCTTGAGAGCCATGGCCTCTTCCTTTTTGCCTTCCCGCATGAGCTTACCGATCTGTCCGGAGATCTTGTTGCGGTTTGCGCGAAGGTCGTTCGCTTCACCGATCGCTCTGCGGTTTTCCTCATCCAGCTGGATGACTTCATCTACCAGGGGAAGCTTGTGATCCTGGAATTTATTGCGGATGTTCTGTTTCACGATCTCCGGGTTTTCCCGGAGGAATTTGATGTCTAACATAGTGTCTCCTGTCTTGCTGTCTTTATATTACTCCACTTCCGGAATCGTATGGAATCCGTCACTGGAAACCGATACGGTATAGAGCTGCTCATCCAGAGTCAGTTCTACAACAGTTCCCACCTGATCCGCTGTGAAGTAGAAAACTTCCTCATTGCCGTACTGCCCTTTCAGGCGAAGTGCGGTATAACTGACGGTCGGGATCGGGAAGAACTCGGGTTCTGCCACCTCTCCCAGCAGATTTCTGGCCTTCAGCTGGACAGATGCCATAACATCAATACCGTCATATCCGGAAATACCATAGGGGTCGTAGGTTCCATAGTAAGTGATACCGCTTTTTCCCGGTCTTTCCGGATTCACCAGACGAGTCTGGAAACGAAGCGTCATCGCCTCACCGGCAGCCTTATCACGGCCGATCGTCAGAACAAAGTACGGATAATCCTCCCATTCGGGTCCGTAGTAATGCAGCTTATAATCCTCACCGAAAGCGAAGCAGTAAGTCTCGCCGTATTCGATGTCGGAAGGAACAGCATTCAGCGTATTGCCGTCGATGGTCAGGGTAACCTTTTCAGGGTTGGTCTCCATGACAAACCCGGGAGCGAGATAACCTTCCACCGTGCTGCCGGCCTTCAGCGTGACCATCAGCTCATCAGCCAGAACACGCATCAGATCTTCCATCACATAATTGCTCTCTGCATTGGGATACTTCTTGACGACGATATGATAATCTTCATGCTGCTGGGAAAGTCTGACAAGCTGCTGCTCTTCACTTTCGTCCAGTCCGTCAGTCAGTACAACTACATATTTCAGTGCATTGGATCGACTGATCAGTGCCAGCTCTCCAACAGCCAGATCGAGCACTTCTTCAAAAGAACGGCCGTCCATACGCAGAATCCCTTCATGCAGGTTGATTCCACCGTTGGTCAAAAGTCCCTTCAGCTGCTGGATCGAGGTATCGAGATCGATCGCTGCATCCTGATGATCATCTTCAATGACGACCATATCCATGGGAGATACGCTTAAAGCTCCGATCTCCATCGATACATTCGAAATGAAATTCCGGTCCAGATCAGCTGCCCATGCGGACAGTTCGTATACTGTCTCATCCAGTGCAGGGATGATACGGATCTTATCGGTCTTGATCGGTCCGTCATTGAGCACGAAGCCGCCCCACATCACAGCACAGAGCCTTGACTGAAGCTCATAGCCGCCTGCCAGCGCTTCGTAGGAACGATCATAGATCCTTGCCGGCACTTCTACCGTAAGATACAGACTTTCGCGCACAGTCATAGCAACTGTAACATATCCGTCATGCGCATCATACGAAATGAGATCTGCGTTGCCGGAGGTGATCTCCACCTCGCCGGTTGCCGCAAGAACCGGATCGAGCCGCAGGATCAGGGTCATCGTCTTCTCTCCGTTTGCTGCAAGCAGATACTGAATGTTATCGTATCCGTAGAACATCTCGGACAGATTCATCGTAACGACTTCACGAACCTGAAGATTGTCGCGGGTGCGGATGAATCCATCATTTTCCACCATGGAAAGATGATAGGCTCCGTCTTCCTCTGCCTCGACAGGCCGTCCCTGCTCATTGGTCAGGATCTGGCGGACTGTTACGCCGTCCAGCTCAGACGCTTTGGCTTTTTCGGGCAATAAAAACGCCTGGAACAATACACAAACAGCCAAAAGGACGGCCCCCAACCTGAGACCTCTGGCAAATGTATGATTCCGGCGATTACCGTTTCGAGCCCGCTGGATCTCTCCAGCAATTTGATCGTTCGAACGTATGCAGTTTTTCATTTGTCCCCGTTTCCTTTCCCCCCACCTCGTTTCTTATATATAAAAAGGGGAAATTTATCTAATTATATACGAATTACGCGTACTGTGCAAGCAGAAATTCTGAATATATACAGGTTTTTCCCATTTTTCACTGCGTTCATTCATAATATTTCTTTTCTCTTCCGACACTGGTCGGTCCGGAGTGTCCGCTGTACAGGATCACCTGCTGCGGCAATGCCAGTACTCTTGATCTGATGCTCTGAAAAAGGACTTTTCCGTCTCCGCCCGGGAAGCGGTCATTACCGTAACCGCCGCCCTCAAAAATCGTATCGCCTACAAAGCAGACTGCCTCTTCTTCGCTGTACCAGAGACATGAATCTTCTGTATGTCCGGGCGTATGAATCAGCTGAAGACCGAGTTTGCCCTCTTCCAGAAAGACCGTTTCACCATCTTTCAGGTAGGTAACACAGACCGCCGGTTCCTGAAGATGTACTTCGCGGCCGAACCCTTTGGAAAGATTCCAGTACGGATCGGTCAGATATTTTTGGGCATTTTCATGGGCATAAACGGCAGCGATCCGGCCTTCTTCCCTGCTCTTTGCCAGAAGAAAATCTTCTGTTCCACCGATATGATCGAAATGTCCGTGCGTCAGAAGGATGGCTTCGATCGTCCATCCTTTTTCCTTTGCCAGATGAAAAAGGGCTTCTCCCTGGCTTCCGGGATCGATCAGAAACCCGTGTCCTGTCTCATCATCCACGAAGAAATAGGCATTTTCCGTGATTATGCCATGTGTTTGTACGCCGTATACCATAAATCTGTTCCTCACCTATGCATTCCTATAAGCGCGGACACCGAAGATCTTCGGTGTGGGTGTTCCATATGTGCCTGAAAATTCGATCAGGATCTCATCGGCTGTGACTGACATCTCGGGTATGATCCTTACAAAGCGAAGATAATTCTCTTTGAACTCCCGTTTGTGAACGATCTCCCCTCCAAGGAGAAACTTACAGCAAAGATTCCGGATCAGTTCCGGCGGGATGCCTGCCGGTTCGGTTCGAAGCTGTTTCTCGGAGAGACTGATCGTCAGCTGTCTCGACAGATTCGAGTCCAGCAGAATCTGCAGCTCATGGATCTTTTCTTCTTTTTCCAGGCTAAAGCGGATCCATCCTTCTTTTCCTGCACTCTGGAAGAAGTTCCCTTCTTCCCCAACGGTACGTGTGTAGGATCCGATGAGATTTTCGACGCCAGCTGAAGAAAGTGCCGGGGATGAAGTGATCCTGGCGCGCATCAGCGGGTCATGGAGGCCGTCGTAAGCGATCCCGGGAAGATAGACATCCTCCCGGATAAGACGCTGCTGCAGTTCGTGTATTTTCTTCTGTCCGATCTGCCTTGGACTCATACTGTATTTGACTGCCATCGCGGCGGCTTGTCCTACCGCCTGGCCTCCCGCGGCACAGGTCGCCATCACACGGCTGGAAGCAAAGGCTCCCGGTGTCGTACTGATATCACGCCCGGCCATCATGAGATTTTCAATATTGCGCGAATAATAACAACGATAGGGGATCGCATAGACGTCCTCCATCAATCGCGTGTGATTGGGAGGCAGCTGCAGGTTGGAAAATCCCTCGATCGTGTGTACATCGATCGGCCAGCCTCCGTAGGCGACGGTATCCGGGAAGCGGGCCCCCAAAAGGCAGTCTTCTTCCGTCAGCTGATAATCACCCAGGATCCGGCGGCTTTCGCGTTTTCCTGGAAGGAATCCTACCCACTCAAGTTCATAATTCTGTGCGCCGTGGTCTGCGCCGTTTTTGATATGATCCCATACACCATAAACAGACTTCAGTAATTCGTCCCGTATCTTCTCTGCATCGCGGATCGTGTCCATTTCTCCGCCGCCCAGTTCGATCCACCAGTAACCGGAGGAAATCTCCTTATGATCACGTCCCTTCATCGCTTCCTCGGAGAAAGTATACGCCCAGAAGGGCTTGATGAACGGGACCGGATGCCCCATGTCACGTGCCTTGAACATCAGGGTATTTCCCATCGTCTCCCGGCTTTTCATTACCTCGGCACCAGCAAGATCCGCGATCGTAGCATCTCCGGTGGCATCGACAAAAACCGCAGAAGAAAATGTATATTCTGTTTCGCTGGTCAGCTGAATCCCTCGAACCTGTTTGATGCAGCGCTCATATCCGTCTGATTGTATCAGTTGTTCTGTCTGTACCTCTGTTATATGTGTATTCAGAAATAGTGTCAGATTCTCCTGAAAAGCGGCCTTTTCCCACAGGATCGCATCGAAGATCGACCAGGCATTCTCCGGATTTCTCCGCTTATGCTCCAGGAATATCTCTTCCAGGATCCCGGTCTCTCTTGCATTGGGTCTGGTTCCATGATGATCGGCACCGCAGATATGCATCCGGATCTCTGAACTGGCATTGCCGCCGAGCATCGGCCGGTTCTGGATCAGGGCTGTTTTTGCGCCGGCCCGCGCAGACTGGATGGCGCAGCAAAGCCCGGCCAGGCCTCCACCTATGACAGCTACATCAAATTCTTTCCTGATCTTGTTCATCCTGATCCTCCAATGGTCCCAGCTCGTTCTCCAGATAAGCCCGGATCTGAGGTTCGATCCAGTAACTGAATCCCGTCTTCTTTTCTGCGCTTCGACCAAGTCGCTTCTCCTGCCGACGGATCCTCGTATAGTCTTTGGCTCCGTCAAACTGGCTTTCCCAGGTATCAGCGAACACATAGTCAAACTCGTCCGGCTGAACTTTTCGAAGATAATCAAAAGCATCCGCTTCGATAATACGAATTTTTTCCCGAAGAGGGAAACACGGCAGCAAGTATTCCGTAAACAACCGGATGATTTCCCCGGAATACTCGACGATCACGATCTCACGAACAGTTTCTTCCTGTGCAAGAAGAAACGGAAAATATCCAAGCCCCAGTCCAAGCACCAGCATCCGGCACTCTTTCCTGCCCTGTACCAATGCTCTTGCATGCCTGATCGGTTCTTTCAGCGTATTCATTTCGGACGGACAGATACTCATCCACGGGATCTGTTCTTCATAGACAGCCGGAAAGCTTACACTTCGCGGGAAAAAGCCGATCCTGGGTACCATCAGTTTCCCTTCCGCCGTTCTTTCCGAAAGGTCACTCGTTTTCGGCGCATCATAGGCAAAAAGTTCTCCCGCTTCATAACGAACCTTTGCCAGAGTAAAGCGTCCGCAGACTGTCTTTTCCGGCAAAGCCTTCATGGCTCTGATATAAGGATCCTGTTCGAATTCATCCGGAGAAAGGCATCGCACTTCTTCTTCCAGCTCATCCAGAAAAAGCTTTGAGTCAGAACTTCCGGAAGAGAAAAAAGTCCGGGAGATAAGTTCCCGGACTTTTGAAGACTCTGCTCTTCCTGGCAGCACCGGAGCCGTAGAACCGATCCATTCCTGAATCTGTGCCGTCAAGCTGATGGAATCATCTCTGTTCATTTTATCACTCATTTTAATCCTTCGGTCTACCAGCAGAGTACCTCACAGCCATCCTCCGTTACTGTGACCAGAATCTCCCACTGAGCAGACGGACGTCCGTCCTGCGTATAGATGGTCCATCCGTTATCTTCATCGCAGTAGATCTCCGGTTTTCCCATGTTCACCATAGGCTCGATCGTAAAGGTCAGTCCCGGTACCAGCAGCATGCCGGTTCCCGGATCAGAAACAAAGCTGACCCAGGGATCTTCATGGAACTCGAGACCGATCCCATGTCCGCCGATCTCCCGTACAACACTGTATCCGTGCGCTTTCGCATAGGCATTGACTGCTGCACCGACATCACCCAGATATCCATAGGGCTTGACTGCTTTGAGTCCCTGCTCAACGCATTCCTTCGTCACTTCGACCAGCCGGCGCTTGTCTTCCGATACGTCGCCGATCAGGAACATCCGGGAGGAGTCGCTGAAATAACCGTCCAGGATCGTCGAAACGTCCACATTGATGATATCTCCGTCTTTCAGGATGATATCCGGATCCGGGATACCGTGGCATACTTCGTCGTTGATCGAAGTACAGACACTCTTGGGAAATCCTTCATAGTCCAGCGGTGCAGGAATCGCACCGGCACGGGTCGTGACTTCATAGATGATATCATCGATATCCTGCGTACTCATACCGGCTTTGATGACTTCCGCCACTGCATCCAGACACGCCATGTTGATCCGGGCAGATTTTTTGATTCCTTCAATCTGTTCGGGTGTCTTTAAAAGTTTATGGGGCGGTACCAGAGCACCGATATCACGGTACATCCGGACTTTCTCGTCCTGAGCCATATGACATTTTTTGTACTTTCTTCCGCTGCCGCACCAGCAGGGATCGTTTGGGCTGATTTTCATAAAAAACCTCTCTGTAAATGAGATGAAAAGAAACAGTCAGTATATTGACAGTCAATGTATTGACTTCCCTGATGCAATCGTTTAGAATTAACTCTGCATGCCACTTTTCTATCTTATATATTATAAACTCCGATAGAAAAAAATCAATCCGTAATTCATCGATATCAAGAACAGACTATGAAAAAAGAAGCCTTTACCTATACCAAAGCATCTCTCGTAGCCCATTTTCTTCAGGGCTGCAAACGCTTTTTTATCTTCAGCATTATCATGTCCTTTATCAATACGCTGCTGGAAATGCTGATCCCGCAGGTCATCCGGCAGTTTGTCGACTCTGTGATCGGGGATGCTCCGTTTAATGTTCCGCCTTTTGTAATGAATCTGCTGCAAAAGGTCGCCGGATCCGAGACTCCGGCTGCCTATCTTCGTGAACATATGTATCTGGCAGCTGTCCTGATTGGTATTCTTGCCCTGTTCGTAGCTCTCGCCTTCTACGGAACCCACCAGACGAACTCGATCGCAGCTGAAAAACTGCACAAGAACATTCGCGAAGATCTGTTCCAGCATATTCAGCATCTTCCTTTTGCCTGGCACATGAAGAACAAGACCGGTGATATCATTCAGCGCTGCACTTCCGATGCCGAACGCGTGAGGATCTTCATCGCCGAACAGATGGTCATGGTCGTTCGAATCGTCATTATGATGGGGCTGTCTTTATACTTCATGTTTTCCATGGACTGGCGGCTCTCGCTGGTTGCAGCCTGCTCGATTCCGATCATTATCGGCTATTCGGCTTTCTTCCATGCGAAGATCGGAAACAGCTTCGAAAAGTGCGACGAGAACGAAGGTATCCTTTCAACGATCGCACAGGAGAACCTCACCGGAGTGCGGGTAGTCAGAGCCTTCGGCCGGGAAGAATTCGAGCGTAAACGTTTCGAAAAGCAGAATGTTTTCTATACCGGTCTTTGGGTCTCTCTCATGAAGCTCATGGCTGTTTTCTGGGGTATTGGCGACTTTATCAGCGGACTTCAGGTTCTGCTCATCCTGGTGCTCGGATCCGTTTTCTGTGTGCGTGGGACCATGTCCGCCGGTGAATTCATTGCCTTCCTCTCCTACAATATGATGCTGATCTGGCCGGTAAGACAGCTGGGCCGTGTCATCAGTGAGATGAGCAAAGCTGGCATTTCGATTGAACGTATCATGTATATCATCAACTCTCCTGTTGAGAAAGATAAAGAGAATGCTCTTTCCAGCGAGGAAACGGAAAAAGCCCTGAGGGGCGATATCGTCTTTGAGAATGTAAACTTCGGCTATGAACCGGATATTCCGATTGTTACGGACATCAACCTGACGATCCCTGCCGGTACGACCTTCGGTATTCTGGGCAGTACCGGATCCGGCAAGTCCACCCTGATGCATCTTCTGAACCGGCTCTATGAACTGCCGGCTGAGAATGGAAAAATAACGATCGGCGGTGTTGACATTGCTGATATGAAATCCGAGGATCTTCGGCGGAATATCGGTATGGTTCTGCAGGAGCCTTTCCTTTTCAGCCGAACGATCAGCGAAAATATCAGCATCACGAACCGCAATATGTCGATGGAAGAGATCCGCAAAGCCGCAAAGATCGCCTGTGTTGATGATGCGATCGTTGATTTCAAGAACGGTTATGATACCGTTGTCGGCGAACGCGGCGTGACTCTCTCCGGCGGCCAGAA
>JAEEGL012891040.1_pt1 | contig 13936 bp, 8 predicted proteins | sample 9134231 | NCBI WGS metagenome assembly JAEEGL01 (sample SAMN16246548, study PRJNA631951) | gut metagenome | biome: gut microbiome; feature: rumen; material: fiber-attached | host: Bos | place: Iran: Karaj | collected 2018-10
ATTAAATCCCAAGGTGGTGGATATCATTGGATTTTGCTCCAAGAATCCATCACCTTTTTTCCCATACATGAAACTTCTTGAGGGCTATGGCCAGTTCTGGTACGTTACCATAACTCCCTACGGCAAAGACATAGAGCCTGCTGTTCCCGACAAGCATAAGATCCTTGAAGACTTTAGGACTCTTTCAAAGATGGTGGGAAAAGAGCGCATCGGCTGGAGGTACGACCCCATCCTTGTTACAGACAGATATACGAAAGAGTACCACCTTCGGGCTTTTGAGCAGATGGCGGCAGAGCTTGAGGGCTATACAAATATTGTGGTCATCAGCTTTATCGATCTGTACGAGAAGGTGAAGAGAAACTTTCCGGAGATAACAGCTGTCACCCGCGAGGACAAGCATTTCCTGGGAAAAGAGATAGTAGCCATGGCCAGGGCTCATGGAATGATTGTCAAACCCTGCGGCGAAGGCGATTTCCTTTCGCAGTACGGCGCGGACTGCTCCGGCTGCATGACAGTGAAGGATTACGAGAAGGCTCTTGGGAAAAGACTCATCGTCCCAAATAAGAAACCAGCAAGAAAAGAGTGCGCCTGCTACCTCTCCGGAGATATAGGTGCCTATGACAGCTGCGGCCATCTTTGCAGGTACTGCTATGCCAACAACGACATAGAAGCTGTAAAGCGCAATATGCAAGCCCATGATCCAAATTCGCCGTTCCTTATCGGCAATTACACACCTGATGACGAGATAAATGACGTTGATCAGAAGTCCTGGATAGATCGACAGATAAGTCTTTTTGATTCGTTCTGACAAATTATGGTGTAAAATAGAATAAATACACACTGTTATTCGTGTAAATGAACTATGTAATTCCACAGGAGGGAAGAAATGGGAAAAGATACAGAGAAGGACTTATCAGACAGCAAGCTGCTGACAGGGCTGTTTTTCAGGCTCTTGCCCTATCAGGTCCTGCTGATAGTGATCAATGCGGTGAACGGAATTGTCGACGGCCTCTACGCCAGTAATGCCATAGGCAAAGTTGCAATGAGCGCTCTGGGACTGTATGCTCCCTTCAATCACTTCCTGTATGCAGCCAGCATGCTCCTGGTGGGCGGCTCCCAGATCCTGTACGGCAGGTATGTCGCTAGAAACAGAGAAGCTGTACACAGTATCTTTACCCTGGACCTGGTGGTATCAACCATCATTGCGGTTGCTACATCACTTCTTATGACAATCGGCGCGCTAACCGGTGCAACCAGGCTCATGGTGAATGTTGAGCCCGACCTTACCATGTTCAATCATTACCTGCTGGGACAGGCCATTGGCATTCCCGCCCTGGTACTGGGTCAACAGCTCTTTTCCTTCCTGTCTCTGGAAAATCAGACAAAGCGCACAATGGTGGCCAGTATATCCTGTTTTGTGGTCAACGTTATCCTGAACCATCTTTTCGTGGTGATAATTCCCTGGGGAACCTTCGGACTGGGCCTTAGCTCATCAATTGCCACCTGGATATTCCTTTTGATCCAGGCTCAGTATTACTTTGCGGGCAAGTCAGAGTGGAGATTCTCTATTAAAGCAGCTAAGTGGAGTGATATTCCCGATATGTTCCGCCTGGGATTATCGGGAGCAATCTCAAGGTTCCTCGAGATGTTCCGTTGTTTTATTGTAAACTACCTTATCATTACCTATGTGGGCACCGTGGGCCTTTCGGCCTTTGCGGCCTCCAACAACGTGCTGGCGGTATTCTGGGCATTCCCCTTCGGAATGGTGGCGGTTTGCCGAATGCTCTTTTCCATAAGTGTAGGAGAGAAGGACCGCAGGTCACTGGTGGACGCTCTGAGAGTGTGCCTTACAAAGGGAAATCTTCTGATGTGCGTTATAGTGGCTTTCCTGGTGCTCTGCGCAAAGCCCCTTACAATGCTGTTCTACCATGATCCCATGGATCCCGTATTTGATATGACGGTGATGGGATTCAGACTTCTTCCCCTTTGCATGTTCCCGGCCATGGTGAGCCTTAATTTCTGCTGCTATGCACAGACCATCGAGAGAAAAAAGCTGTCTATTATCCTTCCCATCATCGACGGAATGGTTGGCGTGGTTGCCTGCAGCCTTATTCTCATCCCATTGATGAAGATGAACGGCCTTTACATCTCGAACATTTTAAACGGAGTGATCTGCTGCTCGGTTATATTCTTCTCTGCATGGAGAGGATTTAAGCGGGTTCCCAGAACTCTGGAGGATCTGATGCTCATTCCTGAGACCTTTGGGGCGAAGCCGGAGGAGAGGCTTGATATCACTGTAAGGCAGATGGATCAGGTTACAAGCATTTCACAGCAGATTGTGGATTTCTGCAAGAAAAGAGGAGTCGACAAGAGAAGAGCTTATTTTGCAGGGCTGTGCATGGAGGAAATGGCAGGCAACGTGGTTGCCCACGGCTTTAATGACAAAAAGTCACATTCCATTGACATTCGCGTAGTACACAGCGATGAGGATGTAATTCTTCGCATCAGGGACAATTGCCAGGAGTTTAACCCCACCGAGAGAGCCAGGGCTAACAACGACGACGTAGACGGGAAGAACATCGGCATAAAGATGGTCTACAAGATAGCGGATGAGGTGAATTACCAGAACCTTCTTGGAATGAATGTCCTTACCATAAAGATATAAATAAATTATGACATTAGTGTTATAATAGAGTATGCGATACGGAAAACCGATAGCCTCCATATAGGTAATTGTGCATGAAGAGACTCAGCCGCACAACTAAATATATGATATTTATCTGCACTGCCCTGGTTTTGTTTAACCTGGCTTTTGGTTTTATGATGACAAGAGCATCGGCTGAAGCCATGAGAGAGCAGATCAATGCCCGCATGCTTGATATCTCAAACACTGCGGCTTCTATGCTGGATGGCGATGATCTTGCAAAGATCACGGTTGAAGACCTGGGTTCACCTGAATATCAAAGGGTTTTCACCACTCTTTCCTATTTCCAGAATAACATGCAGCTTGCGTATATATACTGCATAATGCAGGTGGATGAGAAGGAATTTGTCTTTGGTGTTGATCCTACCATTGAAGATCCCGGAGAGTTCGGTTCCCCTATTGTTTATACCGATGCGCTCTATAACGCCAGTAAGGGCAAAGCCGGAGTTGATCAGGTTCCATACGAGGACGGATGGGGTGAATTCTACAGTTCCTATTCTCCGGTGTTTGATTCCGAGGGAAACGTGGCCGGAATAGTGGCTGCTGATTTTGACGCGGAATGGTATCAGGAACAGATAAAACATCTTGTCAGAATAACCGGTGGATTCAGCGTGCTTGCTATTCTGGTAAGTATTGTTCTTACGGTGATCATTGCCAGCCACTTCAGAAAGAACTTCATGAATCTCTTTGGCAAGATGAATGAGCTGTCCCACGGGATCGAGACTCTGGTCCATGAGGTAATGCCCGACGCCGAAACTGACAATTATACATCCCTGTCTTCCATTGAAAGCAGGAAGGGCATCAGAGACGAAGTCGAGCTTATGGGTGAGAAGATAAATGTTATGCAGGAGAGACTCGCAGGATATATCGATGTTATCCGCTCCAATGCATATGTGGATGGGCTTACGGGGCTTAACAACAGGACATCTTACGGTGAATATATTCAGATCCTTGATAATAAAATCCGGGATAAAAAAGACCTGACATTTTCAGTTGTTGTATTTGACATAAACCAGCTGAAGATCGTAAATGACAATTATGGCCATGAGATGGGAGATAAACTTATCGTGGATATTTCCGAGCTTATCCGAAAGATCTTCGACGGCCACAGGATTTACAGAATCGGCGGAGACGAGTTTGTGTGCATCTTAAGTGAATCTGATCCTTCCGCCAGAATTCAGAAACTTAAGGGATTGATAGATATCAAAAATCTGGAGTCTCCGGTACTGCACGATCCTTCTGTTGAAATCGGTGTTTCCATAGGAGGCGCTTCTTACGATCCTGAAACCGACAAGGTTTACACAGACGTATTCAACAAGGCTGATGCCGCCATGTATGCGGACAAGCGCTTGTTTTATGAGACTCACGAGGACAGAAGAAAGAAAAGAAGATGAAGGAATATTCTTCTTGCAGGCTGTGCCCGAGAAACTGCGGCATAGACAGGAACAACACAACAGGTTATTGCAGGGAAAAGAGCTCTCTCCGGGTGGCGAGGGCTTCTTTGCATATGTGGGAAGAACCCTGCATTTCGGGAAGCAATGGCTCAGGAACGGTTTTCTTTTCCGGCTGCAATATGGGATGTGTCTTTTGCCAGAACCGGAAGATCAGCCGCGGAGAAACCGGAAAGATCATCACCTGGGAGAGACTTACGGAGATATTCTTTGAACTTGAGGAGCAAGGCGCCAACAACATCAATCTGGTGACCGGGGACATGTTCATTCCCACAATTGTAAAAGCTGTAGACAGAGCCAGAGCGCAGGGGCTTAAGATACCGTTTCTTTTCAATACCTCGTCTTACCTTAATGCAGACAGCGTGAAGATGCTGGATGGGCTTATCGACATCTATCTTCCGGACTTTAAATATATCCGGGAAGAGGACGCCGTAAGATACAGCAACGCTCCCGGCTATGTGGAAGCGGCCAAGGCTGCAATACGGGAGATGATACGGCAGCAGCCAAGGTGCGAGTTTACCCGGGAAAAGAGCCATGGAAGACGGGATGACGCTGTGTACGAAGAGGGGCAGAACCTTATCACAAAGGGTGTCGTGGTGCGCCACCTTCTGATGCCGGGAATGCTGATCCAGAGCAAGCTCATTGTGAAGTATCTGCATGAGCGCTACGGAGATGACATCTACCTTAGCCTTATGAGCCAGTTTACACCGAACGGCGAGCTTTCAGACTATCCGGAGATCAACAGGAAAGTTACCGTCAGTGAGTATGAGAGCCTTGTTACCTATGCGCAGAATATCGGGGTTTCAAAGGGCTTCATTCAGGAGGGGGAAGCAGCAAGCGAAAGCTTCATTCCGGAGTTTGATTTACGAGGTGTATAAGTGCTTTTACGTAGCTGTTTTTACGGGCTTCAGGGCTTGAAAATACGCTCTCAATATAAGAAAATATAAGATGTAGATACGGGGTTTAGCAGTATCTTTTCACAAGGAAATAAGGAGGGTTATAAATGGATTATCAGTCAAGATATGACGAGTGGCTTGAAAAGCTTCCTGAGGGCGATCCCCTTAAGGCAGAGCTTATTGCAATTGCAGATGATGAGAAAGATAAAGAGGAGAGATTCTATCAGGATCTGTCCTTTGGTACTGCGGGACTTCGCGGCAAGGTAGGCGCCGGAACAAACCGCATGAATTTCCTTACAGTGGGCAAGGCTTCTCAGGGCGTTGCCGACTATATTGTTTCAAAGGGACAGGCAGCCATGGATGCCGGTGTTATCATCGCTCATGATCCCAGACATTTTTCAAGGGAGTTCTCAGAGCTGGCAGCAGGCATTTTTGCGGCAAACGGAATTAAGGTTTACACCTTCCCCAGCCTTCGCCCCACACCTGAGCTGGCGTTCATGATAAGACGCCTTCACACTGTGTCCGGTATCAATATCACAGCTTCCCACAATCCCAAGGATTACAACGGTTACAAGGCTTATTGGGATGATGGATGCCAGGTTTCCGCAGAGGTTGCCGATGGAATGACAGAGTGCATCAACGCTGTTGATATCTGGACAGGAATTAAGAAGTCAGACTATGAAGAGGGCGTTAAGTCCGGCAAGATCACTGTGCTTGGTGAGGAGTATGACAGAGAGTATCTGGACAAGATTGAGAGCCTTGCAATTCATGAAGGTGACGATCTGGATCTTTCCATCCCGCTGGTTTACACACCTCTTAACGGATGCGGTTCCATTCCTTTCAGACAGATGCTTACAGACAGAGGCTTCACCAATTGGAAGATCGTTCCCGAGCAGGAGAATCCCGATCCCGATTTCACAACTGTGGGATATCCCAATCCCGAGGATCCCAAGGCATTTGCTCTTTCCGAGAAATACGGAAGAGAGTTTGGAGCTGAGCTTTTGATGGCTACAGATCCTGACTCCGACAGATTTGCCATTGAGATCAGAGATGACAATGGCAACTATATTCCTCTTAACGGCAACCAGACAGGATATCTTCTGGTTAACTACGTTCTTGAGGGTCATAAGACCGCAGGAACACTGCCCGCTAAGGGAGCAATGGTTAAGTCCATTGTTACATCAACACTTTCAACCATCATCGCGAAGGCATACGGCGTTGAGATGTTTGAGACTCTGACAGGCTTCAAGAACATCTGCGGCAAGATCCCTTACCTTCATGAGAACGGCTATCAGTATCTGTTTGGTTATGAGGAGTCCGTTGGCTACGCTGTCTGCGAGGACATCAGAGACAAGGACGGAATTTCCGCAGGTATGCTGGTTGCTGAGGCAGCAGCTTACTACCGCAAGCAGGGCAAGACCCTTTGGGATGTTCTCAATGAGATCTATGCCAAGTATGGCGCTTTTGCAGAGGATGAGCCCAACATCGTTCTGGAGGGCATTCCCGGAGCACAGCGCATCCAGCGCATGATGAAGTTCTACAGGGAGAACCTCCCCACAGAAGTTGCCGATGCCAAGGTTGAAAAGGTCATCGACTACATTAACGGCTACGAGGATATTCCGCCTCAGAACGCCATCAGAATGTTCCTGGACAACGGTTCCTGGTTTGCAATAAGACCCAGCGGCACCGAGCCCAAGATCAAATTCTATTTCTATTCAAACCAGCAGTCCAGAGAGGTCGCACTTAAGGTCAATGCCGATATCAAGAAGGCAACCCTTGACCTTATCAATTCTGTAGAATAAAAAGACATCGATTGGAGAGACAACAATGAGTGAGCATTCACACACCTATACACACGAGCATGAACATGATCACGACCACGAGCACACACATACCTACACACATGACCACGCAGATGGTGATAAGCCCCATAACCATGAGGATCACCCTCACGAGGGCCACGAACACCATCACCACCACCACGATCATCCCACACCCGAGACCAAGGATCAGATGATCGCCCTTCTGGATTACATGTTCAAGCATAATTCCAGTCACGAGGATGAACTGTCAAAGCTTGCGGACAAGCTTGGTGAGCAGGGCTATGAGGCTCAGGCACAGAAGGTATCTGAGGCAAAAGAGTTGTTTGCAAAAGGGAACGCTGCTCTTAAAGATGCATTGGAAGGACTTAAGTGATGAAAAGAACTATTGCAAGACTGCTAAAGGGATTCATAATAATGACGGCCGCTTTTTCATTGCTGGCTGGCTGCCAGAATGCTGCAGGTATTTCTGCAGGCAAGGGATCGGGCAATCAGTCTGAGAGCGACTATGTGGAAGGCAAAGAGCTGCTTTGCATTGTGAATACAAAGGAGGAGGCCGAGGCTATTGCCAAGCAGTACGGCATAACACTGGTGGAATTCTCCTACGGAGTTGCCACCTTCCATACCGACGACAATCCCAATGATGTTATTGCAATGGGGATCAAGCTTGGTTACCCTGAGCTTTCCCTGAATGGAACAGTACATGCATATTGATCAGGTAGAATTATGACTTATAAAGAGAAGGAACCCGCGTTGTGATACGGGTTCCTTTTTTCTTGGTATGGGACCGGCAAGAGAATGTATATTGTCATACAGATTCAATTGCCGGTAGTTGGAGTAAGAATTACTTTTGGATCAGTCTACCACTTTTACGGTTATTGTCTTGCTTAATCCGGAGCCGTCTTTTGCTGTCAGGGTTATCTTTGTGGTGCCCGTGGAATGAGGGTATATATCCAGCCGGAGAACAGGGCAGTCTTTTCCGGATGAGGTTAGACTGGAGTCGGAAAGGAATGCTGTGGCAACCTTATCATTACTGCTTGTAATGTAATAGTACCTGTTAAGCATTTTTTCATAGTCTGAACCATCAGAGAATTCGTCGGTCTGTCCGGAGTAGCCTGGGACAACAGCCTGAGCATCTTCAGCATAATAGGTGTGGAATACATATACCGGCTCGCTCTGTGGCAGTCTGGTATCAGGGTCATCAGGCTCATAGACAGTAAACGGGTAATAATCTTTAAGACTCAGCTGTACACTTCTTATCCGGGAAAGACTGTCATTTGAGACAAATCGATAATAATTGAAGTTCTCAGCTTTTTTAACCGGATATATGTACTTGTATCCGGATGCTCCGCTGCCGTCTGTTGCTGTAGCAATCGCCTTTATAACGAAAGTTGCGGGCTCTTCCTTCCCGGTCTTATACTCTCCGGGGTAATTCATGCGGTTCTTGTAATAGTTGGCATTTATCGTGACTTTCCCGTTTGAGAAAGCAAAGAGCTTTTTATCTTTCTTTACCTTTTCAGCCAGATTTGCATCAGTAAGTGGCATGATTCCACCATCACCCTCGCCGTATTCAAATGTGCCTGCATTGTCCGTTCTCCATATTTCATAATCCCACTTAATCTTAGGATTTGTGGGTTTCCCATAGGTGTTACCGGGAGTGGCGGTAAGGGAGGCGGATTTTCCATATGCTATAAATTCTGCATTGTTGCCGGAGATGCGCACATTGATGTCGGAAACCGGTGTGATAACTGTGACTTTAAAGGATGTCTTTTTTTCGGAACCGTCCTGTGCTGCGCAGGTGATAGTGGTTGTTCCCGGTGACTTGGCGGTAAGTACGGCAACATTGGGATAAGAAAACTTTTCATCAGAGTAACATTCCACATCGACAATGTCTTTATTGCCGGTAGTCCAGCCAACAAAATTCTCTGAGCCGGTGACGCTGGCGACAACCTTTATTGTCCTTTCGTCAATCTCGTTCCTTCCGGTCTTTACGGTAAAGAGCTGAAGAGATGAAAGAGTCTTTTTATATACAACCTTGTAGCACTCACGATCTTCATCTCTTGTGGGATATGTTTCATCGTCAATGTCATAAATGTCTGTTGTTATACCGGTGGTTTTGGAATCGGTCAGGTCGATATAAAACAGTTCGGATGTGACTTTGCTGCCGTCAGTAGCAGCAGCTCTTATGGCAATGGGATTTTCCGGAGGTACAGCATCTTTGGACACGGTGAGCTTTCCATCTTTTATGGTCAGGCCTTCAACTCCGGGGGTAAAGACTTCGCTATCGCCGGGGGCAACAGTGCCAACCTCCCAGTTTACTTTTTTATTTGCCGCATCCTTTGGTAGGATTGCTGATGCTTTATAGGTTGTTGTGGCGCCCTTAAGTGCGTATTGAGGCCCTGATATCCGGATCTCCGATACCGGGATAGTCACCTTTACGGTTATTGTTTTCTTAAGGCCCGAGCCGTCTGTGGCGGCTACGGTCACTTTTGCAGTACCCTTACCTGTTGCGGTTAAGGTGCAAGATGTTCTGCCTTCATTAAAGCCTGTTTCGGTTACCGATACGATCTTTTCATTAGAGCTGGTAACAGACAGCCATGCTCCGTTATCGGCAAAGCCGTACATGTTGCAGTAGCTGTAACCTTCTCTTTCAGATCCTTCAGGAGCCTTTGCCAGACTTATTGAAGCAGGAAGGTCCTGATATGTGGAAGCGTTTTTTACTGAGACAGCAGTGGCTTTATTGATGATGTCTATGCTTTTTGCAAGAGCAAATCCGCCCTCATCTTCAGAGATTGCTGCAAGATAATACTTTTCTCCTGCGTGAGCATTTTCTGAAACGGTAACTTTCTTTTTGCCCTGATCAAAAGAAATAACGGAAGGGTCTGCTGGTGTTGTCTCATCCTCTTCAAGTATTTTCCATGTGACGTTCTTGTTGTCAGCATTGGAGGGTGTTGTGGCAAGTTTATAAACAGCTGATGCCCCGGGGGCGATATAGTCCTGTCCTGTTATGGTCATTCCTGTAACCAGCTGTTTGACGGTTACCTTAAGCTCAGCCTTCTTGCCGGAACCATCCTTGGCTGTTGCGGTGATCTTCGCAGTTCCTTTGCCCTCAGCATGTACGTACCATGTGCCGGTTGCTTCGTCTAAAGAAAGAGAAGCAACTTTAGTATTACTGCTCTTAAAGGTGACGGGAATGCAGCAATAACCGACATCAGTAGTAGTGCTATCTAAGGCAGTTACCCGGCACCAAAGACCTGCAACATCTGCCAGGGCTTCCTCGGATACTCCCTCGGGAACTCCCTTATATAGTGTCAGGGGGTCTTCCTGAGGAGCGCCGCCCTTTACACAACCTAATGCAATTGATGCCGTCTTTTTATCGGGAGGGCAGGTAACCTTCACGGTAACGACAGCTTTTTTACCCGAGCCGTCCAGAGCAAGACAGGTAACTTTGGCAGATCCGGCTCCTACAGCAATAACATTGCAGGAATTGGGAGATTTGCCGTCTGCCGATGGCACAGATTCAACCTTCACAACTGCGTTATTGGAAGAGGTCCAGGAAAAGCCCACATTCTGCCATCCGCTATAGCTGTCGGGGGCAGTCGCATCGTAGAGAATGTTATTCTTTGCATCTACGAGCTTTTTGATCTCTATGGATTCGAACTTGTAGCCTTCGCGTTCATCGCTGCAGACATAGGGAAGGCTGAGGGAAGATGTATCCAATGTGAGGGTCTTAAGAAGACTTACACTTGACACAACATCGATAATGACAGAAGATGACACTTTTGAATTTACAGCAGTACAGGTGACTACAAGCTTCCCTGTCTGTCCGGCTTTTGTAGTCAGCTTACCTGTAGACCCGTTGATGGTTGCCTTTGACAGATCCCCGTCATAGTATGAGGAGATTGCCCAGGTGACTTTCTCGCCGGTAGGAAATCTGTTATTTTCATCTGTATTATCGTAAACTGCGGCTGAAAGAGTAAGGCTCTTTCCCGCAAGGAGAGTTATTGTGCCGGGGGTATTGTTCTTCATCGGCGCACCGAAGATCTCTACTGATGGTTTTGATACAGGGGGATCCTCAATCCGGAATTTGAGAGTGGTATAACCTGATATAACTCCCATTCCTGTGATGGCCAGAGCTTTGACGGTAATGATGTTGTTTTCATCAGCATCATTTTTGATGTCACTGACATTTATGGGGCCTTCATAAGAGGTGCCGTTTGTAAAGGACGGATTTGTTCCGTCAGTGGTATATACGAGAGTAGTACTTTCGTTGGCGGCCCGATCGCCGTTAAATCCTGCTGCTGTTATCGTTACCTTTGATGTGGCAACAGGGAAAGGGTATTCTGCAGTCGTGGAGTTTCCGTTATGAGAAGTCCATGAGTATGTCTGGTCCGGAACTTCCTCGTAGGGGGCGGTTACTGAAATGGTAGGGGCTGTGGTATCGCCGTTAAACAGCTTGGCGAGATTGATTATTCCTGCGCCTGCGCCGGAGTAGGAGACCGGATCGGCAGCTCTTTTCAATGCGCTTTCCATTTCATCGGGGTCAACATGACCGAAGGCGCTCATGTAGAGAGCACAGGCAGCGGAGACGATGGGAGTTGCCTGGGAAGTGCCGCTCATGGGCTCATATCCGTTGTCAAAGACGGTTGAATATATAGTGTCACCGGGAGCTGCTATGTCAGCCCAGGAGCCGGTATTTGAAAAGTCAGTGGGTCTTCCGTCAAAAGAGGTTGCGGCAACGGAGATGACGTGGTCGTAACAGGCAGGATAGCTCATTACGCTTCCGCTTTCGTTTCCCATGGCTGCCACCAGTGTCACACCCTTTGAATATGCAATTTGAGCGGCTGTGTCTACGACATTGGAATACTCAGATCCGCCAAGGCTCATGCTGACAATGTCTGCTCTGGGTGCTCCGGGATTTTCATCGCCGTCGTTATATCCGGCAACATACATGATTGCTTTGGAAAGATTTTCGTTAGTGAAAGAGCAGACAGGATAGCCTCTTTCGTCAACTATAGGTTTTCCCTGATCATCCAGCATCTGGGTATATGCATTGATCGGCATAATGGTTGCTCCCGGAGCAACGCCGGAACCGCCTTTGCCATTTCCGAGTTCAGCACCGATTATTCCGCAGACGTGGGTTCCGTGATTGTTATAGAATATTTCATTTCCGTCTTCATCTGTATCATATGTGACAAGGCCCGAAGGAGCTATGAAGTTGTCGCCAAAGTCAGGGTGATCCGCACAACCAGTATCAATTACTGCCACAGTTATACTGGAGGATCCTTTTGTTACTGCCCATGCAGCATATGCGTTTATATACTGAAGGTGCCACTGGTAATATGCAGGATTTTCTGAGTTAGAAGGATTCAGGAACGGATCCGGATGCTCAAGGCTCTCATATACCATTTCCCAGGTCTGCCAGTATTGGCTTCCGTCATTGGGAGATGCTCCAAAGAGCTTTGGAGAAGAAACAGACCCTGTTAATTCAGGCTCAATCAGCTGCATTGTATAATTGGGTTCGACTGCAGGAAGGTCGAGCCCGGAATCAAGGGCGTAGGCAAAAGCAGAGGCCACATCGAGGGGGCTATCGGAAAGGTCAATTACAGCAACGCCGTAACTGTAATCCTTTAGCTCTGCAGAATACGCTTCAGCAATCTGCTGTGCGTGTTCTCTGCTGTCAGCCATACAAATGACTTCATTTTCTACATAGTTAACCCCTGGTACAAGGTCATCAAAGTTATCAAGCACGTTGTGGGAAAGGAGCTCCCTCTTTGCTTCCTCTTCCTCGGGAGAAAGGACATAGCCTTCGGGCATGCCGTTAACACCCTCGGGAAGCTCAGCGTCTTCTTCATTATCCGGGAGTTCAGCGGAGTCTTCGGTGCCGGATTCATCTTCCGATGTCTCTTCGCTCTCATCATCACTCTTTTCATCTGATGAAGCTTCAGATTTTTCGGTATCGTCGACTATTTCCTTATTATCATTATCAGTATCGGTAGCATCTTCACTGCTGCTATCCGTGATATTCTCGGATTCATCATCGGTTTCATCAGAAGGATCAGTTGATTCTGATTCTGAAGATGAGGCTGAATCAGCAGAAGAGTATTCGTTTGCGGATTCTTCATCATCTGTTTGCGTATCACCTGAGAGCACTGTTTCAGGAAGCGGAGAATCTTCCGCTGCAAGAGCAGTGCCTGACTGTCCTATCATCATTGCGCCTGACAGGATAAAGGCCATGATTTTGGTTAATGTTTTTCTTTTCATAAAATCCCCTCACTGAACAGAATGAATGTATATAAGACAATTTTATCACACTATTGCGCATGTGAAATTTTGAGGTTTAAGACATGATGTAAAAGCCCTTGACCTCATGGAAAAATAGTGTACTCTTAAAGTGAAAGTAAAATAACAGGAGGACGGATAATATGTGCCTTTCAACAGCATACAGGGAGTCCAATCCCGAAGAAGTATTAATGGAATATGTCAGCGCCATCAACATTGACGGCGAAGAGATCACCCTCACCAATCTCATGGGAGAGCGCAAGACATTTAAGGGCAGCCTCAAATTTGCAGACCTTACAGGAGCTGTCATCAGGATTGACTGCTGACGCAAGGCAGGAACGATATAGTCTTGCAGGATTTTGAATGTTACCATGCACAGTTATAAAATAAAACCGGGCTTTTCGGAGCTCGGTTTTTGCGTTGTGGCGTAGATTTTTGGAGGGATAGCAGCGTCAGGCTTCCGGGCAGAAATGCGCAGTTCTCGGACGAGGATGATGATTTTCAAAACGAAGTAAGCACCAAATGCCGATTGCTCTGAGCAACGTCGAAATGAGGCATTTGGTGCTTAATGAGTTTTAGAAAATCACACCGCAGACGAACGCAAGCATTTCTGCCCGGACGCCTGACGCCCCCCGCCCACCAAAAAGGACCGCCACACCGAAGTGTGACGGCCCTCGTTTTTTCTTAAGCTTCGAAATCTGCCTCTACGTTTTCCTTCATGGAGTAAGGCATTGCAGTTGCATCTTTTCTCTCCATGTTGTCGAAACGCTTGATCATCATAGG
>JAEEGL013458285.1_pt1 | contig 13936 bp, 9 predicted proteins | sample 9134231 | NCBI WGS metagenome assembly JAEEGL01 (sample SAMN16246548, study PRJNA631951) | gut metagenome | biome: gut microbiome; feature: rumen; material: fiber-attached | host: Bos | place: Iran: Karaj | collected 2018-10
AAACGCATTGACCGGCGCGAGAAGAGAATTCAAAGATTCATTCAGTTATATGGATAAATATGAACTGTGCTACCTCGGATACGACAGCAGGCAATTATCCGCGTCTTATACTACTTATATAGCAAAATACAACGCCCCAATCACGGTGATACTCGGCAGCGGCAACGTTTCCGACGTTCTCACGCTGGCGCATGAGTTCGGCCATTTCACTGAAGGTTTTCTGAATTACGGAATTATAAATAACATCGATATGAGCGAGATACCTTCTACGACTCTTGAATATCTGTTTTTGAGCCGGATCGACGATTCCGGTCTCGGAGCCAGGGAGATCGAAACGCTTAAAAAATACAAAAAAGCGTCGTCGCTCAATCTTTATATCTCGCAATGTCTTTACTACACGTTCGAAGACAGGCTCTACTCTATGGCTGAAAAAGATCTGACGCTCGACAACGTAAACGCCCTTGCCCGCGACGTCATTAAAGAATTCGGCCTCGAGGACTATTTTGAGTATTTCGATTACAGCTGGTCAATGATCGAGCATTTTTATCAGCAGGCGTTCTACGTAATTAGTTACGTTACCGCCGATTTCGTATCGCTTCAGATCGCTTCTTTGGAAGCGGGTAAAAAAGGCGACGGGTTCAAGATGTATCTCACCCTGATCAACTGGCATGACTCGAAGACTTTTACCGAACAGCTTGAATTCCGCAGTCTCGAATCACCTTTTTCAGACGGTGCTGCCGGTCTGCTCGTCACCAACCTTCAGAAGGTGTTAGGAATATGAATCTTTTCTCTTCTGCGAAATCAAAAAGGGCCGTGATCATCGGCGCGGCGCCGTCACCGAGGGGCGCTGAACTTATCTCTCCGGACGATCTCGTGGCAGTGTGCGACGGCGGTCTTGATTATGCTATCGATCGCGGTATACGTTTTGAACTGCTCGTGGGTGATTTTGATTCGTATACCGGTGAGCTGCCCGATACCGTCTCCGGTGCAGAGGTAATAAGGCTCCCCGCCGAAAAAGATGATACCGACGTCGGATTTGCGGTAAAAACGCTGCTTCGGCGGGGTTTTCGCGATTTTCTGATCATAGGCGGCGTCGGAGGCAGGCTCGATCACACACTCGGCAACTTCGCCGTTGCCGCCGATATAGCCGCGCGCGGAGGCCTGTGTGAACTGACGGGTGACAATGACGGCGAGATGATATACGTTTTCCGCAGCCGGACGATCGAACTGGTCCCGGAGGACAATGCGTACGTGTCGATCGTACCCTGGGGCTGTCCGAGGGCAACAGTTACCGCGAAAGGCTTCAAGTATCCGCTCGAGCACGGTACGGTGAGCGCCCGCTCGACGTTAGGCATAAGCAATGAATTTGCCGCCGTTTCCGGAACCGACGCTCCTCTTCCGTATATCACCGCCGAATCCGGCACGATAGCAGTAACCGTCACGCGCGCCTGAACCTGATCAGAACGTTTTATCGATCAGCCTCACGATGTGTTTATAAACAAGGAACGTAATGATGCAGTTGACAACGCTTTTTATTGCGTTGAACGGTATTATCGCCGGCAGCAGCATTTTTGCAACCACCTCTACGCTTGCACCCGTATAGATCGGGGTGATAAGCAGATTCAGCGGGATCATCACTACCGTCATTGTCAGCGCTCCGAATCCGAGAGCCGCTATAGCACCTTTGATCGTGTGGTGTTTTTTATAGATGAGTCCGGCCACCAGCGCCATTGACCCCGTAGCGACGAAATGCATAAGTATCCCCCACGGACCGCTTCCCGCGCTTACCGTTATGCCCTGGACGACCGACACGATGAGCGTCAGAAACAGTCCCGCGACCGGTCCGAACGCGAACGTCCCGATCAGTATCGGCACGTCTGCCGGGTCGTATTCGAGGAACTGGGCTCCGGGGAGAAACGGGAGCGGAAAGTGGATGAATGATACCAGTACGATCGACAGGGCTGCAAACATCGCCAGATATACAAACGTCATCTTTCCGCGCCGTTTTTTTGCATTGCCGTTTTCTTTTGCAGCAGTCTGCTTTTCTTTTTTCTCTTTTTCTTTCATAACAGCACCTCCTGCCCGGGCATAAAAAAACCCGAGGCTTATGTGCTTCGGGGATAACATCTGCTCTCGGGAAACGAGGCGCGGTCAATACCGTTCTCGCTCCTTTAAGTTCTCGTTTCTTTCATCCGGACTGTACCGTCGGCACCGGAATTTCACCGGATCTGCTTCGGCATGCGGGCGGTCAATTATTCCGACCGATCGTCCTGCCTTCGCTCGCGGGCTTTCACCGCCGGTGGGGAATCAAACCCCGCCCCGAAACGACAGGGATATTATACTATGTTTAATGGAAAATTTCAAATGGATAATGGAAAATTCCTGATTTAACCCAGCATCGTGATCAGCAGGCCGGCGGCAACGGCGGAACCGATAACACCGGCGACGTTGGGCCCCATGGCATGCATGAGAAGGAAATTGTCCGGATTCTCTTTATTACCGACCTTGTTCACCACACGGGCGGCCATCGGAACGGCAGAAACACCGGCGGCACCGATTAGAGGATTGACCCTCCCCTTCGTGACCAGATACATCACCTTGCCCAGCAGCACGCCGGAAGCGGTACCGAGCGCAAACGCGATCACGCCAAGCAGCAGGATGCCGAGCGTGCGGAGGTTGAGAAAAGCATCTGCCGTGGCAGTAGCCCCGACCGTAAGTCCGAGACATATAACAGAGATATTCATAAGGCTGTCGGTAGCGGTCTTCACCAGCCGCTCGACGACGCCGCATTCCTTCATCAGGTTTCCGAGCATCAGCATACCGATCAGAGGTGTCGCGGAAGGGATCACCAGCGCAACGACGAGCGTGACGGCGATCGGGAAAACGATCCGTTCTGCCTTGCTTACCGGGCGGAGCTGCTCCATGCGTACGGCGCGTTCCTTTTTAGTGGTTAAAAGCTTCATTATAGGCGGCTGGATGAAAGGCACGAGCGCCATATACGAATAAGCGGCGATGGCAATAGCTCCAAGCAGATGGGGTGCGAGTTTGGATGCGGTCAATATCGCCGTAGGTCCGTCAGCTCCTCCTATGATCGCGATCGCACCGCCTTCCTTCGCGGTAAATCCGAGCAGATTCGCGCCGATATACGTGATAAAAATACCCACCTGAGCCGCTGCCCCGAGAAGCAGGCTCGAAGGACGGCTGATAAGAGGCCCGAAATCCGTCATCGCACCCACGCCCAGGAAGATCAGGCACGGGTAAATACCAAGTTTTACACCTAAATAGAGAAAATCAAAGAGTCCGGGCGAGACCGCCTCCGCCTCACCGGCAGCGGCACCGGCATTGCCCGCAAGCAGCGACCAATCTATATGGCCTCCCGCAAATATCTCTTCGTGGAAAACACCGCCCGCGGGGATATTGGCCAGCAGCATGCCGAACGCTATCGGAACAAGCAGCAACGGCTCGAATTTTTTAGCGATCGCAAGGTACAGCAGAAGCGCGGCGATGCAGAGCATCACAAGCGTTTTCCATCCTGTGCCCGTAAAGTCTGTAAATATTTTATAAAATCCCGATTGGGTGAATAAACTCTTGATCGTTTCCCAGATTTGCATGATCTGCGGCTCCTTCCGGACCGGTTTTTGAGTAATGATACAGTTTCAGTATGCGGCTCGAGACGAGGTCAGTTTCTGCCTACACGCCTAAACGACAACACTTTGAATCTGCGCTTTCCGTTCTCGCTCTCGAACGCGTCGATGGCCGCGGTCAATGCACAGATCACCTTCGGATCGATTTTTCCGCCGTCAATATCCCCGGATGTCTTTTCTGTTCTTTCATCCGCGCTCTTTTCAGCATCATCATTACCCGTTTTCACTTTCACCACGGTAGTCTCACGCGTTTTATTCACGCGGACGGGCTTCTTTTTTCTGTTTTCAATGGCTCGCGAAATAAGCGACAGCAACAGTATGAACAGCACGATAACGCCGAGCACCGCGAACACATACGCAAGGCCTGTCAATACTATTTCAGTCATCGTCAAAACACCTCCCGTGGTCGATCTGTTTTGCGATGTAATTGTACCATTTCCGGTAGCGGGAATCAAGAGCGGAGCACCGAAGCGCGGGCTGAATACTTGAAATAAACACCACTTTCATTTATAATGAAGCCGTCAGGAGCGGAGAAAAAACCGTCCGCAGAAACCTCGAGGAAGTGAAACGCCGTATGAAAAGATTCTTTTTGATCATTTTGGGTATAGCTGTCGTATTGTCAGGGATGTACGGCTTTAATACCGCCCGCGCCGAAGACAGGAGTATGGAAGTATCCGTAATAGACGGAAAAATAATTGTCACATCATCCGGAGATTTCGGCATTAAAGACTGGATCGGCATCTATAAACCGGGCGAAGGACCCGGGACGGAGACCGCGTCGCTCGTATGGTGGTACACGGGCGGGAACGGCGGCACCGTGACGCTTCCCGACGACGTCAGCAGAATTTACAACAACAGACTCGACGAATTTATATCCGACGGAAAAATCATACCCGGAGAATATAAAATATTTGCGCTCGCAGACGACGGATATGAGCTGATCGAAGAAATATCGCCTGTAGAAATAACGGTCGGACCGGCAGAGGCAGATATTGCCATCGACTACGACGCCAGTTCGTTTATCGGAAGCGAATTCCGGCAGATTTACTGGAACGGAGAAAAATTCAACAACTATGAAGGCGGAGAGAAACCGGCCGCGGCACTGGCAGGAATATTAAACGCTGACGGAAAAGTTGACGACGCAGGCGGTACAGGAGCAAAACTCGGGCTCGCCGGATGGGTCGGATTCGAACAGGATATCGTAGCGTTCGGATCCATTGTCAACGACGCCGTGATCTGGAGCGATGCTTTCGATAAAGGCACAGACAATGATATAAAATCTGAGGACAAGGGCGGCAGGTTTGCCAGGAAGTATGAGGTCGAGATCGATCTCAGCAAACTTACGGGTGAATACACCGCAGGCGTCATCGTCGCGCTGTCGGACGGCACGCTTGTAAAACTAAATTCGACCGCATCTCCCGCCGAAAACACATTCATATCGTTCATCGGCCCCGATAAGGATAATACGGCCGATCTGAATATCGAAACGGGCGACGACGTTGACAATGTCCCCGGTGCAGTGCTTATGTTCGACCGTGAGGACAATTATTCTCCGTTTTTCGACGGTCTTAACGAGATCTCCGGCATTGAATACAGCGACGGGCTAAAATGTTTCGTTGTGACGATGGATGATGCTTCCGATCCGTTTTTTACGTTCAGCTTCCCGAATCTGATCTTCTCTGACGAAATGCCGGATATCAGCGCTGACGATTACAAGGTGATATCGATCGGCATCAGGCAGTCTTACGACCAGATCAATAAAGGCCAGTTTTTCTACGGCACGAGCGAATTTCCGGGCTACAACGAGCCCCAGAGCGTCCATCTGACGTACAAAAAAGACGGCGACTACCAGGCGCTGTATATCGACCTCAGGGACGCGGCAATGTGGGCCGGTGATATCGGGAACTGCCGTCTGGATCCGTTTTACACGTGTTCAGGACATTGCGATTATGAGCTTTATTATATAGCCTTTTTCAAGACGATGGCGGGAGCCGTAGAGTTTGGAAAGAACTGGGAAGAAGCTAAAAAGAACGGGACCGAAATGGCTCCTTACGCTACCGCCACAGCCGCTCCGACCAAAGCCCCGACGCAGGAACCCGCGACTCAGGCTCCGACGGACGCACCTGTCACCGCTGCTCCCGCTACGAACGGCTCTGATACCGATCCTCAGGCCACGGCCGCTCCTTCGGCGAATCCGGGCAGGGATCATCGGGACGGAAATGGGATAGGCGCAGGTCCGGTCATCGGCATCGCTGCCGGTGTCATTGTCATCGCTGCTGCTGCAGCAATAATTATCGTTAGAAAGAGGAAAGGGGAAACCGCAAAATGAATGCAAACTTTAAAAAGGTATTGTCCGCGCTGATCGCGCTTTCGATACTTCTTCTCTCTGCATGCGTAGGAAATAAAAACGGTCAAAATACACCGGACCCGTCGCAGACTCATTCGGACGGACAGGTATTGACCCCGACATCCGCTCCTACTCAGGCACCTGCGACGGAGGCTCCGACCGCCGTCCCGACTGATGCCCCGACGGACATCCCTACGGAAGTTCCGACCGAGGTCCCCACCGAAGCGCCTACAGAAGTACCGACCGAAGTGCCCACTGAACTGCCTACTGAGGAACCAACCGAAGAACCTTTCGAACGCCCCGCGGTAAAGTTCTCCGATATGGTCTACGAGCGGCCGGATCTCGATCAATGCGTTAATAAAATGACCGCCTTCAAAAATAAGATCGAAGCCGGGACCGCCGGGCAGGATGAAATAATCGACGACGCTTTCGAGTTATTCGGCGAAGAGATCGCAAACTGGAATTCAATGTACTCGATCTCGAACATTTATTTCTCGATCTCCCCCTTTGACGAATACTGGAGCGGCGAGACCGGATTCTATAACGACGCAAACCCCGTACTGGAGAACAAACTGGATCAGGTCCTCGTATCATGCGCAAGATCCTGGTATAAAGAGATCCTCGAAAGCGAACTGTTAGGCGAAGGCGTGCTAGACAGATACGTTAACGGCTCAGTCTTTACCGAAAAATTAGCCGAACTGAAGCAGAAAGAAGCTGACCTGATAACAAAGTTTGAAACTATCGATTATGACTCTCTTGTATTCAAAGTAGGAAGTTATTCAGGCACGTTCGAGCAGCTTTACGCACGGTTCGAAAAATCAGGCAACTACGAATTTCTCGAGGCGCTGTACGCAAATTACATGCTCGCGATAAAAAAAGCGGCGGGATCGATATTCATCGATCTTGTAAAGGTCCGCCACGAGATGGCTAAAGAAGCAGGTTACGACAGTTACGAAGAATATGCGTTCAAAGAAGAACTCGAGCGCGACTACACCCCGGAAGAGGCTTTAAAACTCACAGAAGGTATGCGCGATATAATCAATCCTCTGCTGGCCGGAGATCTGTATACGTCGAAATTTATCGAAGAGTATTCACAGTTTGTCCAGTACCCGGTCATGCTCTCATACGGCGAAGTGATGGAATACTCCGGAAAAGGACTCGCAGCGATTGACAGCTCTCTTGCGGAAGTATTCAAGTATATGGAAGATCTTGAACTCTGCTACCTCGGATATGACAGCGACCAGGTAGGCATGTCGTTTACAACGTTTATAGCGAATTACGCTGCACCGTATATTGTCATCCAGGGAAGCAGCGATATCAACGATATGCTCACGATGATCCACGAATTCGGCCATTTCTATGACAATTACATCAATTTGGGCGGCAACGTGAATCTCGACATCTGTGAGGTGTCGTCGACGGCACTGGCGCTCCTGTTTTCGCGTTATCTTGATCAGATAGACGGTTTCAATTCGCAGCAGCGCACGGCTTACAGCGCTCAGCTGAAGCTAAACACTCTCGACATATTTGCGTCGCAGTCAATGTATCACAAATTCGAGCATATGGTTTACCTGCTCCCTGAAGAACAGCTTTCCATCGACACGCTCAGTGCGATAGCACTTCAGGTGGAAAAAGAGTTCGGTTCGGAAGAAGGTCAGTTTGAGGATATGTGGCCGATGATCACCCACTTCTTCATCCAGCCGTTCTACGTGATAAGTTACGTCACGTCAAGCGCGGTCTCGCTCCAGATGTACGAAAAAGAGCTCGAAAACAAAGGCAGCGGCATCGAATCTTATATGAATTTCATCAACGCATATGATCCCGCACAGTCGTTCAGGAACAGTGTGGAACAACTCGGGCTGAAGCTCCCGTTTACCGACGAAGGCCTTGCCTCAGTAAAGTCGGCAATATACAAGATGATCAATTAAGCCCTGCAAAAAGCCTCCGTAAACAGCTGCCCCAGCCTGATCACGCTGTCTGAATCGTAATGGTATATGTCAGGCGATCCGTACGGTTCGTTCTCCGTGGTCAGTCCGGCGGCAATAGTATCGATAAACACGCAGTTTTCACGGTCCGCAGCAAACCGGCGCTTAATATCGTTGACCCGGGCGTGAAGCGGCCAGATCGTGCTGATGCCTGCGTCTGCAAAAACGCAGTTCTCGTCAATATATCCGCTAAAGTCGTCGCAAAAGTCGCCGATCAGCCCGGCATACCTTTCCGCATACTTCTCAGCATGTTCCGGTACGTCGGCGTCCCCTTCGCCCTGCATCCAGCAAAACGCCTTAACCGACGGAGCCATGCCCCGTTCCTCAAGCGTACGGATGCTTTCGCGCAGAAGCTTCACAAGCTCCCAGTAGCACCAGCCCGCGTAGGCCGGGTCGCCCATGCCGTCGTTAAGTTTCACGGCTTTCAGGTGCTCCTCGCCGCCCCTGCCGTACTTGCCGCCGCACGACGGGCTCAGCCAGTCGCACCACAGCGACGTAGCGCCGAACGCACATTTGACGATATAAAAATTGCCGTCAGGGTACCGGCGGTCAAGTTCTTCCGCGATGCCGAGCTCCGGGCCTATCGTGCGCTTCGTGAGTTCGGTGCAGCCTATACCTGAAGGCACGAAACTGCCGCTTTTTTTATCGTGAGAATAATAGTTGATCGGCACGTTTGCATACCCTTCGTTCCATTTTTCGATGCGCACAGCGTCAAAATGCGCCGGAAGGCATTCTACGTGACCGACTCCTACGGCATTCGACTGCCCGGCGAGAACGATAATTTTTGCCTCTAACGGTTGCTTTAACATTGAATGATCCTCCTTACCCTTCGAGCGTGACCGTCCCTGTAAGCCCCGAGCACGGGATCGGGATGAAAGAAGAAAACGGGTCGGGAACAAGATGTGCAGGACTGTTTACGACGTCAACGATCATGCGGTGTTTTCCTGCTCCGGCGAATGAAACGTCGAAAGTCATATCCCGCTCCAGCCCGGTGCCAAGATCCCTGCCGTCCAGCGTGACTTTTACGATCTCCCCTGCCGCGGAGATCCTTAAAACCTTATCACCTTCTGATATGGTTAACGTTCCCTCGTACCTGACGGTGCCGTGGAAACGTTCATATCCCGGTCTGGCCGTCAGATCTTCTCCCTGCATAAGATCGATCCGCTCCGTGCTGCCGTCGGTCCCGATCAGTGTCACATTTGAAAGATCGAACTTTGCAGGGCGGCAATTCTTCCAATCTCTGTAATCGTACGCGGCGCATTGACGATCGTCAATCACCAGCAGTACCGATCCGGACGGCGGCAATACCACTTCGACTTTTCTGCCTTCCTGCCTCGGTTTATAGTACGTCCCGTTCCAGGCGTCGTAAAACCTCCGTTCGCGGTCATCCGGGAGCTCCACGGTAAATCGCATCAGATCAAAATCATCTTCTGAACACAGGAAAAGCGCTTCCCCGTCTCCGTCGCAAGTCCGGTAATATTTCAAAAGCGGCAGAGGCTGATCTATTCTCAGACGTCCGTTTTCACTCACTGTTTCGGCCAAAAATCCGGTCAATTCATTGTCCGGAACACATTTGAACGGGCAGATCGCGCCGTTTTCGGCATTTTTAGGAGGCTTGCCGCCGCTGATGACGACGCTGAAACCCTGCTCTTCGAGCTTTTTCAGTGATTTAAGCATATCAGGAGGCAGATATTCGCTCTCAGGCACTACGAGCACGGTGTATTTCCTGCCGCGTACCGTTCCGATACCGTCTTTAACTGTAATTTCGGGCAAAATATCGCCCCACACTATATCAAACGCAAAGTGGCCGCGGTCAATAATTTTTGCCGTTTTCTGGAGCGTTTCGCACACTCCGCCGCACCACTCCGCCTCGGCATTGTATAAAACGGCAATATCCGCCGGGTATTGACCGCCGGACAATACGTGTGAGAGCTTTCTCATATACAGCATCAGTCTGCCGAACGCCGGCGCCTGGGCGTTATTGCCCCCTGCGTAAAAGTGCGGAGGACAATCCGCGTCCGGGAATTTCGGTGAGAATGCGTGCGGTACAAAGTGGTTTATGCCCCCCGCGAGCATGTGGTCAAGCATTTTTTTCATCATCGGTACGCCTTCTGCCCAACCGAATGCCCCGAAAATCTCGCACATCGTTCTCCCCTGCATCCGCGGCTCGAGCCTGGACAGCGACGACGGAAGCATCGCCAGCAGATAGTTGAAAAACTCCGGATCGGCCTCTCCCGCGTATATAGGCGCGGTGTGACGCATCTCGGTCATGCCCGGTATGTACTGGTTCAGCACGATATCTATCCCCGCCATATCCATCGGCGCGATCGTGCGGAAATAATGTCCGGTACCCTGACCGAGCCTCTGGTGCATATTAGAGTCTTCGATAACGTGACCGATATATTTAACTCCCCGCTCGCGGCACCACTCCCCCAGGAGTTTGCTGAAATTCGACGCTAAAAGCGAAGAAACGGCATCCATGTACGCCCAGCGCATCATACGCTGTCTGCCATCCGGGAACTCCTGAAACAGCTCCGGAAGTCTTACGCGGACTTCTTCCGCGCTGTTCCCAGTACGCTCTGCCATGACCGCACACAGATCGTCGCGATACGGAATGATCATTCCTTTTCTGCCGAGGATCGAGTAATAAGTCCCGAAATCATTTGCGAAACAGGGCTCGTCGGAGAAGAAGCCGGCGAAAGTATTGCCGAAATATTGTTTAAAATGGTCAAAATGAGGCTGGTATACCGCTTCGATCATTGACCGGCACGATCCTGCGGACAACATATCAATGTATTCCGGACGTCCGGGCGCCCACGTCGTGCGTATCACGTAAAAAATCCGCCACACGCCTTCGGGAACGCTCCAACTGAAGACGTTGCCGCCGCTTTTCGCTTTTCCGGTCAGATCGATCGCCTCGCCTGACGGAGCGCCCCCGTCGTTTTCTCTCCTGTATGCAGTCACGGAAATGATACTTTCACCTTCGCGAAGATCGGGGCATCTTATCCACACGTTTTTCTTCGGCCCCGCAAAATCCCTGTATTCCATGCGCATCTCGACACGCTTCAGTTCCGGATGAGTGTTTATATACGCGTTGGCAAAGCCGGTCGGGAAAAACTTGTCGTCAAGCAGCCATACCCTCATCCCGCGTTTTTTTGCGTATTCCAGCACCCAGCCCATATCTTCCCACCATTTCTCCTGCCCGAACTCCTGGTGGGTGCGCGATTCTAAGCAGAATTCGCGTATGTTTGCGTCATATATCGCATCGATCTCTTCCTTCAGCCTTTCGTGCGTCTCTCCGTGCATCCAAAGGAAAGGGAAAATATATTCCGTCGATTCATTTCCGGCCTCTGCTTCGTAAAGCCGTTCTTTAATACTTTTCTTTTCTTTGACCTGTTTAATATTAACTGGCTTCATAGTTGTACCCCTCCCTTAACTTATCGGTCACGCGGCCGTATCTTCAGCCGGAACTTCTTTGAGGTCTTTCGTCAGGTCTTTTACCCACTTGTATTTTTTAAAATGCAGCATGACCCACGGAATCTTTCCTACCTCGTCTAAACAGGTAAGAGCGTATACAGCGACCGGATGCCAGTGGAACACGAACGTACCGAGCGCGGCCAAAGGAACGGCGACGCCCCACATTGTCACCGCCAGACTGTATGCGTCGAACGAGGTGTCTCCGCCGGCGGAAAAAATACCGTTGATCACTATCGTATTGACCGCGCGGCCTATCATATATACCGACAGCACCAGCATCATCTCGAGCAGATATTCGAGCGCCTTGGGAGTCAGTTTAACGAATGCCATAAGCGCCGGAGTAAATACGAGCATCAGCAGCGCCGATACACCGCCGCAAATGAATGCGATCACCGCCATCCTTCGGCCGTACAGCTTGCCCCTCTCCAGGTCGCCCTTCCCCAGTTCCTCACCTACGATAATACCTCCGCCTGTTGCCAGGCCTCCGCACAGGCAGCACACGAGATCACGCACGACGGCGGCAACGGAATTGGCCGCGGCTGCGTCTTCGCCCAGATGTCCCATGAACGCCGAATACGCCGTAAAACCTATCCCCCACATCAGCGACGCGCCTAAAAGCGGCAGCAGACATTTCCGAAAATCGCGGGACAATATTTTGTTCCGTCTTACAAGCCTTTTCGCCTCCGGCCTTATGAACCCTCTCAGGAACGACAATACCAGGCACCATAACAGTTCAACGACGCGTGAGATCAGCGTGGCGGTCGCAGCGCCCTTCACACCCATAGGCGGTATCCCCATCAGGCCGAATATGAGCACGGCATTCAGCACGATATTTAGAATGACCGTCACGGTGCTTATGATAGCGGCGTGGTTCTGCTTTCCGATTATTTTGTACATGCATAAGTAGCACTGTGAAACGCCTGTGATAAGGTACGACCATCCCGCGATGCGCAGGTATTCCGCACCGCTGTCGGCGAGGACGTCAACGTCCGTGAATATCAGCATGAGAGGCCGCGGGAAGAACACGCAGCCGATGAAAAACAGTATCGAGATGGCAACGTTTAGGCGCAGACCGATGCAAAAGATGTCGTTTACCGCCTCTTTATTTCCCCGGCCCTGGTACTGCGCCGCAAGCACCGTAACAGCAGAAACGACAGCGAACAGGAACATATTCTGCACGAACTGTATCTGCGTTGCCAGCGAAACCGACGACATCTCGTTCTGACTGCTCTGCCCAAGCATAATAGCGTCCGCCGCGGCAACGGTAGCAAGCATCAGCTGCTGGAACGCTATCGGCAGCGTCATGCGCATCAGGCGACGGTTGAATTCTCTGTCCGAGAACAGTTCCGCGCGCGTCAGTCTTCTGCTTTTTTCTCCTTGCGACATGTCTGCCTCCGGTCATTCATTGCTGTGGTCAATTGTTCCACATTCGTCCTGTTTTGTCAAACGGTTTATTTTCAGATTACCAACAAATAGTAAAAATCCGGTTGCAATCTTAATAAAACAATATTATAATGGTCAATCGTAAAAACAATATTGGAGGTTTTACTTATGGCAGTTGTAAAAGTTGCTATTAACGGATTCGGCCGCATCGGCCGCCTTGCTTTCAGACAGATGTTCGGCGCTAAAGGTTACAAAGTCGTCGCCATCAACGATCTGACCACCCCGAAGATGCTCGCTCATCTTCTCAAATATGACACCGCTCACGGCCGCTACGACCACGATGTCACGTACGATGATAACTCCATCACTGTAGATGGAAAGAAGATCACCATTTACGCCGAAAAAGACGCTAAAGATCTTCCCTGGAAGAAACTCCACGTTGACGTAGTTCTCGAGTGCACCGGTTTCTACACCTCGAAGGCTAAAGCTCAGGCTCACATCGACGCCGGCGCTAAGAAAGTCGTTATTTCCGCTCCCGCCGGAAACGACCTTCCCACGATCGTTTTCAACGTTAACCACAACATTCTCAAGCCCGAGGACAATATCATCTCCGCCGCTTCCTGCACCACGAACTGCCTTGCTCCTATGGCTAAGGCGCTCAATGATTTCGCTCCGATCCAGAGCGGTATCATGACGACCGTGCACGCTTACACCGGCGACCAGATGCCTCTCGACGGTCCCCAGAGAAAAGGCGATCTGAGAAGATCCAGAGCCGCAGCCGCTAACATCGTTCCGAACTCCACCGGCGCTGCAAAAGCTATCGGCCTTGTTATCCCCGAACTCAACGGCAAGCTCATCGGCTCCGCTCAGAGAGTTCCCGTACCGACCGGCTCCACGACGATCCTCATCGCAGTCGTAAAGGGCAAGGACGTCACAGTTGAGGGCATCAACGCCGCTATGAAAGCAAAAGAGTCCGATTCCTTCGCTTACAATACCGACCTCATCGTTTCCTCCGATATCATCGGCGAAACGCACGGCTCCATCTTCGACGCTACTCAGACAAAAGTCACCAAGATCGACGACGACACATATCAGGTACA
>JAEEGL014466530.1_pt1 | contig 13936 bp, 14 predicted proteins | sample 9134231 | NCBI WGS metagenome assembly JAEEGL01 (sample SAMN16246548, study PRJNA631951) | gut metagenome | biome: gut microbiome; feature: rumen; material: fiber-attached | host: Bos | place: Iran: Karaj | collected 2018-10
GCATGCCGCCAGCGTTCATCCTGAGCCAGGATCAAACTCTCAATAAAAAACGAATTTCTATATAAAATTCATTATTTCAAGTTTTGATCACAAAGCTACTCAATTTGACTTTTTTACTTAGTTTTCAAAGATCTTTTTGCATTCTACTTTCCCGAATGCACTAGTAATATAACAAATCCTTTTTACATTGTCAACTTTTTCTTTTACAAAGTGTTAAAAACTATTATATTACTTAAAAATATTGCCTTTTCTTGCAACATTCCTACCAAGTATATAATAAAAAAAAGTTATTTTCAAGAAGAAATTAACTTTTTTTCAAATTTTTGTACATTTCATAATACTTTTTTACAATTCCATCTTCAAATGGACCATAGTTCTCCTTTTTCAAAGCAATCAATTTTGATAACTGATACTTAATAACTCCATCCAATTCTGAACCATAATTCATCGTTTTCTTATGATAGTTATATTCATTCCTATCCAATACTCTAAATCCCCCATCAGGGAATACTCTTAAATCTAAATCGTAATCTATATACTTAATAACATTGTTTTCAATTATAAAAGGTGAAGCAATATTACAATAATAATATAAACCATGTTTTTTTAATTGACCTATAATATTAAACCAAGCCTTTTTATAAAAAAATAAAATTGCTGGTTCATTAGTCATATGACTTCTACCATCTTTTTCCGTAATCTTAGTTTTACCATTTCCACAAATCAAAACGTCTTCATTGTTTTCTAAAACTACCGCCGAATCAGAAGTGTGTTCTAACGAACCATCATGTTTATAACAATATATAGATAACTTATCTCCTTTTTTAATACTTTCCAAAAAAATCACGCTTTCGCATAACATTATACAATAAAATGAAAATATAAAAAAGTACCAAATTAATTGATACTTATTTTAACAACTCTAAAGCCTTATCATATTGTAAATCTTTATCGTCTTCATTTGTTACTTCATAATTAGGAGTAATACCAACTTCATCTATGTATTCACCATTAGGAGTATACCATTTAGCTCTTGTATATTTTATTAATGAACCATCTGATAATTCTTTAGTATTTTGGATTCTACCTTTTCCAAAACTCTTTTCTCCAACTATAATAGCATTCTTATTATCTCTTAATGCAGCAGCAAATATCTCTGAAGAGGAAGCTGAAGCACCATTTATTAAAACTACTATTTTATAATCAATTTCTTCTTTAGTTTTATCTAAAACTTTCTCCTTGCCATTTTTATTTTCAACAGAATACATAACATCACCTTTTTTCAAGAACATAGATATTACTTCTTCAGCAGAATCTAAATAACCACCATTATTATTTCTTACATCGACTATTAATTTGGTTATACCTTTCTTTTCCAATTCTTCTAAAATATTTTTAAATTGCTTTGGAGAATTCTTAGTAAATGAAGAGATCTTTATGTATCCAATCTTACTATCATCCAATTCAATATAATTATTTGTAACTATAGGTAAATCAATCTTCTTTACTTCAACATCATAAGTTGATTCTTTTCCATCTCTTTCAACGATAACTGTAACGCTCTTCTTTTTAGAAATATCTATTTCCCCAAAAACTGTGCCAAAGTTTTCTTCATTGATTTCATAACCATCCATAGATTTAACTATATCACCTACCTGAAGACCGATCTCTTCAGCAGGAGAATTTTTAAATACTTGAACAATTTCATTAATCTTTAATTCTATTCCTATTCCTTTATATGTTCCTTTTAAAGATTCATTAAATGCTTTTGTTTCTTCCTTAGTTAAATAATCAGTATAATTTTCATCTAAATAAGAAGTCATTCCATCAATTGCAGCAGATACTAATTCTTCTTTATTGATATCTTCGTAATAATTATCTACTATTTCATTATAAGTAGTAACAAACTCATTTACTTCTTTATCTCTTATATTATTTAAAGTATTTAACAAAGCATTTGATTTAATTCTTTTATTCATATATGTACTTGTTACTAAAACAGAAATAATTACAGCAATTATCAAAAAGAACAACAAATCAAATATAGAATATCTTTCTAAAAAGAAGCCATTAGTTTTCTTATTATCATTTTTTAGCTCTTTTTCTTCTTTTTCTTCTTCAACAATTACCTTTTCTTTTTTTTCTACTTTTTTAGTAGTACTTTTTTTCTTTTTACCTTTCTTATTATTATCTATCTTCTCATTCATTTATCTTACACCACCAATTCTACATATATTATATCATTAAATCAAAAAAAAAAGAATTATTGAACTCCTAATTCTTTTTTCATCTTAGCTAAATCATTTATATATTTTTCTACCTTTCCATCTTTAACTTTTATCAAAGTAGCATCCCCAAACATAAATGAATCAACAGTAGTAGCATTTACATTTTCTTTTTCTTTATCGTAGTAGCTAGCGTTTAACTTATTAGCTAAATCTACAGTATAAGTATGTAGAGATTCTTCCTTATTTTTATAATCATAGATGATAGCTGCCATATCACTAGCTGCAGCACCATTCTTATCATATACAAATACATAATAAGTATCATATGGTCTATTTAATATTTCTCCAACTATTGCTACATCATAATTTACTGATCCTTCAACTATTTCAGGTTCAGTTTCTTTCTTAAATAAATCTTTTGTAACAAAAGCTCTTGTTAATAGATAAACACCTGCACAAATAATAACTACTACCAATATTACAATACCGAACTTATACATTTCCTCTTGTTCTGCTGTTCTAATTTTCTCCTTTTTCATTTAAACCACCTTGGAGATATTATAGCACAAGTAAAGTGGAAAGCAAATAAAAGCTGTATAATAAATGTATACAAAAAAGATGCTTTATGGCATCTTAATTTGTTGCTTGTGGAGATAAAACAACACTAACATTCTTAGTAACAATATATTGTAACCTTGAATCAGTACCTTCTACCTTTACAGATACTGAATATGTTCCAGAAGTTAATCCTGTTAAATCAACATATGCTTCTATTGTTGAAGAATTCTCGTCTATTTCACTAATAACTTCCTCAACACCAATAACTTGAACTTCTATAGATTGATCATCTACTGATGCTAGATTAGCTACCAATCCATTTGGTACATTTCTAGTCTTTATCTTATTTACTTGTATTGTCTTTTGTTTAGCTTCACCAAAATTAAGTACTATAGTAGCATTTGGTTCACTAATTGATCTAACACCAGATGGTTTAGAAATTGTTACACTATAAGATTTAGAATTGTTATTTCCTTGGCCAGATACATCTATAGTAACTGGAACACTTTCAATAGTATCAATAATTGACTCTTCACCAAATATAGTTACATAGAAATCAGAAATATCTTTATCATTTATCTTTATTGATGATATAGCTTTACCACTTAGTAACTCTCCAGTTGTTAATACATTAACAGGAACTTTCTTAGAATATGAATCAAGTTCAACCTTAGCAGTTATACTTGTTGATACTATTTCAACATTTTTAACTACATTACCACTAATATCATAAGCAACTAAAGAAACATCTGTAATATCATATGAACCCTTTTGCGTAAACTCTGGACTATCCATATTAATTAATGCTTTTACAGTAGCAATCTTATCAAGAGTATCTTGAGCCCCTTTAACTACTACTTCACTCTTAGAAAGATCCACTTTCTTAACGCTTAATTTAGAATCCAATTTGTCTTGATTTAATAAATCATAAGATATACTTCTTATAGTACTTATCTTCTTCTTTATAGTAACAGTAACATAAGAAGGATCTAGTTTATAATCTAAACTATTAATTGTCTTATTATAAGTAAGTTTTACCTTTACAGGTGTATCACTATCTTTATAATCAGATAAATCTAATAATACTTCATTGTCCCCTAATCTCTTAGCAAGATATATCTGTCCTTTTTTACCAATTAATGTAATATCTACAGTCTCTGGTATATCTTCAACTACATATGCACTACTATTATACTTAACACTTATCTTTTGATTAGGTATTATATCAACTTCAGTATTACGATAGTTAGTTGCATCAGAATCGACAAATACGAATAGTATAATAGCAAATATAAGCGAAATATATATCAACATATTAGGTCTATTAATTAACTTTTCTAATTTACTTTCTTTACCTAACTTATCACGAACTTTATACACTATCGTACTAATAGGTGTAATAATTAATTTATCTATAATTGTATATATACCTCTTAATAATCTTCTAATTGGTCCTATTTTTCTTTTAGCCATTGATATCACCTCTATTTTCTAAAGATTCATCCTCAGCATCAGCAGCATAGAAAACTTCAGTTTTAGGTTTTAACTCATCTACTAACATCATTCTAAATTCATCTAAACTTAGATTATAATGAATTTCATGATCTACAGCAATAGATAATCTTCCTGTTTCTTCAGAAACAACCAAAGCTATTGCGTCACTTTCTTCAGCTATACCTAAAGCTGCTCTATGTCTAGTACCTAACTTTTTATTTAATGTTGGGTCCATACTGGTTTTAAATACAGCTCCAGCACATGTAATTCTATCTCCTTGAATAATTACTCCACCATCATGTAGTGGACTGTTTGGGAAAAAGATAGTACCTAGTAATGGACTAGTTAAATCAGCATAAACTTTTGTTGCTGGAATAATGTATTCAGATAGCGAAACATCTCTTTCTATAACAATAAGAGCACCTATCTTATTCTTCTTTAAATATTCAACAGCATCCATTATTTCATAAACAACTTTTTCTCTTTCTTCAACAGTCAATATTTTATTTCTTCCTAACAACTTAGTTCTACCTATTGATTCTAATACAGAACGAATCTCTGGTTGGAATAAAACAATGATTGCTAAAGGTCCCCATTCAAATACATACTCTAGTAAAATACCTACAGTATATAAATTTAATAAATCACTTACTACCTTAAGAATAACCAAAACAATAATACCTTTAAGTATTAAACCCATTTTTACATTATTCTTAACATTTTTTAATATATAATACGCCATGTACCATACGATAGATATATCGATGATCTTGGTTATAACACTCCATATATTGGATAAATTCATAAAATCTTCCTTCCTAGCTATTTAATTATAACAAAAAAAACCATAAAAATATACACATTTATGGTTTAATGTCCATTCAAATTTAATGGTGCGTTTAAATCCTCCCCTGCTTGTAAAGCAGCTGGTTGATTCTGTAAACTGGCTGGAGGAGTATTATTGTCAAGTGAAGCAGGCATTGGAGCTTCTAAGTCATTTCCACTTTTTACACCCATAGTTCCACCTAGTGACAAGTTCTTGTTTTTAATTTGACTTTTCAAAGCATCAACACTCATACTCTTCTCTCTTAATTCTCTCTTCTTCTTTTCAATCTCTAATATATTAGTGTTTTTATCTACATAAAAGCCAGCAATACCAAATGCCAAGAACATAGAAAGAATTAATAAAAGCCAAAACCAATCTTTAATAAAATCTAACATATCATCACTCCTAAGATATACTCAAATTCCTACCTTGAGGTTGAATCTGAATAAATGTATTTCCATCATTTACATTTAACACTGATCCATCTTCTAAAGTATATATTGTTTGATCCTTTCTCGATGCTTTAGACCACTTTATTGGAATTGCATATCCTTCTGAAATATAATAACCTGTTCCATTACCAACATTTTTCAAATCTTGTCTATCTTTATTTTCTCCATCATTTAAAGGATAATTATAAACTTGATAAGTAATAATATTTTTAAATGTATATTGATTTTTAGTTACCCAATCAGTATGTTCCTTCCCATTTACATATCTTTTATATACTTTCTTTTCTGAATCATACTGATAACTAGATACCACATTATTTGAGTAAGTAATAGAAACACTATTAGCTATTTTACTATTAGGAATAGATGCCATATCTACTGGATCAGCACTATAATGAAGTAGTAAATCTTTATTTCTCGTAGTTCTCTTACCACCTAAACCATTTTTAATTTTATCAATACTTGTAAATAAAGTATGTTCAGAAGAAACTCCAAGACTTTTATCTCTCCATCCAGTATTAGGTGAATCTGCTACTATTCTATCAACACCTAAAGTAGAAAAATCACTTTGAGCTTGTGGACTTTGTCCATGATGAACATATATAGCATCATTCTCTAATGCATAATCTAGATAGTAATGTCTAGAACTTCTTATAGACCCAATTCTTTCGGTATTCTGATCCATAAATAAAGCCATATATCTAGTTAGTCCACCCTCTACTATTATTTCATAAATAATATAAGCATCTTGTAACCCACTTTGTAATGGTCTTGCAACACCAATATTATTTATCATAACAGCAAATGGTCTACTAGTAGAATCAGGATTTACTATAGTGATTCTCTTTTCCTCTTTTGGCTCCTCTACAACCGGATCTTCTTTTTTCTCCTCTTCTTTTTTTTCTTCTTTCTTATCTAAATTAAATAAGAAACTCTTACCCTTAGTAGCAACAGCTGAAGTTCCAAAAATAACTATAGGTACTACTAACAATAATACAATAGCTAGTATCAAAGTCTTCTTAGTTACTTTATCCTTATCTATTTTTCTATCTCTTTTAACTATTTTAATAGCTTTTTCTTTTTTTTCTTCTTCCATAAGAATACCACCTTACTTCAATAAATTAGCATTTTCTCTTTTAATATCTCTTTCTTTAATAGACTGTCTCTTATCATAATTTTTCTTACCCTTACCTACACCAAGTAGAACTTTAATTCTATTCTTAACAAAGTATACTTTTAAAGGTACCAAACTATAACCTTCTCTATCTATTTTCTCTTTTAACTTTTTAATTTCTTTTTTATGAAGTAATAATCTTCTTGTTCTTCTTTCATCATGATTAAATCTATTTCCTTCTTCGTACTTAGCTATATACATATTAAGAAGAAATACTTCATCATTTTTAATAATAGCAAAACAATCTTTTATATCTCCAGAACCTTTTCTTAAAGATTTTATTTCCGTACCTTTAAGTTCTATTCCACATTCTATAGATTCTTCAATAAAATAATCATAATTTGCTTTCTTATTCTTTATCTCCATCTTCTACCTTATCCCCCTTAACAAGTTCAAAATCAACTAAAGAATTTTCTTTAGATGCTGCTACACATTTTACTCTAACTTTAGCTCCAAGTCTATACATTTTTTTAGTTGACTTGCCAACCATTGCTAAAAGATCAGGAACATAAGTATAATAATCTCCTTTTAAAGTTTGAACATGTACCAAACCTTCAACTAAATTTGGTAACTCAACAAAGAAACCAAAATTAGTTATTGTATTTATTATACCATCATATTCTTCACCTATATGGTTTTCCATATATTCTGCCATCTTCATATCAAGTACATCTCTTTCAGCTGAATCGGCTGCTCTTTCTCTTTCACTTGAATGAGAAGCAATCTCAACCAATGAATTATCTAAAGTCTTAATAGTAGTCATTGATAAATCATTTTCTATTAAATATTTCTTTAATAATCTATGTACTTCTAAATCAGGGAATCTTCTTATTGGACTAGTAAAATGAGTATATGCTTTTGAAGCTAAACCAAAATGTCCAACATTATCTTTACTATACTCTGCCTTTCTCATACTTCTTAAAAGTAAATTAGACAATATTTCAAATTCTTTCTTTTCCCTTAACTGCTCTAATATCTTTTGCATAGTCATTGGAGAAAATCCAGATGATATACCAGATAATTTATAACCAAGTATTTTTACTAAGTTCATAAACTCTTCAACTTTTTCTGGTTTTGGATCTTCATGAACACGATATATAAAAGGTAAATCCATATTATATATATGAGTTGCAACTGTCTCATTAGCAGCAATCATAAAATCTTCAATTAGCATTTCGCCTTCTTCTCTTACCCTTTTTACAACATCAATTGCTTTACCTTCATTATCTTGAATTATCTTAGCTTCATCTAATTCAAAATCAATATATCCTCTAGATATCTTTTCTTTTCTAAGTATCTTATGGAGTTCATTCATCTGTATTAGTTTCTCCGCAAACGGTTTATACTCTGGATCAACTACATTTCTAACTATGATATCGTTAACTTTATCATAAGTCATCTTCTTATTACTCTTTATATAGCTTGGAAAAATATCATAATTAACTATCTTACCTTTATGATCTATTTCCATCACACAAGACATGGAAAGACGTATAACACCTTCATTTAAAGAACAAATACCATTAGATAATTTATGAGGTATCATTGGAATAACTGTATCTGCAAGATATGAAGATGTTCCTCTTTCATATGCAGCATCACCTAAAGCAGTATTTTCTTTAACATAATGAGATACATCTGCTATATGTACACCCAACTCATAATTACCATTTTTAAGTATTTCTAAACTAATAGCATCATCTATGTCTTTAGTATCATTACCATCTATAGTAAATATCATCTGTTTAGTTAAATCTCGTCTACCTTCTAATTCTCTCTCAGATACTTCGTTAGGTATTAATTCTAATTCCTTTTCTACTTCCTCACCAAAGTCTTCATATATACCATGTTTATAAGCAATACTTAATATATCCGTACCAGGATCATTCTTATGACCTATTACTTTTACAACTTCAGCTAGATATTTTCTATTGTTAATCTGTTTAACAACTTTTACTAATACTTTGTGCCCTTCAACACAGTTTTTGACTTTTTCTCCAACTAAATCTATATCTACTTTTTTCTTATCATCATCTAGTTTTAAATAAGGTTTACCTTCACTAGAAAACATCACTTCACCAACTAGATTTTCTAATTCTCTTTTAAGTATTTTTAATACTTTAGCTTCTTTTCTAACTCCGGAAGTAAATATTTCAACTAAGACAACATCATCATCAATAGCACCATTAAAGTTACTATCATCTACATATAAGTCATCTTCTCTTTCTAATACTATAAATCCAAAGCCTTTTTTATTAACAGACAATCTACCTATTTTCAAAGAAGGACAATTCTTTAAATAAATATACTTATTTTTTTTAGTTCTAAAAACTAGATATTCATCCACTAACTGTTCTAATAATTCAGATAATTCTCTGTATTCATCTGCAGTTTTTAAACCCAGCATATCATTAATTTCAATTATTTCCTTAGCTTCATGAATATCTTTAAGCATATCAAGTAATTTATCTCTCACATTTATCACCCTTTTTATACATTAAGTAACATAAGTACAAGTTTTAACTCCCGCTTTATATTCCACTTCAACGATTTCATCTTGACTTACCGAAAACCCGGTTTTAGGATTTTCCAGATCTTTATCTAAAAAACCATATTCTATCAATTCTCGTGTCCTTAAATAACACTTATTACTCAAGCAATAATTTTTACTATCTGTCAAAGAAGTAAAAGCACTATCAATATAAACTATGCCTCCAGTACCTATATACTTAGAATCCATAACTAAACATGCCGCATCTGCTATTTGTTCCTTATAGCTTTCATAATTAGATTCCATCTGTTTACTTTGAACACCAAGCATATTAGAAGCAATCATAGTTCCTAAGATTGCCAATAAACCAATAGTAATAATAAGTTCGATTAACGTAAAACCATTCTTCTCCATACTATCACCTATTATAATTATAGCATACCAACTCAAATAATTATAGACAAAAAAAAAGCCATAAGGCTATCTGATGAACAATAAAAATGATAATACAAAGAATGCTATTCCTAATAATATTGTTAATCTAGTTATTAATAGCTCTACTCCTCTTTCTTTTTGGTTTTGAAATAAAACCTCATTACCACCAGTAATTATTTGACCTGCATCACTAGCTTTATTACTTTGAAGTAATACTATTGCTATTAATAAAACAGATACTATTAAAAGTGCTATTTCCACGTAAATCACTTCCGTTCCAATGTATAATCTATCATAGAAAGCACAATTATTCAAGAAAAACTTAATTATTCAAAGATTTCCAACAATTTTGCTGCTCTCTTTTTAAATAATATTATTCTTACTATACTAAATACCCCACTAGCTATTACAAATAAACCAATTAGTTTATTTAATAACATAAACTTAGAGAAAGGATTAATAATTACTACTATTCCCATTACTAAAAGAACAATAGAAATAAATGATACTAAGGATGTAATCTCATCTTTAGCTTTACCAATCTTTATAGCATAATATAATGACTCAGCTCCACATACTATCAACCATAAACCAAAGCCAATACCTAATAGATTAATAGTTTCAATTGGATTAAGTATTACTACTATTCCTAGTAACAAAGAAACCAAACCAACAATTAATTCTATATTAAAAATCTTATTTCCTAACCCATCATAAAAATAATTAATAAAAGCAAAAAATCCATATACAACCATCAAGCCACCTAATAAAACTAAAGCAACTTTAGTAGCAAGTTCCGTATAAAATAATAATACCAAACCAACTAGTATTTCTAAAGCTACCATTAAAAAAGAAATATTTAATAAATTTTTAAATCTAGTAACAATTTTATTCATAACAACCACCTTTACTATATATTATTTTAAGCTATTAAAATAAATATTGCAATAATTTTTAAATATGATATAATACTTTCTTATTTAAAAAAAGGAGGGCTAGTATGAAACTAAGAACATTGTCTATTTTTGAATTTGACGATTTCTCTAAAAATCATCCTTTAGGTAACTTTCACCAAACATCTAGCTATGCAATGATGATGTGCGAAAACAAATACGACTATGAATTAATAGGTATGATTGATGATAATAATAACATCGTCGCTGCTTCTTTAATATTATTTAAAAGAATAACATTATTCACAAGATATGGTTATGCTCCAAAAGGTTTCTTAATAGATTATAACAACGTAAACCTAGTTAAAGAGTTTTGTGAATTATTGAAGAAAAGATATTATCGAAAAAACTTTGCATTCATAAAAATAAATCCTGATATAGTAATTGGTACTATCGACCCAATAAAAAAAGAAATAATATATAACCAAAATAAAGCTATAGAGAATAATCTTAGTAATATCGGCTTTAAAAAATTAAGAGACAACAAATATTTCGAATTGTTACTACCAAAATTCAATGCCGTTCTAAAAATAAAAGATTATACAATTAACAACGCAGATAAAAGAACTCGTAATAAAATAAGAAAAAGTATTAATAAGGGCTTCATATTTGAAAAAGGTGATAGAGATTCAATAAAAATACTATATAACTTCGTTAATAAGAAAAAGAATTGTCCTTTATCATATTATTACAAATACTATAATGCTTTTTCTAAATACGATAATATAGACGTATTCTTAGTTAAAATTGATTTTGAAAAAGCTCTAAAAGCAACTAAAAGAAGTTACGAACTAGAGTTAGAAACAAATACAAAACTAGTTAATAGATTATTAAAAAATAATACCGAAGAAAATCTAAAAAAGAAAATGGACTCTGATCAAAAACTAGCTACATTCAGTAATCAAATGGCTGATCTTAACTATTATATTCAAAATAATAAAGAAGATTACGCAGCCGGAGCTATTACCATAAAGTATAAAAATAGAATAAGCATTCTAATTAGTGGCTATAATGAAAAATTCAAGAGTTTCTGTCCAAATTATTTTCTACATTATAATATTATTGAATATTACAAGAATGATTATGAATATCTAGATTTAAACGGAATTACTGGAGATTTATCTGATGAGAACCCATATAAGGGATTAAATGAATTCAAACTAGGTTTTAATCCTTATTCTTATGAATTAATAGGTGAATTAGATTATGTAATAAACGAAAGCGTATATCAAAACATCGATATTAACGGTATATTACAAAAAGAATTTGATAGAAGTAAAATTAATACTTCAACACCTAAAATGATAGCAGATCCTCCTAAAAAAGAGACAAAAGAAAAACCAAAAAAAAGCTTTATTACAATAAGTAAATAAAGCTTTTTATTTGGCATAAACTTTTTTATTACATACACTTTCTCTATTTGTATGATATAGCTTATGTAAATTATATATCTTTGAACTAATTTCTCTTATTATCTCTTGACCTTTTTTCTTACCTTCCTTAGTAAGTATAACTAAAACATATGGCTCATCATCATACACTATACCAACATTATGATATAACTCTGAATATTCTCCATACTTACAAGCAGCATCTATTCCTTCCATCTTTAAATCATTTTGTTCAGAATCAACAAAATAACTCTTCAACTCAGAACCAAGTTCTTGATTATTAATAATGAAATAATAGATATTCTCCATATATAACGAAGCATCATTAGCACTTATATGTCCAAAATTATCTTCACCTTCCATGGTATATTCAGCACCCAAACTCTTACCATATTCCTTCAATGTACTTCTACCAATACGAGATACCAACATTTGATGAGAAGAATTATCACTAACCATGATAGCATTTTTAACTAAATCTCTTATAGTTATCTTATCCCCTATTTTATGAGTTTGCATAAACTTACTAGAAGTCCATCTAAAATCTGATGTATAAGTAATAGTATCATCTAAATTTATCTCCCCACTACTAGCTTTATCATAAACATATAAAGCATCTAATGCTTTAATTGTACTAGCAGCATAATAAGATTTTGTCTCTTTATAATTATATAAAAAACCTTTACTTATGTCTTTATAAAGAACACTAACTCTATACTTTTCTAAATAACTATTTAATTCTTCTAAAGAACTCTCTATTTCTTCATTAGTATCACTATCATTAAATTGTGCATTTAAGCATTCATTAAATAAATTAGTCTTTCTCTCCTCTTCTTCTAATCTCTTTTTTTCTGCTTCTTGATCTTTTTTTATATTCTTTATTACATTATTAACAGAAAACTTATTTCCATCTTTACCTACAAAAGCTTTAACAAAAGTAAATAACAATATAACGATGACTAATGCTAGAAGTATAAGAACTAGTAATCTAGAAGGAACTTTTCTTTTCTTTTTTGAAGAATCTAATTCAATTAAGAAATTATAATCCTCATCATTAGCCATAGAATAAGTCTTATCTTCTTTTTCAGATTCTTTCAAAGCTTTTCTTATTTCTTGAAGATCAAGCACAGCAGTATCAGCTAGATACTCGGCTTCTTCATTTTCTGTTTCTATATAAGAATCTAAATCTTTTAAATCAATCTCTCTAGTAATTATCAAATCATCTTCATTTTTTTTATTTAAATGAGTAAGATTCTTAACACTACTTTTATGAACTACTTTTCCTTTACTTTTAGTATCTTTTACAGTTGTTTTAAGATCTTTTTTTACTACCTTATTTTCTACAACTTTTTTAGTAGTTTTAGGTGTTGCACTTTTCTTAGTTACTTTTGCTACTGCTTTTTTAGTAGCTGCCTTTTTTGTACTCTTAGAAACTGTTTTCTTTGCTGTAGTTTTACCTGTTTTTGTGCCTAAACTTGTAGTCTTTTTCTTAGTAACTACACTCTTAACATTTTTCTTTTTAGTTACAGTTGGCTTTTTCTTTTTCGTATTCTTTTTATTCTTCACCTAAATCACCACTTTAATACTATAATTATAGCCTTTTTACCTCAATAAGAAAAGGAAAAAATGGCAGTTTTCATCAAATATACACAAAAAAAGCATCCTAAGATGCTTTTAGTTTAATTATTCAACGATTTCAGTAACAACTCCGGCACCAACAGTACGTCCACCTTCACGGATAGAGAACTTAGTACCATTTTCAAGAGCTACTGGAGAAATTAATTCAACTTCCATATCAACGTTATCACCAGGCATAACCATTTCTACTCCTTGAGGTAGAGTTATAACACCAGTAACGTCAGTAGTTCTGAAATAGAATTGTGGTCTGTAATTTGCGAAGAATGGAGTATGACGTCCGCCTTCTTCTTTGCTTA
>JAEEGL014592507.1_pt1 | contig 13936 bp, 10 predicted proteins | sample 9134231 | NCBI WGS metagenome assembly JAEEGL01 (sample SAMN16246548, study PRJNA631951) | gut metagenome | biome: gut microbiome; feature: rumen; material: fiber-attached | host: Bos | place: Iran: Karaj | collected 2018-10
AGATTTATTCTAATTGATACATCATATGATTAACAACGTCAGACCATCGAAGAAATTCGGTGGTCTGATTTTTTTCTTGATTTTTTTCACTGTGACTCTTCTTTGACAATCGGTTTATTATCTGCTCATCAAGAAACACAACAACAGAAAAACAACTAAACAACAGATAAACAAAAGGTTGAAAGGAGAATTCATTATGATGACAGCTGAAATGACGGATTTTTCACGGAACTGGTTAAGAGACAGCAAATCGGAGAAAGTATATAAATTATTCGAAAAAAGACGCGAAAAATGTCAAAAACGTCCGAAAAGATGTTATAATAAAAGTTAAAGATTTTTGCGAAACGGCTTGTCAACGAAAAGGGAAATTCTATGGAAAACAATAACAAAAACTGTATTCTGCAGGTAAGAGACCTGCATAAATCATACGGAACCGGCGACAGTGAAGTGAAGGCTTTAAACGGAGTGAATCTTGATATTTACGAAGGGGAGCTTTTTGTCATATTAGGAAGCAGCGGAAGCGGCAAATCGACGCTTCTTAACATGATCGGCGGAATGGATGCGCCCACCAGCGGAAGCATCGTATTTCGCGGCCGTGAAATCGGAAAATTCAAGGACCGGGAACTGACGAATTACCGGAAAAACAGCATCGGTTTTATTTTTCAGTCCTTTAACTTAATCGGGGAACTGACGGTCCGTGAGAATATTGCGCTTGTTGCGAATACGAAAAACAATCCGAACATTGTGGAGGATAATCTTAAACTGATGGGCCTTCTGGAGAAGAAGAACAAATATCCTTCCCAGTTATCCGGCGGACAGCAGCAGAGAGTTGCCATTGCAAGAGCACTTTCCGGAGATCCGGATCTGCTTTTGTGCGATGAACCGACCGGAGCTCTTGATTATGAAACCGGCAAGCAGATTTTACGGCAGCTTGAGAAACTGGTCAGAGAATATCATAAGACTGTAATTATCGTCACGCATACAAAAGAAATCGCACAGATGGGAGACCGTGTGATTTCGGTGAAGGACGGCAGGATTACGGAAATGTACGAAAATGAAAATCCTGTTTCGGCGGAAAGGGTAAACTGGTAAATCAATGAAAAGTTACCTGTTTCGGGCGATTATAAAAAAATATTTGCGCGTTTTAGTTGCGATTGTCCTTGTATCCTCTTTGGGATGCGGCATTATGGTGGGCATGGCAAACGGATTTCTGTCGCTTAAAAATACAATGGACGAGTATCTGGATATCATGGATTATCCCGATGCGGTTATCAACACGGAAGTTATGAAAAGGGATGTTTTGGAAAAAATATCCGCCGTTCCGGGAGTGGATGCGGTTGATACCAGACTGGTCGGAAACCTGGTTGTTGTAAGCAAAGACGGCTATTATACCATGCAGGCCATGACTTATTCCGAAGATGAATTTCAGGGTGTTCATTACTGGGAAAAAAGTGATAAAGAGTCGGAATATCCGATTCTTATGGAATACCGGTTCTGCAAAAATAATAATATTCATGCCGGAGATGAAGTTGAAATCCGTGTCGAGGACAGAACATGGAACGGTGTGGTAAGGGGCGTTATTACCAGACCGGAGATGATTGCCACTCATCGTATTGGAGAGATGGAAGTATTAAGTACGGATATCGGATATGTGTATATTCCGGATGAAGTGATTAACCGGATTGATAATCCGGATGTGGATGCTGCAGAATCGGAATGGCAGGAGAAGAATCAGGAATTTAACGAAAAGGAAAAAGACGCGGAAGAGGAATATGCGGGTATTCTCGATAACCTGGATGATGCAGAGAAAATGCTTAAGGAAAAGCAGAAGGAACTTGATGACCTTATCGGTCAAGCCAGTGCAAAGAAAGACGAACTCCTTAAGTACAAAGAAGAGATTTTAAAAAGACTGAAAGAACTGGACGAAAAAGAAAAGGAACTTTACGAAAAACGTGCCGAACTGGATCAGGGATGGGAAAAATACCATAAGGGAGAGGCGGAATTAGCTTCCGGAAAAGAAGAACTGAAGAAGAAAAAAGACGAACTGGATGCGACAAAGAAAACGCTGGATTCCACCAGGGCCGAACTTGTAAGCCAGCTTGATCAGGTAAACGAAAAAGAAAAAGAACTTGCCAAAACGAAAGAAGATTTACAAAATGCCAAGGGTGAAATCAGCAAAAAACTTCAGGAGTTAGATGAAACAGAGAAGAAGTTAATCGCTACAAAAGAGACTCTTTTAAAGAATCGGCAGACATTAAATGAGCTAAAAGAATTTCTGTTAAAAATAAAACAGCATATGGCCATGCTTGACGAAATCATCCGTAAAGCGGATGAATATACGGATGTGTCCAAATGGGCAGAGGATGCAATCGATGATCTTGACAAAATGCTTGCCGATTCGGAAGCGATGGTAAAGAAACTGGAAGCCCTCCGCGATGAACTGATTATGCTTGATAAACTGATTGAAGAGGCGGAAGCAAAGGGAGTCGATGTTACCGAGCTGATTGCCAGACGACAGGCTCTTCTCGACATTCTTAACCGCTTCGGAATCGGGGAAGATAATATCGACCGCGTAATCGAAGAAATGAAGGCGGAGATTCAGGCCATGCAGGAATACCGGGAGGAATTAATCCGCCTGGTGGATGAAAGCGCCAATCCCGATGCAATTGAGGAAATGCGCAAACGTTATGTTGAGGCTGCCAAAAGGGCACTGGATAAATACAAAAACGATTACGGTTTTTCCGACGCCGTAATCGGTGAAATGATTGCGGAAATCGATGCATCGATAAAAGAAATCGATGACGGCATTGCGCAGATTGACGACGGATTAAAACAGATTGCGGACGGACGGGTAACTCTAAACGAAAAAGCGAAAGAAGTCGATGAAGGACTCAGACAGGTTGCGGAAGGAGAACGGCAAATCGCGGAAGTAAAGAAAACCATAACGGACGGAATAGCCCAAATCGACGATGGCCTTAAGCAAGTAGCCGACGGTTATAAAGAAATCGAGAAATACGAAAAACAGATTAAAGATGCGGAAGAGCAGCTTCGTGCTTCCAAAGCGGAACTGGACGATTATGAAAAACAGTGGGCGGACGGGAAAAAACTTTTAGAGGAAACAAGGACGGCTTTGAATAAATCCCTGAAAGATATTGAGGATGCCTTAAAACAGATTGATGACGAGATTGCAAAAGGTAAAGACAAGCTTGCGGACGGGGAAGCGGAGATTGAAAAGAACCGGAAAGATGCCAATGACAGCTGGCTGGATGTTTTGAGCGAATTTGCAGATGTCAAGTCGGAACTTGAAAAAGCCAGAGCCGAGCTGGATGACTGGCACGGATACGGTGAATTCTGCAATCAGTTTATGCTTCGTTTTGAACCGGGCGCCGATCCCGAGAAAACCCTGAATGCGGTATGTACCGTGATTGGGAATGATAAGGTTAAAAAGAGCTATACACGTAAAGATTCCGGCGTGGAGAAGGTCATCCATTACAATTTGGATCCGCTTGAAATTATGGCACTCTTTATTCCGCTTTTATTTTTTACGGTAGCCGTTATTGTGGAGTGTCTGTTTATGTCGTTCATGATTCGTCAGTGCCGCAGGGAAATCGGAATCCTGCGGGCGCTTGGATTCGGCAGCGGACAGGTTATGGCGATGTTCTGCGGAATCAATGCAATCGTATCCGCAGGGGGAATTTTGCTCGGAATGCTCATCGGACTCGGAGTAATGCTTTATACCGGATATTTCTTCAGGGGATTTTTCTATCTTTATTTCTTCCATTACAGTTTCCACTGGGGAAGATTTATTCTGGCATGTGCCTGCACGATTCTCGTCGGGCAGTTGTCCACAATCACATCTGCGGGATACATCAGCCGTGTCAAACCTTCCGAGGCAATGTCAAGACCGGCTCCGACGATGGCATTCAGTGCAGAAAAAGGCATTCTTTCAAAATTGCAGCTTTCACCGTTTGTGAAGTTCAGCGTTTTCTCGCTTATGCGTAACAGGCTGAGACTGATCTTTTCCCTCATTTGCCTGTCGTCATCCGTGATGCTGATTTATGCATCCATATCCTTTGATTTTTCAAAGAACCGGATTGTGAGTCAGCTGTTTGAAGACCGCTTTCTCTATGGCTGTGAGATTTATCTGTCGGCCGCACCGACAGAGGATTTCCTTCAAAGACTTTCCGATACCGGTTATGTTACCGACGAAGAACTGGTTTGTTATTACCAGGAGGAACTCAGTGCAAACGGGGAAACCGTGGAAAGATCCATAAAAGGAGTAGAGCCGGATACGAAACTCGTTGGAATTTATGACAGCAAATCAAAGCCGATTCCGGTTCCGGATGAAGGAATACTGCTTGAAAAGCATACCGCCGAAATATTAAAAGTTACGGTCGGGGATACAATTATGACAGCCGGAGGCCCTTTAAAGGTCGTTGGAATTCCCGATGAATGCCAGATGCGTTTTTCGTATATTTCAAATGAGAACGCTGCGGGGCTCGGTAAACCGGAAATGTACTCCGTTATCTGCAACGTGGATCGGGAAAACGAAAATGCGCTTAAGGATTTTCTTTCGAGAGAGGAGAATTATATTTATACAACGATTACATACCGAATCCGGGAAGGTGTATTGGAAGGAATTAATGCATTCGGTACCTGCGCTGCAATTGTTCTTGCGTTTTCGGTATTAATCGGACTGGTTGTCATCATTAATACCATCCGGACCAACCTTCAGGAACAGAAGAAAGAGTTATGTGTCCTGCGTACGCTAGGTTTCCAGTATTCCTCCCTTTCCGTAAGGCTCTTATCACAGTCGGGAGTATATTATGTGATATCCTGCATACTCGGCATTCCGGCGGGAATTGCCGTAACAAAACTGGCTCTTGAAAAACTTAAAATCGAAAACCGTGAGTACCCGTTTGTGAATGATTTCAGAGTCTATCTGTTTGCGTTACTTATCGTTTTGGCATATGTCCTCATTAGCCATTTCATTTCAATGAGAACCATAAAATCATGGGATTTGGTGGAATCGGTGAAAGATAAAGAATAAGAGTTTCTGCCCGGTGAAGATTCTTTGATAAAGAATGAAGTATAAAAGGGATTGCAGGTGCAATCCCTTTATTTGACGAATTCGCTGGATATTCCCGGTATCAAAATTCACGGCGGCTCCTTTCGCGTAAATGATATACCGGTGACAGAAAAATACACAAATATTTTAGCACAATATGCCGGATCCTTCCAACCGTAATCCGGAAATTTTATTGATGAAAACGGCATTTTGCGGTACAATTAAACGAGTAAAACATCGATTTTTAATGCCCGGAAAAAGCGGGACCGGTTTTTAGATGTTTTCGCGTGAAAAATGATCTTGCCGGGTATGAAAAAGGAGAAATCATGAATAAAAAAATGTGTGAAAAAAGAAGTACTTCCTTTATTTTAATCTGCTCCGTTTTCGCATGCATGCTGTTATCATCAGCGGGATGCCAGAAGAAAATCGAAAATACCGTTTCGGACTCTTTGGACCAGCAGAAAACAATAGAAGAAATGGTAGTGGACTATGCATCTTACGGAACACAGGCAGACGATACCGTGGATGCTCTTTTAAAAGAACTGTCATCGGCCGATCCGGGAGCGGGAATCAGATGGACAAAGATTATGGATTTATGGCGTTCACCGGAACTCGGACAGCCGCTTAACTATGATGTTTTGCCGGACGGACTTCCGGATACGGATGAGCTATGTATTGTTGTTCTCGGTTTTCAGTTAAATCCCGACGGCAGCATGAAAGACGAACTGATTGAACGGTTAACGGTTGCACTTAACAGTGCCGAAAAATATCCGAATGCCTATATTGTCTGTACCGGAGGCGGTACCGCGGAGGAAAACGAATCTGCGACAGAAGCCGGCGAAATGGCAAAATGGCTCGAAGAAAACGGTATCGATAAGAATCGTATCATTGTTGAAAATCATTCCATTACGACGGCGCAGAATGCGATTTTTACCTATGACATTCTGACTTCCCTATATCCGTCGGTAAAGAGCCTGGCAATTGTATCGAGCGATTATCATATTGCTACGGGCGAGCTTTTGTTTGCTTCCGAGGCGACGTTGCGGGCGGGTACACCGGGTAAAGAGAAACTTCAGGTGATTTCGAATGCCGCCTGGCAGGCACCTTCCGGAACGCTTTCAACCATGTTTCAGGCAGGAGCACTAATTGAGCTTTCCGGTGATATTGAGACGGCATTTGATATTTATTACGATAACTATGATATTCATGATTTGCCGCCGCTTAAATAAAAAAGTAAAACCGTATTGGAAAAGGATCGGGATGGTATTTATAAGGGATTGGGGTGTGAAAATGGATATCGGAAATTATTACGGGAACTGGCAGCCGTCGCATGTGGGACCGAGAGCGGAACTGGATGAAACCTATTATATTCAGTTATGGCGCGGCGGAGAGGTGTTAAAAACGAAGTATAAAACGAAAGAGCAGGACGGGAAGTTATATCTTTTGTTAGAGGAGAACGGACTTCGCTACATGCCAGGTGGAGAGCCGTATGCGACTATTAAAGAGTGCTTTTTCGAGGATGATGCTTTAACGGTGATTGAAAATTTTCCGATTTCCGGAGACAGCACGGACCGGTACTTACGAACCGACCAAAACCGTTACGGAAATGTGGATATCGTGGATGAGGAGTTTTTGCCGAAACTGCAGGGGTACTGGTCCAACGGCCGTTCGTTTTTAAAAATCGACGGGAATATGATTTATCAGGGATATTCGAAAGAGGCATGCGATGATGAGGCTCCGTTTACCGTGGTGAAATCCCGATACGATTCCGAGATAAGGATTACACATAAAAATCCCACGGTGGAAGGTGTGCTTCATTATATACGTGTTGTTTTTAAGGATAATAAACTGTATGCTACCGTGATGGTTTGTGACGGACCGTCCATTGAAGAGATTTTTGAGAGAGCGTGAATCCACAGGCAATTCAATGGAAAAAACCATTGAATGGAAAAGCATTTTCGATTCAAAAAAGAGTTGAGAACAGCTGACGAAATATCGGAAGCGAAAGGAAGAAAGAATAATGTTAAACGATTATATGCTTCTAAAGCAGAGATTATTACATAAACAGCGGCTTGCTGAGCATATGCGTCAACGCAGGGACGGGGTATCCGAAGATGTTTCCGAAAATATATCCGAAGACGGAAAGATACAGATGGTGGAGACCAGATTATATATCGGACTGAATGATGCAGAAACAAAAAAACAGATTTTTGAAACAGAGCAGTATGTAGAGCAGCTGAAGAAACTTTGTTTCACCTATCATGTACCGTTTTCAATGGCGTTTGAAGAGGGCGGGTATTTCCATGAAAACGGAGAATATGTTGAAGAGAAAACGCTGGTTCTGACATTGATTGATGCAGAAAAGGATATCATTCAAAAAATCGCAAAAGATCTCTGTGGTTTGTTTAACCAGGAATCGATCCTGGTTACGGAAGGTAATATTAAGGGCTGTTATATCGTGTGAATTTGTCAGTCAAATTACAATTGCAATGATTTTTGGGGGATTACGATTTGAAAAAGAATGATTTAAACCAGATGAAGAGTAATGTTCAGAAAAATCGTCTCACGGGGCTTTGCCGCAAGGCATGTTATGTCCTGCCGACGATTTTTTTAGTCGTATTTTTCTTAAGTGTTAATCTGACGGTTCATGCGGATGAAAAAACGGACAGCACCGGCGAAGTTATAAACTACGGATATGTTGAGTTTGATATGCCGGTGGCTCCCCGTATCGTACCGGATGAGGAAAATGCCCTGATGGCGTCAAATCTGCCGACGTCTTATGATGCCAGACAACACGGTCAGGTAACAAGTGTAAAGAATCAGAATCCTTACGGAACATGCTGGAGTTTTTCTTCTGTTTCCGTATTGGAATCCAGTCTTTTAAGCAATCATGTAATGAGTAATCCGGATTTATCGGAACTTCATCTGATTCGCTATTCTTTTATAAATCTCGGAGATGATCCGCTTGGCGGGACAAAAGGGGATAAGCTTACATACACAGGAAGCAATATGATGTTTGAAGGCGGAAACGGACTTGTTAACTTCCATGCCTGGGCGAACTGGAGAGGTGCTGCTTCGGAAAGTTATGCTCCTTATTCGGGAAATGCAGGTGGGACTTCCATGGATGATGCCTATAATCACGACAGTGTTCATCTGCAGCAGTTTTACAGAATCAACTGGTATGACACGAACTACGTAAAACAGGCAATCATGGATAACGGAGGAGTCGATACGAGTCTCTATTTTTCTTATGCCTATTTAAACAAAAGAACCGGCGGATATTTTACTAATCTGCCGGCTGATACTACGAAGAATCATGCGATTTCGATTGTCGGCTGGGATGATAATTACAGCCGGACGAATTTCGACATTAATCCGGGGAAGGACGGCGCATGGCTGGTAAAAAACAGCTGGGGCACATCGTTCGGACAAAACGGATACTGCTGGGTTTCCTATGCGGAAAAAACTTTTCATAAGGAATGTGCGGTCTATGTAGGAGAACGGGCCGATAATTATGATAACAATTATCAGTATGACGGCTGCTATATAAGTACATATACCAGTCCTTCCGGGGATAACCGCAGCGTGGCAAATGTCTTTACCATACAGGGTACCAGACGGCAGGAACTGAAGGCGGTAGCGATTGAACTTTATTCCGCACAAACGAAATATCAGGTTCAAATTTATAAGAATTTAACGGATCTGTCGGATCCCGAAAGCGGAATTCCCCTTTTGGAGACTCCGGTTTCCGGAGAAACAAAGCATGCCGGATATTATACAATTCCACTTCCTGACGGAGTTATGCTTGATCCCGGGACTGTTTTTTCCGTTGTAGTATCATTCCCGGGAAGCGGACCTGCGAATGTTGCCGTAGAACATTCATATAGCTGGAATAATACAACATATGAGGCAGCGGCCCTTCCAAACCAGAGTTTCGTAACAGTCGGAAAAGGCTGGTGGAGTGACTATGGGAAAAATAATAATGCGAATCTTCGAATCAAAGCATTTACCGTTAACAAAGAGGCTGCAGTTCTTCCAAACGGTATCGGATTAAATGTTGACAGCCTTGTCATTGAAAGAGGGCAGACCAAAAAACTGACGGCGACTGTTACTCCTGCGAATGCAACGGATAAGTCGGTGGTGTTTGTTAGCAGCACTCCGAATTTTGCTTCCGTAGACCAAAACGGAAATGTAACAGGCCATCTTCCTGGTACGGCCTACATTACCGCAAAAACAATCAACGGGCTGACCAAAACCATTCCGGTAAAAGTTATTGTCAGCCCAACGAATATATTCTTAAATACAAATTCCGCCACGATGTATTTCGGAAATGAAATGACGCTTACCGCCACGCTTCTCCCGAGTAATACTACGGAGAAAGATATCACCTGGACCATCAGCAATAAGAACATCGGAAGTGTGAACGGCGGAGTAGTGAAAGTCTGGGGCGCCGGAGTTGCTACGGTAACGGCCCGGACCGTGAACGGACTGACGGATCAATGCGTTATTACGGTGCTTGCCGATAATAATCCGGATAATCCTTTTGCGGATGTCAAATACGACTCGTGGCAATATAAAGCGGCCAGACCGGCCTATGACAGCGGATTTATGACCGGAAAGGGAACACTGGCCGGCAGGGTGATTTTCTCGCCGGATACCAATATTACCCGTTCCCAGTTTGTTACGGCACTTTACAGTTTTGACGGAAAACCGGCGACGGAATACGACAATCTGTTTGACGATGTTCCGGATGGAATGTGGTATTCGATTCCGATTACCTGGGCGGCTATGAATGGAGTTGTAGCAGGAAATGCAGACGGAACTTTCGGTGTTGATGGTAAAGCAACCAGACAACAGCTGGCACTGATGTTTTATAAGTATGCCGTCTACAAAGGATATGATGTGAAGGTTCCGGATGATGTGAACCTTGATCATTTTACCGATGCGGCCACGGTGGACAAGTGGGCGTATGAAGCGGTAAGATGGGCCGTTTATCGGGAAATCATATCCGGAAAAGGCAATGCGAAGGACGGATACAGGATTGACCCGAAGAAACCCGCGACCAGAGCGGAGTGTGCGGCGATGTTAAATAAATTTAAGCAGGCATATCCGATACTTACCACAACGGGAGAAGAGGTTGAAGAACCGATCGCGCTTCCAATGGAGGAAACGGAGGATGTTCCGATGCCGGAGGAAGAAACCGAGGATATCATTGATGATGAGGGAGAGCCGGACGATTCGAAAGAAATCATTGATGAGGAAGAAGAGATAAAAGAAGAAGGGGAATGATATGGGATTGGAAGAAAGCGCAAGAGCAGTTCATAAAAGCGGATACAATTGTTCGATGTCCGTGTATTCGGCATATGCAAAGAAACTTGGAATCTCTGAAGAGGAGGCGAGAAAAATCGCACCGAAACCAAGAGCGGAAGGCGGACAGTGTGGAGCTTTTCTTGCGGGGAAAAAGATTCTCGAACAGCTAAAGCCGGAAGCAATTCCCGAGTATGAAAAACGTTTTGTCGAACTGAACGGCCACACGGAATGCGGGAAACTGCTTATGTCGCATAAAAAATTAAAAAAGAGCTGTAATGATTTTGTCGGTGATGCATCAAGGCTGGTAGAAGAACTGCTAGGTGAATGATAAACCGCGTGAGATAATGCGACAGTGTTTTTGGTGAATTATGGGACTGATAGGGATATACCATATAAAAAAACCGGAGAAAATTAACGAACCGGAAGAGTGATACTCATTACAAATAGTCGGAAGCGAACGGAGGAGATGGGTACATGAGAAAAAGAGAAATGCTTTTTTGTAAGATGAAGACGGTCGTCAAAATATTTTTCTTATTTCTTTTTGCCGGAATCATGATGACCGGATTGAATATGCCGGTTCATGCAAAGGAAGAGGATGACTCCGAGGCATATATACAACAGACAGAAACAACTTCCGATTTGCTCTTCGATGCAGAAGAAACGGAAGACGAGGATGTTCCTTCTGAGGATGAAGAGGAAACGGATGAGGGAGAAATCAATCCCGAAGAGGAAGCGGCGGAATAGTAAGAGACAAATAATATGACTGCTATTTTCTCGTAATTTTTATTTTAGGGAACTTTTTGGCGGAATCTAAGCGTTGTGGTGCTATAGGAGGTACATGATGGAAAAGATTAAAATAGCTTTTTTTGATTCAAAGGAATATGATAAACAGTCTTTTGTTGAATCAAACAAAAATGATGAATTCGAAATCACCTATCTGGAAACGAGATTGACGGAAGATACATGCAAACTTGCAGAAGGATATGATGTGGTCTGCGTTTTTGTGAATGATGATGTGAACAGCACGGTAATCAACCGGCTGCAGGAAATGGGCATAAAACTGATTGCGCTACGCTGCGCCGGATATAATAATGTGGATATTGAATATGCATACGGAAAAATTCATGTAGTACGTGTTCCGGCATATTCTCCGTATGCGGTGGCAGAGCATGCAATGGCTCTTTTGCTCACGTCAATAAGGCGGATTCATAAGGCTTATATCCGTACCAGGGATTTTAACTTCCGTTTAGACGGTTTTACGGGATTTGATCTTCACGGGAAAACGGTCGGCGTAGTAGGAACCGGAAAAATAGGCAGAATATTTATTGACATATGTCGCGGCTTTGGAATGCATGTGATTGCGTATGATAAGTTTCCTGCAAAAGATTCCGGAATCGAATATGTATCGATAGATGAGTTATGGGAAAGAAGCGATATAATTTCTTTCCACTGCCCGTTGACAGACGAGAATCGCCACATGGTAAATGCTGACAGTATCTCAAAAATGAAGAAGGGTGTTGTAATCATAAATACTTCCAGAGGCGCATTAATAGATTCAGAGGCGCTTGTTGAAGGAATTAAGGCACGTAAAATCGGAGCAGCATGTCTGGATGTATATGAAGAAGAATCCAATGTATTTTTCCATGATTATTCAAATCATATCGTAAATGATGATACGCTGGCGAGATTGATCTCCATGCCGAATGTTATTGTAACTTCGCACCAGGCATTTCTTACGAATGAAGCTTTAGCGAATATCGCAGATACAACACTGGATAATGTTCGCGAATTTTTCCAAAAGGATACCTGCTCAAATGAAGTATGCTATAAATGTTCTAATATCGCGAACTGTAATCAGGCGCATGAGAAGAAGTGTTTCTGATAGGGAAAACATTATAAAAAAAGGGGGATTATGGAAATGAAGAAAAATTGGAAGCGGGTTGGCGTTTTTACACTGGCACTCATAATGGTTACTATGCTGTTGCCGATTAGCAGTTTCAAGGCGCAGGCGGAAAAAGGAGAGGATGATTCCGAAGTTTTAGGGGCAACTTATAAAGTCGGAGATATCATCAAGTTTGGCCATTACGAGCAGGATGGAAATACAGCGAATGGAAAAGAGGAGATTGAATGGCAGGTTATAAAAGTGGAAGGCGGCCGTGTACTTGTTCTTAGCAGGTACATTCTGGATTGTAAAACTTATCATGAGACAACGGAGGATGTGACCTGGGAAACATGTGATCTTCGAAAGTGGCTGAACAATGATTTTAAGAATGAAGCATTTACTTCTTCGGAACAGGCAAAAATCCCGACGGTAACATTAGTGAATAATGATAATGCGTATTACGGAACTCCCGGAGGAAGGGATACACAGGATCAGATTTTCTGTTTGAGCACGGATGAAGTGAAAGATGTAATCGGATATAACCATTATGATGAGGAAGAGATGGTTGGTTACGGTCAGAAGCTGCTGGCTCAGGTTACCAAGTATGCGTTAAGTCGTGGCGCAGATGAGGAACTCATTGAAGAAGGGGATTATTTGTATCGTTTTATGCTGGTAGATTACGGTTATTCCAGAGATGTAATCGGACTTCGCACCGGTAACTGGTGGCTGCGCTCTCCCGGAAGTAATCCCGGATTTGCCTGTTTTGTCTCGCACGTTGGAACTGCCGGCCCCGGTAATTCACTGTGGGCAGATCATTCATTTAATATAGGAATGGCTGTCCGGCCTGCGTTATATATCAGTGCCTACCCAGACTCCATCAAACTTGATAAGACTTCCGCGGTTATGTATTACGGAGATTCGCTTAAACTTTCTGCAACGCTGAAACCCTCCGATGTAATGGATAAAACCGTTACATGGACCAGCAGTAATCCGGATGTTGTAACCGTGAATAACGGAACGGTAAAAGCAACCGGAAAGAAAGCCGGGACTGCGACCGTTACAGCAAAAACCACCAACGGCCTGTCAGCTAAGTGTGAGGTAACGGTTTTTGCCGATAATAATCCTTCCAACATTTTTGCGGATATTAAAGCAGATTTGTGGATGTATACACCGGCTAAGGCCGTTTATGATAAAGGCTACATGACCGGAACGGGTACTTTAGAAGGCAGAGTTTTATTCTCACCCAATACGGATATGAACCGTACCATGTTTGTTCAGGCCCTTTATAGCATGGATGGAAAACCGGAAGTAACCTATGAACAGAAATTTTCTGATGTAAATGAGGGTGCATGGTATGCCAAAGCGGTTACATGGGCTTCAAATAACGGTGTGGTTGCCGGAAATGCAGACGGTACGTTCGGAATCAACGGAAAAGCGACCAGAGAGCAGTTGGCGCAGATGTTTTATAAATATGCGATAAGTAAAGGTTTTAATGTCGACGTGAAGCCATCCACAACCTTAGACGGATTTACAGATGCAAATAAAGTAGATTCATGGGCACTTACGGCTGTAAAATGGGCCGTAGAGCGCGGTATCATTTCCGGTAAAGGAAATGCATCCACAGGATATCGAATCGATCCGACCGGAAAGGCAACCAGAGTGGAATGCGCGGCTAT
>JAEEGL015009320.1_pt1 | contig 13936 bp, 10 predicted proteins | sample 9134231 | NCBI WGS metagenome assembly JAEEGL01 (sample SAMN16246548, study PRJNA631951) | gut metagenome | biome: gut microbiome; feature: rumen; material: fiber-attached | host: Bos | place: Iran: Karaj | collected 2018-10
ACCGTCGGCGTCAGGAAGAGCACCGCGAACACGAGGCAGAGAAGGAACATCACGCCTCGGGAGAAGGGACGTTTCTTCTTCATCCTTCCACGTCCTTTCCGAACCAGTCCTCGATCTTGAACAGCAGCGCGATGAGGACGACCATCACGGCGGCCATGATGACGGCCGCGGCGGAGAGCTTCTGGTAATCGAAGGAGCGGAAGGTGTTGTTCATGAAGTGCTGCAGCATGTACAGCCGCCCCAGCGGGTAGTCGCCGGTGAGCAGATACACCTCGCGGAAGACCTTGAAGGAGTTGATCAGCGAAAGGATCGTGACGAACAGCACCGTCGGGGAGAGATAGCGCAGCTTGATGGCGAAGAACTTATAGCTCTCCGAAGCGCCCTCCACGTCCGCGACCTCCAGCAGCTCCTTCGGGATGTTGGCCAGGCCCGCCATGAACAGGATCATGAAATAGCCGAGGTTCTTCCACAGGAAGAGCAGCACGACCACGTAGATGTTCCAGTCGCTCTGCAGCCAGTCGATCCGCGCGCTGCCGGCGAGGCCCAGCCATTCGTTGACCGAGCCGTTGTAGCTGAACAGCACCTGCCAGATCAGCACCACCGAGGCCACGGGGACCATCATGGGGCTTAAAAAGAAGGTGCGGAAGGTGGATTTGCCGGGGATGCGCGCCTCGAGCAGCACGGCCAGCCCCAGCGACAGCACCACCGCCAGCGGCACCGCGATCGCGGAAAAGAGCAGCGTGTTCCTTCCCGCCAGCAGAAACGCGGAGTTGCCCAGCAGCTTCCGGAAGTTTTCCAGAAACACGAAGCTGCGCGAGCCCACGCCGTCGATCAGCGAATAGTACACCACGACGCCGAAGGGCAGGATGAAGAACACTCCCACGCCCAGCAGGCTCGGAGAGAGGAAGCAGAGGCTCGCGGCGAAGTCCCGCAGCCTGCTATTTCGTTTTTCCCTGCGTCTGCTTTTCATGCGCTTCTCCGTGTCACGTCTTTTTTCTAACTTTATATTGTATCATATCCCTCCGTCCCGCGCAAGTTTTTGCATGCGGCCGCGGGGCGGGGCGGATGATCGCTTTCCTTTTCAGGCAGAACGGCGGAGGGTGGCCCCTCCGCCGCTTTATCGTGGGATCAGCGCTGCTCGTTGACGTAGATGCTCATCTTGCCCTGGACGAGTCTGGCGACCTCCTCGGCCGTCTTCTGGCCGGAAAGGAAGGCGTCGAGCTGCTCAAGGATGATGTTCAGCGCCGCCGTGTTCTCCATGTAGACCTTGTCGGTCGATTTGATCAGATCCATCACCTTGTCGGCCTGCGCCTGCGAGAGGGCGTAAACGGCGTCGCTGTCCTCGCCGTCGCCCCGATCCGGGCGCCAGATATAGGTGATCGGGATCGGGATCTTCTTTCCCTCGTCGTCAAGGAGGTAATTGCCCTTGCCGTCCTTCTGGTACTGGACGGTCATCGCCTCCTGCAGCTTCTTCTCCAGCAGCCTGCTGTTGGCCGGGAAGCCCCAGTAGCTGTCCTCCAGCGCCTTCGGCGTCATGAAGCCGCGAAGGAACTGCCAGGCCGCCTCCTTGTCGGAGCAGGCGGAGCTGATGCCGTAGCCAGCCGAGAGATTCAGATAGCTGCCCGTTCCGGAGACCGTCGGGTAGCCGATATAGGTCATCTCCCCGCCGAACTGCGCCTCATGGTCGGCGATATTGGAAAAGTCATAGAGCCACAGCTTCCTCAGGAGCTGCTTGCCCGAGGCGATCCGGTCGGTCTCGTCCATGTCGTCCTCCCAGTCGTAGCTGTTCCAGTCGAAGGAGTTGGGGAAGAGCTTGGCGAAGTTCAGCAGGTCGATGAACTCCTTGCTGTCAAAGTTGACCTTGCCGGTCTCCCAGTCGATGTAGTAATCGGCGTCCAGGGTCAGCTCATTGCGCAGGATGTCTCCGCTGGTCGTGAACTGATCCAGCACCGTGCAGCCGCTCGGCATCCCGGCGAGCGCGGCGCGGAGCTCGTCGAAGCTCCAGCCCGGCTCGGTGCCCACGACGCTCGCCGCGCCGGCCAGCGTCGCGACGGTGAAGCACGAAACGGTGGAGCAGAGCTTGCCGCCCACCTCCAGCGCGCTCAGCACGTTGGGCAGGAAGTCCTCGCGGCGGACCTCGCTGTCCTTCGCCATGAAGGGATAGAGATCCTCCAGCAGGCCCTTGGCCGCCATCTGCTGATAGGGCATGCCCTCCAGCGCGATGATGTCGGGCATGGTGCCGGCCATGATCTCGGTCGTCAGCTTGGTCCTGCCCGCATTCCAGTCTTCTTCGTTGTTATACTGCGTGTAATCGACCACGTTGATGCGGACCTTGCTGCCGCGGTTGAAGCGGACGACCGCGTTCTCCAGCTGATAGTCCGTACCGCAGACGGCCAGCGTCAGGCTCTCCTTCTGGGGGATGTCGGCCAGAGAGCGCTTCTCGAGCGTGACGAATTCGGTCGTCAGGTTCTCCCACTTGGAGTCCCAGGTGTTGGTCACGGCAAAGAAGCTGCCGTCGGCGCGCACGGTGTAGCTCGAAAGGCTGGACTGGCTCACGTCCTGGTTCAGCCAGTCGAAGAGCTTGACGCCGCTCTCGGCGTCCAGGCTGTAGCCGTAGATGTTGATGCCGCTCTGATAATACAGATCGTAGTCGCCGCCGCCGGACATGAAGTTATAGGCGTTGGCCGGTCCTTTCCAGGTCTGCGTGATGCGGCCGTTCACCAGATCGACCGCGCCGATCTTCATTTCGTTCGTGAATTCGTCGCTGTAGATCACGCAGGGCCTGCCGTCGCGCAGCTTCAGGACGCCCTGGACGTAGCCGCCCGAGCCGATCTTCGTGAAGGAGCCGTCGGCGCTGTATATGCGCAGCCCGTCCGAGCCGGCCACCATGACCTTGCCGTCCGCGTAAAGCAGGCCGTTGGGATAGAACCAGTCGCCATCGCTGAGCTCGATCTTCGTCAGGCTCAGCTCGCGCCCGGTCTGATCCATCGTGCGGACGTACCAGTTCTCCTCGTAATGGTAGTGATCCCAATACTGCGGATCCTCGTCGCTCATGCCCTCCGGCGCGTCGTTCCAGTTCTCATAGCTGTAATAGATCGCCGCGAGCGCGCCCGAGGCGTCGGCCGCGAGGCGGTTCATGTCGACGCTGCCCTCGTGGCCCTCTTCGAGCGTGAGCTTCAGGGGCTCGTAATTCTCCATCTTCGTGCGTTCGCCGTCGAAGCTGACGAAGTACAGCCGGCCCTCGGTGATGTCGAACTGGCCTTCGTATTCCTCCGTCTCGCCCTCCTCGGGCTCGCGCCGTCCGACCACCTCGGACGGAGTGGTGTAAAAGCCTCTTTCGGTGAAGCAGGCGGCGCCGAGAGCCTGGCCGTTCTCGCTTTTCACCTCGCGGAAGGACGAGACGTAGGCAAACTCGGGCGAATCGCCGCCGTTCTGGCTGCCGGGCTTTCCGCTCTGGCCGCCGCTCTTGCCGCAGGCCGCCAGCGAGAAGACCATCGCCAGAGCCAGGACGGACGCGATCAGGGATCTGATTTTTCTATTCATCGTATTCCTCCAAAAGAAAAATGATCGTCGTTTCAGGGCATGAGAAGAGCCCGCGCCCTTTGATGCCATGTGCATTGTAGCATACTCTTGCCCCCGTGTCTCTTAAGCTTTCTTAAAGATGAGATTCGGAATTGTTTCCGACCGTTTTTATGGTATAATAAGCGCACAGAATTCCATTTTTTGAGGTGAACTGCGACATGTCTGCCAGATCCCATATCCTGATCGTCGACGACGACGCCGACATTCGCCAGGTGCTGCGGCTCCTGCTGCACGACGATTACAACGTCTCGGAGGCGGAGGACGGCCCCGGCGCCATCCGCGCGGTCAGGGAGAATTCCGATATCGATCTCATCATCCTGGACGTCATGATGCCCGGCATGTCCGGCTGGGAGGCCTGCGACGCGATCCGCGCCCTGACGAACGCGCCCGTGCTGTTCCTCACGGCCAAATCCGCGGAAAAGGATCGCCTTGCCGCCTATCGCAGCGGCGGCGACGATTTCCTCTCCAAGCCCTTCTCGCACGACGAGCTGCTGGCCAAGGTCGGCTCGCTGCTGCGGCGCTACAAGGAATACCGCGGCAAGCCCGAGGCCGCGCTCGCGGTGGAAAACCTGGAGATCGACTTCGCCGCGCACAGCGTCAAGAACGGCGGCACGCCCGTCCAGCTGACGGACACCGAGTACGCGATCCTGGAATACCTGCTGCACAACCGCGGAACGACCGTCACGACGCCGGATCTCTATGAGGCCGTGTGGAAGGAGCGCTTCCTGCCCGGCTCGGGCAACACGGTGATGGTGCACGTGCTGAACCTGCGCCGCAAGATCGAGGAAAACCCCTCGAGCCCAAAGATCGTCCGCACCATCTGGGGAAAGGGCTATCAGATTGATTAAGGGCTTTCTCTCCCGCGCGAGCCTCAACGCGAAGATGCTCTTTGCGGCGCTGCTCGCGCTGCTGCTGGCCGTGGGCGTGTTCTGCGCCGCCTATGGCGTCGGCAACTACTTCATCGACAAGGTCTACATGAGCGCGGAGTCCGTCTCCGCGCGCAAGGCGCAGATCTATACAGACTTCAACGTCTATGTGCGTCAGAACGGCCTGTCCGGGACCGACTCGGCCGCCATCGCGCGCTGGACCGCCAAGCGCGATTACGTGACGATCATCGTCACGGGCCGCGGCGGCAACTACAGCGTGCGCCGCGGCGAGGAAGCGCCCGTGAGCAGCCAGATCAGCGATCTCGTGCAGATCGCCGGCATCTACGGCAAGCTCTATCCGATGCGCTTCGCGGACGGCGAGTATCAGATCGCGATCGGCGACAGCTCGCAGAACCGCGAGCGCAGCGTCTTTCTGATCGGCTCGCTGGTGCTGGCGGCCGTGGCCTTCATCGCCGTGATGTTCTTCTACATCCGCGGCATCACCGACCGGATCATCGACCTGTCCGAGGAGGCCGTCGTGATCGGACGCGGCGATCTCGAGGCGCCGATCACCGCCTCCGGCGGAGACGAGATCTCCGTGCTGGCCGTCGAGATGGACAACATGCGCCGCTCGGTGATCGAACGCATGGGCAACGAAAAACGCGCGTGGGAGGCCAACTCCGAGCTGATCACCGCGATCTCCCACGACATCCGCACGCCGATGACCAGCCTGATCGGCTATCTCGGTCTTCTCAACGAGAGCGGCCGGGACGACGGCGAGAACCGCGAGCGCTTCGCCGCGGCGGCCTACAGCAAGGCGATCGAGCTCAAGGATCTGACGGACGAGCTGTTCAAGTATTTCCTCGTCTTCGGGCGCGCCGAGATCGAGATGCAGCGCGAGAAATACGACGCGCGCCTGCTCGTCGAGCAGCTCGTCGGCGAGGCCGCCTTCGATCTGAAGGACGACGGCTTCGAGACCGAGCTGCACGATTTCTCCGGCGAATGCTCGATCGTGACCGATCCGATGTATCTCAAGCGCGTGATGGACAATCTGGTCTCGAACGCCAAAAAATACGCCGACAAAAGCGCTCCCGTCGTCTTCCGCAGCGAGCTTGCCGACGGCGTGCTGAGCGTGCGGCTGTCCAACCGGATCGCCTCGGGCGTCTCGCGCGTGGAGAGCACGAAGATCGGTCTGCGTACCTGCGAGAAGATCATGCAGGCCATGGGCGGGAGCTTCGAGACGCTGATCGACGGAGACCGCTACAGCGCCTCCTTCTCCCTGAAAGCGGAATAAAGCAAAAACGCCTTGAATAAGGCGTTTTTTCTTTTCGAGTGGAGCCTGTGTCGCTTTTTTACCGCGCTGCGGATGCCGATGTGGGGAAAGTCACTCTCCGGGCGGGGCCGGCGGCCGCCGCGCCGCGCGGGAGGCTTTTGTCGGAAAATGATTGACAAGACCGGGCGTTTCGGGTATTGTGTATTTATATATTATGTTAACGGATAAGGGTTTCATATGAGCTCCGACAAGACCATCAAAAAGAAAAAACGCGGCGCCGCGCACGCGCTTCCGGCGCTCGTCGCGCTGCTTGTCATCGCGCTCGTCGCCGTGGCGATGCTCTATCTGCGCCTGCTCTCCGAAACGCCGCTCCCCGCGGAGGACGAGCCTCCGGCGGAGACGGCCGCGGCTGCCGCGGCGAGCGTGTTCGCGGACGCCGGAGAGAAAAGCGCCGGGGAGAAAAGCGATGCGCCCGCGCCGCCGCTGCCCTCCGTCGAGCCGCTGGCGCTCTATCTGGATCTCGACGCCGGGGCAGAGGAGCTGGACGTGGTCGTGTGCGACGGCGAAGGCGCCGCCGTTCCCGGCTACGCCTTCCCGCTGGAGATCCGCTGCCCGGACGGCAGCTCTTACCGGGTGCTCAGCGACGTCAACGGCCGCTATTTTGCGGCCTATATCCCGAGCGGCCGCTACACCGTCTCCATGCTGCCGATGGAGGGCTTCATCCCCGCCTCGGAGCAGAGCGTTTCCGTCGCGCCGGACTACGCCAAGGACGCCGTCGGGGACATCGGCAGCTTCGTCGACGGGAGCAAGGGCCGGCAGGGCAAGGAGAGGACTTATCGCTATCGCTATTCCGTGGGCAAAAACGGCTTTTTGCTGTATGCCGACGGGACGGAGAGCGATGTGCTGCCCGTGGAGGAACGGGGCGATCTGGCCTACGGCGTCCGGATGGTCACCGTCTGGCATCTGCCGGACGGCACGGTCGTGGACCCGGACGAGCTCCCCGCGGACGCCGTGCGCTGGACGGACTACTATACCGACGAAAAGGCCGTCACCGTTCCCCTGATCCTGAGCGACGGCGTGACGGACGAACGCTACGCCGTCACCGCCGAGCGCATCGACCCCTCCTCTCCCCGGCGCAGCGGCTGGGTGGAGGAAAACGGGCGGAGCTATTACTACGCCGCCGACGGCCGCCCGCTGAGCGGCCTGCAGAACATCGAGGGCAAGCTGTATTTCTTTGACGGCAGCGGCGCGAAGGCCAGCTCGCTGGGCATCGACGTATCCTATCACAATTCCGCGATCGACTGGAAGGCCGTCAAGGCGGCCGGAATCGACTTCGCGATCATCCGCGTCGGCTACCGCACCTGGGAAAAGGGCATCCTCAACGAGGACCCGGACTCCTACCGCCAGGGCAAAAACGGCGGCTTTTATCTCCAGGGCGCCAAGGCCGCGGGGCTGAAGGTGGGCGTCTATGTCTATTCCACCGCGATCAGCGCCGAGGAGGCCGTCGAGGAGGCGCAGCTGGCGCTGGACATCGTCCGCAAAGCCGGGCTGGAGCTGGATCTGCCGATCTATTTCGACACGGAGTTCTCCAGCGTCAGTCCGAAGGGCCGCTCAGACAAGCTGACCGTCGCCCAGCGCGCCGAGATCGCCAGGGCCTTCTGCAAGACGGTGGAGGACGCCGGCTTCCGCGCCGGGGTCTACTCTTACCAGGACTTCTTCAGCCGCGCGCTGCGGCTGGAGGACGTGGACGAATACGACATCTGGTTTGCCAGCTACACCCGCGGCTATACCCTGCCGGCCTACCGCGGCTTCGCGATCTGGCAGTTCACCGAGAGCGGGCGCGTCAACGGCATGCCGGACGAGGTCGACATGAACGTGATCTTCTGAATGTTATCATCCAGGGCGGCTTTCGGCCGCCCTGGCTTTTGATCTGTTTGAAAGGGAGGCCCGACCGTGAAAAAAATCGACCTTGAATGCTGGGACCGCCGGGAGATCTTCGATTTCTTTTCTCCCCTGTCCAACCCCTTTTACTCCGTCACCTTCCGTCTGGACGTGACGGAGCTTTACCGCTTCTGCAGGGAGCGCGGCCTCTCCTTTTATTACACGATGGTCTTTCTCGTGACGCGGGCCGTCAATGGGACCGAGGCCTTCCTTTACACGATCCGCGGCGGCGAGGTCTTTCTCCTGGATCGGCGCGAGCCGAGCTTCACCGACCGGCGGGAGGGCGAGAAGTATTTCCACATCGTGACCATGCCCTGCCGCGGCTCCGTGGAGGAATTCTGCGCCGCGGCCGCGGAGAAGAGCCGTTCCCTGCGCGGCTTTATCGACTGCGCCGCCGAGTCCGACGAGCTGATCTACCTCTCCTCGCTGCCCTGGCTGGATCTGAGCTCGCTGACGAACGAGCGCGATCTCGACCCGGACGACGCGATCCCGCGCATCGCCTGGGGAAAATACACCGAAGAGAACGGGCGCAGGACGCTGGGCATGTCGGTGGAGGTCAACCACCGTTTCGTCGACGGCGCGGACATCGGCGCCTTTGCCGGGCGCCTTGAGGAAATGATCGCGTCGCTCTGAGAAAAAAGAAAAACCGGCTGAAGGCTTTCCTTCAGTCGGTTTTTTGTCGTGAGGGCGGAGATCAGACCCTGATCTCGCCGAGCAGGGCCTCCACCTCGCCGGCGAGCGCCTTGAGCGCGCCGGGGACGAAGGGCGGCGTGAAGCCGGCCTCCTCCAGCAGATCGGTCCACACCATCTCGCCGCCGTGCTTCGACAGACGCAGGTAGCGCGCGAAGGCGCCGTCGTAGTCCCTGCGCGAGGCGAGCAGGAAGTTGAAGGCCGCCGTCTGCGCCAGGACGTAGTCGATATAATAGAAGGGGCTTTCGTAGATGTGCATCTGGTACTGCCAGCGCGTGCCCTTCTCCAGATACGGCATGCCCTCGAAGGAGATGTGCGGGCGGTACTTCCCCTCGAGCTCCAGCCACAGGGCGTCGCGCTCGTCAGGCGTCATGTCCGGGTTTTCATAGACGAGGTGCTGGAAATAATCCACGATCGTGCCGTAGGGCAGGAAGGAAAAGCTCTCGAGCGCGTGCATGTAGCGGTACTTGTCCGCGTCCGCGCCGAAGAATTTGTCCATGTAGGGCCAGGCGAAGAATTCCATCGACATCGAGTGGGTCTCGGCCGTCTCCATGCCGCCGCACTGCAGCTCGAGCGCGAAGCGGTTGTCCGCGATCAGATAGGCGTTGAGGGCGTGGCCCGCCTCGTGCGTGACGACGTCCACGTCGCCGGCGGTGCCGTTGAAGTTGGCCAGGATAAAGGGCTGCCTGAAGGCCGGGAAATCGGTGCAGTAGCCGCCGCCCCACTTGTTTTTGCGGCTGTCGACGTCGAAGGCCTCGTTTTCGAGCATCATGTCGATGAAGGCCGCGCTCTCGGGGCTCATCGCACGGTACATCTCCCGCGCGGAGGCGAAGATGTTCTCCTTGCCGCCGATCGGGCGCGGATCGCCCCCGGGAATGATCACGCCGTCGTCGTAGAACATGTACCTGTCGACGCCGAGACGCTTCGCATTTTCGACGCGCAGGCGGGACACGACGGGCACGACGTCGCGCAGGACGTTCTCGCGGAAGGCCGCGACCATCTTCTCGTCATAGCAGAGGCGGCCCATGCGGTAATAGCCCAGCTCGACAAAGTTCCTGCAGCCCATCTTCTTCGCCATGCGGTCGCGCACGTGCACCAGCTCGTCGAAGAGCCGGTCGAGCTCGGCCTTGTGCTTTTCCAGCTCGCGGCCCAGCACCTCGTAGGCCTCGCGGCGCGTGGCGCGGTCGTCGCTCTTGAAATAGCCCGCGAGCACGGAGCGCGGCATTTTTTCGCCGCGGAATTCAAATTCCATGCCGGCCATGAGCCCGGAATACTCTCTGACGAGCCTGTTCTCCTCGATCATATCGGGGATGATCGCCTCGCTCATGGACTTGCGGGCGACCTCCATCGAACGGAAGAGCACCGGCGAGAGCGCCTTTTCCAGCTCCGCGCGGAAGGGCGAATCGAGCAGCGCGGCGGCGAAGGAGACCGTGTAGTTGTCGAATTTCGGCCCGTTCTCGTCGTAATACTCCTTTTCGGCCACGTAGAACTCGTCGACCGTGTTGATGGAATAGCGCATGTAGGACAGGCTCCCCGCGGTCATGAAATCGCGGAGGATCTTCAGATAATCCTCGCGCGCGGCGAGGACGGCTTCGACGCCGTCGGCCTCTCTGACGCGGCGGATCACGTCCTCCATCACGGCGGAGGCTTCCTCGATCGTGACGCGCCTGTACGGCAGCTCGGATACTTTCATGGTCTTTTTTCCTTCCTTTTTCAGTTTTTTCCGGAGAGTATTTTACAACAATTCGTGAAGTTTTTCAATCGGTGGTGTTCAAAGCACGGGAAATATGATATACTCGTTTTCACCAAACGGAAAACGAGGGTCTGACAATGGATCTCAATGAACAGCTGCTTTCGTTCATCTCCCGCTCCCCCACCGCCTTCCACGCCGTGGAGAACGCGGCGGGAGCGCTGAGAGACGCCGGCTTCCGCGAGCTTTTCGAGACGGAGGACTGGGTGCTCGCGCCGGGCGCGAGGGCCTTCGTGCGCCGCAACGGCTCTTCGCTGATCGCCTTCCGCGTGCCGCAGGGCCGCCCCGAGGGCTTCCTGCTCGCCGCCGCGCACAGCGACTCGCCCTGCTTCAAGCTGAAGGAGAGCGCCGCGCTCTCCGGCGACGGCTATGTGCGGCTCAGCGTGGAAAAATACGGCGGGATGCTCTGCGCCCCGTGGCTGGACCGGCCGCTGTCGCTGGCCGGGCGCGTCACGCTGCGCGAGGACGGACGCGTCGTTTCGCGTCTCGTCGATCTTGTCCGCCCCGTCGCGCTGATCCCTAACCTGGCGATCCATATGGACCGCAGCGCGAACGAGGGCAAAAGCTGGGACGTGCGCGCCGACATGCCGGCGCTCTTCTCCCTCTCCGGCGCGAAGGGGCCGGACGCGCTCGTCGCCGAGGCGCTCGGCGTGAAGGAGGAGGAGCTCCTCTCGAAGGATCTGTTCCTCTATCCCTGCACGCCCGGCACGGTCTGGGGCGCGGAGGACGAGTTCATCTCCTCGCCGCGGCTCGACGATCTGCAGTGCGTGTTCGGCTGTCTGCAGGCTTTCCTTCAGGCGGGCGAGTCCGCCTCTCTTACGGCCCTGTGCGTCTTTGACAACGAGGAGGTCGGCAGCGCCAGCAAGCAGGGCGCGGATTCGAGCTTCCTCACCGACGTGCTGCGCCGCGTCTGCTTCGCGCTGGGGCTGGACGAGAGCGATTATCTGCGCTGCGCCGCGAACGGCTTCATGGTCTCGGCCGACAACGCCCACGCCGTGCACCCCAATCATCCCGATCAGGCCGACCGCAGCGAGCGGCCCGTCCCGAACGGCGGCGTCGTCATCAAGTACAACGCCTGCGCCCGCTATACGACCGACAGCGTCTCGGCCGCGGTCTTCTCGGAGATCTGCCGCGCGGCCGCCGTCCCCGTGCAGCGCTATTCCAACCGCGCCGACAAGCCGGGCGGCTCGACGCTGGGCAACATCAGTCTCTCGCATCTCTCGCTCGAGTGCGTGGATATCGGGCTGGCGCAGCTGGCGATGCACTCCTGCTATGAGACGGCGGGCGCGAAGGATACGGACTATCTGGTGCGCGCGATGAAGGAATACTTCTCGCGCAGCCTGCGCAAAACGCCGGAGGGCATCTCGCTCTGAGCGGGGCGCTCCTACGGGCGAAATCAACCACAAACGGTGATCATGACTATGAGAAACAAACTGATCTGTCTGCTGCTCGCGCTCGCGCTGTGCCTTTCGCTCGCGGGCTGCGGAAAAATCTCCTACGGCGTCAACCCCGTGATGACGCTCGCCGAGCAGGAATACTCCATGGCCTTCCGCAACGGCGACAGCCTGTACTATTACGTCGTCGGCGCGATCGAGGAGCTCAACGCCGAGGGCACCGTCGGAGAGCTGGCGCACAAGTGGCTGGGCTCGAACATGGTGAGCTTCGGCAGGAAGGCCGACGCGCTCAGCGAATACCAGACGCCGGAGCCGCGCGTTTTCATCATCGGCGTGGACGAGAACTCCTTCCCCTTCGCCTACGGCGAGGGCGGCAACTACTGGGGCTTTGACGTGGAGCTGGCGACGAAGGTCTGCCAGAAGCTCGGCTGGACGCTGCAGGTGCAGGTCGTCGAGAAGGAAAACGTCTATATCGAGCTGTATTCCGGCAACATCGACTGCGCCTGGGGCGGGCTTGCGCTGCCTCAGAAGGAGATCGATAACGGCAGCTATACGATCTACGGTCCCTATGTGAAAAACGACATCGTGATCGCCTCGCGCGACGGCTCGAACATCTGGAACACCCTGCAGCTCAACGGGCGGAAGATGGCCATGCCCACCACGCAGGAGGCCATGGACGCGCTGCAGAACGCGGGCAGAGTCGCCAACCGGCTCGGCCAGATCACCCGCCTCGCCGGCGGCACGACCGAGTGCTTCAGCTATCTCTATTCCGGCAAGTGCGATCTGATCCTGACCGACAGCACCGCCATCGCCTATTACAACTCGCACTGAAGAAAAAACGTGAAAGCGCCCGGGATCATCTCCCGGGCGTTTTTTCGTTGCACTTCCAGCACGTTCATGCTATAATGCAGATGGTTCAATTTTTAAAAGTATTCAGGAGGTCACGCCGTGTTTGGAAGACGTCCCGACGGGCGACGCGTCAAGGGCATCGACCCCGTCATGAAGATCACGCCCTATGTGATGCCGATGCGCTGCGACGCGCAGGTGTTCCTGAAGCACCGCATCGATATGGAAAGGCTCTCGCGCTATATCCGGCGGCAGCGCGCGGAAAAGGGCGAGCAGCTCACTTACATGCAGATCATCGTCGCGGCCTACGTCCGCGCCGTCAGCGCGAATCCGCAGGTCAACCGTTTCATCATGAACAAGCAGCTCTTCGCGCGCAACAACTGCTCGGCCGCCTTCACGATCCTGAAGGATCCCTCGGACGCCGACAAGGGCGAGGCCGTCGTCAAGATCAAGTTCGACCTCTCCGACACGGTCTACGACGTGCGAGACCGCATGGCCGCCGCCGTGGCCGCCGCCCGCGGCGAGACGGGCGAGACCGGCTTTACCGAAAAGCTGCTGGGCTTCCTCTTCGCGGTTCCCGGTCTGGCCACCGTCGTGGTGGGGCTCGTGCGCTTTCTCGACCGCTACGGGCTCGCGCCCGGCGTGCTGATGGATGAGCTGCCCTTCTACGTGGGCATGTACATCACGAACACGGCCTCGATCGGGCTGCACGACGTGAACCACCACCTGTACAACTGGGGCAACGTGGGCCTCTTCTTCGGCATGGGCACGACGGAGAAGGTCGCCGTGGAAGAGAACGGCGCGGTCCGCGTGAAGCGCTTTCTCCCCATCGGCATCACGGCGGACGAGCGCGTCTGCTCCGGTGCGCATTACGCCCGCTTCTTCAGCGACATGCGCCGCTATCTCGAGCGGCCCGAGCTGCTGGAAACGCCGCCGGAGAAGCTGCGCTTCGACGGGGATCTCGAATACCACGAGGCAAAGCCCGAAAAGCGCTCCTGATCTGAAACGACAAAGCGTAGAAACGAAAAAACCTCCGCTGCGGCCGCAGCGGAGGTTTTTTTGATTGTTTTTTCAGCGATCGGCGCTTACTTGCCCTGCTCCTCGCCGAAGGTCTTCTTGGCCTCTTCCCAGCCGGCCTTCAGGCTCTTGAGCCCGGCGGAGACGAAATCGCGGATATCGTCGGTGGCGTCGGAGGCGGCGGCGGTCAGCTTTTCGGTGGCTTCCTTCAGCGCGGCCCTGGCCTGCTCGACCTTGTCCTCGAGCTCGGCCTTCGCGGCAGCCTTTTTCTCCTCGGCGCTCTTGATGTCCTTGATCGCGGCCTGCGCGGCGGCAAGACGGGCGATGGGGACGCGGAAGGGGCTGCAGGAGACGTAGTCGAGACCGACCTTGTGGCAGAACTCGACGGACGAGGGATCGCCGCCGTGCTCGCCGCAGATGCCCAGGTGCAGGTCGGGGCGCGTGGCGCGGCCGAGCTTGCAGGCCATGGCGACCAGCTTGCCCACGCCGACCTGGTCGAGACGGGCGAAGGGATCGCTCTCGTAGATCTTGTTGTCGTAGTACGAGCCGAGGAACTTGCCGGCGTCGTCACGGCTGA
>JAEEGL013286255.1_pt1 | contig 13935 bp, 11 predicted proteins | sample 9134231 | NCBI WGS metagenome assembly JAEEGL01 (sample SAMN16246548, study PRJNA631951) | gut metagenome | biome: gut microbiome; feature: rumen; material: fiber-attached | host: Bos | place: Iran: Karaj | collected 2018-10
CCTTCATGGTCTCCTCCTCCGTCCATTCGGGAATGATGATTTTTGCATCCTGCGCGGCAGTCCGCTTCGGTGCATCATGCCTGACCGCATCACGCATGAGATCGTCAATCTCATTGGGTACTGCCGGTTTCCGCCGCCGGAAGAATGCTGCGATTCTGCTGCTTCTGCGTGCTTTTCCGGATTCCGCCGCGCGCTGCATATGAAACTGCAAATCCTCATCGAGAAGCTCCTCCGGCAGCAGCTCCATGAGTTCATATAGTCTCTGGTCGTTCATGCGAGCCCCTCCTTCCGCAGAAATTCCTCCAGCTTTTTGCGTGAGCGCAGCAGCGACATTTTGACTGCGCTTTTGCTGATGCCGTGCTCCGCGGCAATCTCGCTGACGCTGCACATCAGCCAGTAATGGTCAATCAGAATCAGGCGCGATTCCTTCGGCAGCGAACAGAGAAACCGCCGCAGCGCCGCCTTCATGATACGCTGTTCCGCGGCAAGTGCCGTATCCTCCGGCGATGCAAACGCATCCGGCAGCGCTTCGAGCGAAATATCGGTTTCGCCGCCGCCGCGCTTTGCAGCCTGCTTCTGCTCCTGCCGGTTCATCGCAATCCGCTTTGTAATTGTAATCAGAAACGCCCGAAAGCTCTTCGGCTTTGCAGGCGGAATGGCATTCCAGATTTGCAGCATCGCATCGCTGACGCATTCCTCGGTATCTTCGGAATTATGCAGAATCCGGTTGACGAGTCTGCTGCATAAGCTGCCGTATCGCGCCTGAGTCTCGGCAATCGCCTGTTCATCGCGCGATTCAAACAGCCGGATCAGATCACTGTCATCCGCTGCACCGACGGCATCCGTAATCGGCATCATACCCTGCCCCCTTTGCTGTGATAGTCCCGTTCACTTTCTTAGTCAGGAAAACCTGAAAAGCGGTCACATCTTTTTTATTATAACATATTTCTGAGCAATGTTCTACTGCCTGTTATCTGACGGCGGCATGTTGAATTTTTCGCAGAATCATGCTATAATAGAAAAATAGGGGGGGATTTTGCATGAGCAGGGAACAGTATCTGATCTGCGTCATCGGCACGGAAATGCACAATATCGAACAGCAGCGGATTCTGCAGGGCATCATCGAACAGGCACAGGAGGAAAATGCCGTCGTATCGGTGCTTTCCAATCTGTTCAATCCGTTTGAGCCGGAGCTCGCCGACTGCACCGAAAACCGCATTTTCGATCTGATCCGCACCGAAAAGCCGGATGCGCTGATCATGCTCTCGGAAACATTCGTGAATACAGGTCTGCGTGACCGCATCTGCAATCTGCTCCGGCAGCAGAAAGGCATTCCCCTGATGCTCGCAGGCACCGGTCTGCCCGGCGCAATATTCCCGAGCATTACCACAAACGATACAGCGGATATCGAGCAGATCACCCGCCACCTGATCGAGGTGCACGGCTTCCGCGATATCGCGCTGCTGACCGGTCCGCAGTCGCTTGAGGTCACGCAGCTCCGCACCGCAGGCTACCGCAGAGCACTCGAAGCAAACGGCATCCCCTATGACGCATCAAAGGTCTATGAGGGCGATTTCTGGTATTATTCCGGCGATCTGCTCGCCAAAGCATTCCTCTGCGGCGAAAAACCGATGCCCGAGGCACTCGTCTGCGAAAATGACTATATGGCTTTCGGCGTGCTGGACGCCTTTGATCAGGCCGGTGTCAATATCATCGAAAAAATGGCGGTCACAGGCTATGAATTCATACCGGATCGCATCCTGCACACTCCGCTGCTGACGACCTGTCAGCGGAACCGGACGGAAATCGGCAGGATCGTCGTACGGCTGCTGATGCAGCAGGTACGCGGGGAACGGCAGACGCCCTTCCGTCCGCCGCAGGGCAGCCTGATCCACGGCATGACCTGTCCCTGTCAGGGCGCAGATAACCGGCAGCATTCCGAGCTCGTCGCGGCGCGCACGGAGAAAAAATACGCCGACTGGTATCTGAAAGCGGAAATGGAGCGGATGATGACCGAATGCCGCGACATGGACGCTTTTGCGGAGGCAATGGGCAATTATATGTATCTGCTGCGCGGCGTCAGCGATATTCTGCTCTGTCTCTATGAGGACTGGCACCGTCCGGATCCGGAATCGGATGTCCTGCTCTGCCGCAGCGTCAATACGTGGACCGATCATACGGTATTCCGGCTGCGGGACGCGCTGCTCTCCGGCATTGCCGCACGCTGCGATCATACGGCGGCATATTACTGGCTGCCGCTCTGCTTTGCCGACAGGCTGTTCGGATACTGCGTTCTGCGGTATGACAAGCCCGACGGCTACGATGATATCTGCCGGAGCTGGATCAAGACTGTCGCAAACGGTCTCGAATTTCTGCGCCTGAAAGCGGATGTCCGCTATCTGCTGCAATGCAGGGTGCTCTCCGGCGCCTATGACAGCATGACCGGCATGTTCAGCCGCGAGGGCCTGAAGAATGCCTGCCGCCTGATGCAGAATACCGCAGGCGCATCCGGCCTGACGGCGGTCCTGTTCCGATACCTCGCCGACCGGACTGCCATGCACACGGCGGATGAAGCAAAGTCTGTCACAGAGAAGCTGCTCGCAGCGGCACAGGCGGTTCAGCAGTTTCACAGCGGCATCTGCGGACGCATCTCGGAATATGAGTTCCTGCTGATTTTCCCTGCAAATCAGGTCAGACCGCAGATCATACAGTTCGCCGTCACCGCGGAGCTGATCACCCTGATGCCGGTCAGCGCATTTCTCTGTACCGCAGATGAATTTCCGAATACCGCGGCGCCGGACAGTCTCTTTCAGACACTGACGGAATCGGCAGACCGTATCGAACAGCAAATTTCAGCATCCCGTATGCTGCCGCATAATAACGTACTTACAGAGATCCGGACTGCCGTATATCAGTCCCCTGCCAAAGAAAAAAGCATTGAACAGAACGCCGCATTGCTCGACTTCAATCCCGATTACTTCAACCGGAAATACAAGGAACGCTACGGGCTGAGCTATCATCAGGACTGCATCCGCAGCCGCGTGCTCTATGCGGCACATCTGCTGATGCAGACTGCGCTGACAATCACGGAAACCGCTGAACACTGCGGCTATACCGAGAGCAAATATTTCATCCGGCAGTTCTCCTCCGTCACGGACTGTCCGCCGAAGGCATTTCGCACGATGATCGCCAAGCTGACGGGAACAGATACCGCATCCGGCGAGGATGCAGAGAAATCTATTTGATATCATCAAAATAAATTGCCGCAATCCGGTCTGTTTTGGCAGGATTGCGGCTTTTTAATCGCAATAATTGGTTGGCTCAAAAGTCGGTTTTGTGCACCGTTTTGCGATTTTGTGTATTGACATTCCCCGCAGAATACGGTATAATGTTATACAAAGGGCAAAAACAGACCCTTTCTATACTATTTTTAATATTCATAGGGGGAATATTACATGAGAACGATGCAGCCGTTCAAACGGGCATTGTCATCTGCACTGGCAGCGGCGATGCTCCTTTCCATGTCAGGTATGATGCCGACTGTATCTGCGGCAGGCGCCTGCACAATCAACACGAACAAAACCTATCAGAGCATCCGCGGCTTCGGCGGCATGAACCTGCCCGAATGGCAGGGCTATGATCTGACCGATGCACAGATTCAGACCTGCTTCGGCAACGGCGCCGGTCAGCTCGGACTTTCCGTCCTGCGTATCTATGTCAGCGACGACAGCAATTCGTGGTCGCGCGCGATTCCGGCGGCAAAGGGTGCGCAGAAGCTCGGCGCAACGGTCTTTGCAACGCCGTGGAATCCGCCTGCCGCAATCCGCAATACCGTCAACGGCGGCAATTCCGGCGGCAAGTATCAGCTCAAAAAGGACAAGTGGGCTGACTACGCAAAGCATCTCAACAACTTCGTCAAATACGTCGAGGGACAGGGCGTCAACCTGTATTCCGTTTCGATTCAGAATGAGCCGGACTACGCTGCCGACTGGACATACTGGTCTGCAAACGATCTGGCATCCTTCGCCGCACAGTACGGCGCTGCGGTCAAGGACGGCACAAAGGCAAAGCTGATGTCGCCGGAGAGCTTCCAGTACCGCAAGGATCTGTATAATCCGATCCTGAACAATGCACAGGCTAAGAACAACATCGACGTCTACGGCACGCATTTCTACGGCACACAGCGCAGTCAGATGGACTTCCCGTCGCTGGAAAACTCCGGCAAGGAAATCTGGATGACCGAGGTCTATGTCCCGAACTCCAATGCCAATTCCGCGAACAACTGGCCGGAGGCGATTCAGGTCGCCGAGAATATTCATAACGGTCTGGTCGTCGGCAATATGAGCGCCTATGTCTGGTGGTATATCCGCCGCAGCTACAGCCTCATCGGGCAGGATGATGGCAAGCCGACCAAGCGCGGCTACATGATGGCGCAGTATTCCAAGTGGGTGCGTCCGGGCGATGTCCGCATCGACGCGACCGAGCAGCCGAACACCAATATCCTCTGCTCCGCATTCAAGCACAGCGACAAGCAGATCACAATCGTTGCCGTCAACAAGGGCAGCGGCGAGGTCTCCCAGCAGTTCAATGTCAGCGGACGCAATATCTCCAATGTTGACCGCTACCGCACAACCGGCAGCGAAAATCTCGCAGAAACGAAGAATATCACATATCAGGGTTCTTCCTTCAGCGCACAGCTCCCCGGCAACAGCGTTTCGACCTTCGTCGTCACAATGGACAGCGACGGCGTTGCCGTACCGGAAAATCCGAATGAGCCGGTCGTCGTCGAGCCGGAAAAGCCCGATGCAAACGGCTACTACTTCCATGATACCTTTGAGGAGAATACCTGCGATTGGGAAGGCAGAGGCTCTGCCACTGCAACAAAGGGTTCCAAGGCATATCAGGGCAGCGGCGCGTTGAGCATCTCCGGCAGAGAAAAGGCTTGGAACGGCGCACAGAAAACCCTGAACTATGCAACATTTGAAGCGGGCAAGGAATACAGCTTCAGCGCAAATGTCTACAGCGAGACCGCGCAGAAGGTCATGCTCTCGCTCCAGTATACCGGCTCCGACGGTGAGACCAAGTACGATCACATCGCAGATGCCGAAACGCAGGGCGGCTATGTCCAGCTTGCAAACCCGAACTATAAGATTCCGGACGGCGCTTCCGGTCCGATTCTCTATATCGAGACCGAGGAAGGCACCGGCGATCTGTTCCTCGATGAGGTGATCGGCGCAGTTGCCGGTACGAAGATCGAAGGCGCAAAGGCACAGCCGAAGGCGGGCGATATCAATGAGGACGGCAAGGTCGATTCCGGCGATATCAGTCTGCTGGTCAAATATCTGGTAACCTCCTCCGGTCAGATCGGTGCGCGTGCCGATATGAACGGTGACAAGATCATCAGTGCGATTGACCTGACGCTGCTCAAGCGTCAGATGCAGACGCCGGCGCAGACCCAGCAGCAGAGCAGCAACAGCAACAACAATAATAATGCGCAGGACGTCAACCAGTCTCCGGATGCACAGAACAATAATAATAACAATAACCAGCAACAGCAGGTACAGCTCAAGCCCGGTCAGTGGGATTACAGCTCTGCCGATGTTTCATGGATCAACGGCAGAAAGACCGTTGCAATCAGCTTCGATGACGGTCCGGTCTCCGGCAATACCGCAAGCCGCATTCAGAATGCACTGACAAAGCAGGGCTTCCACGCAACTTTCTTCTACTGGGGCAACAAGATCAACTCCGGCAACGAAAATGAAATCCGCGAAGCAGAAAAACGCGGCTTTGAGGTTGCAAACCACACATGGACGCATCCCTATCTGACACAGAAGGATAATAATACAATCGCAAGCGAATACAATCAGACAAAGGATAAGCTCAACAGCATTCTCGGTGTCAACCGTGATTATCTTGTCCGTCCGCCGTATCTTGCAGTCAATGACAATGTCAAGAATATCATCCCGACGCCGCTGATTAACTGCGGCATTGACAGCGGCGACTGGAACGGCGCATCCGCACAGCAGATCATCAGCAAGATTCAGCAGGCTGCAAATAACGGCTCGCTGAACGGACAGGTTGTACTGATGCACGAAACCTACGATACCACGGCAACGGCTGTTGAGCAGCTCTGCCCGTGGCTTGCAGAGCACGGCTATGCGATCGTGACGGTTTCGGAGATGTTCAAGTACAACAATAAAGAAATGTTTAAAGGCAATGTTTATAACAAGTGCTTTTAATATTACCCCCTTTTCTTTCCGCCTCTGTTATGAAAATAACAGAGGTTTTCTCTTTGCGGGCGGGCGTGGAGCCCCCGCTGGCGGTTTGCTTCGCCTTTCTTTAGATGTGTTTGCGGAGGTATTCGTTGCACAGTCCAATCAGCCACCCGAAAAGGCGCAGCCCTTGCAGCGGTCACAGCTGTGCACTTGACAACGTATGAATGACGGCGGCGATACCATAACGCCTCACTCCTATCTATGTCTCGCCTCTCTTCTTCCTTGAAATAATTTCAAAATCATCCGCCGCAAGGCGGATACTTTCATTTCTAATTTCTCATTCCTCATTTCTCATTATTTTTTACGGTTGATAAAATCAGGAGAATGTGCTATAATAATGAAAAGCATATCCGCATGAGAAGGAGGTACCGCCGTGATCGACCTGAATCATCTCGAAAAATATACCGAAAACAACCGCATCGAAGCGAAAAAAGCGCTCGGCGGTCTGCCGCACAGCATCTGGGAAACCTATTCCGCTTTTGCCAATACGCTCGGCGGCATCATCCTGCTCGGCGTCGAGGAATATAATGATAAAACCCTGCATACGATTGATCTGCCAGAACCCGAAAGCCTGATCAAGGAATTCTGGGATGCGATCAATAACCCCAAAAAAGCCAGCGTCAATCTGCTGACCGGCAAGCATGTCCGGATCGAGGAGGTCAACGGCGATCATATTATCGTGATCGAAGTGCCGCGCGCGCAGCGGTATTATAAGCCCGTATATGTGGACGGCAATCCGGTTTCCGGCACATACCGCCGCAACGGCGAGGGCGATTATCACTGCACCGAGGAGGAAATGCGCGCGATGTACCGCGACGCAAGCGTCAAAACGCAGGATATGACCGTGCTGGAAAATATGGACAGCTCCGTCTTCTGCGCGGAGAGCATCCGCAGCTACCGGCAGCGCATGAAGCTCTCCCGCCCGAATCATGTCTGGGAGACACTCGACGACGATGAATTCCTGATGAAGCTCGGCGCGACCGGCATCGGCGAGGACGGCAAGGTACATCCGACCGCCGCAGGTCTGCTGATGTTCGGCTATGAGTATGAGATTCTGCGCGAGTATCCGAATTATTTTCTCGATTACCGCGAGGAATTTGATGATGTCCACCGCTGGACCGACCGCTTTCTCTCCTCTTCCGGCGACTGGAGCGGCAATGTGTTCGATTTCTATTTTCATGTGTACAATAAATTGCAGCTCGGTCTGAAAGTCCCCTTTGAAATGCAGGGCGGCTTCCGCGTGGACGATACGCCGGTGCATAAGGCGATCCGTGAGGCGCTCGCAAACTGTCTTGTCAATGCCGATTACTACGGGCGCAGAGGGCTCGTGATCGTCAAAAAGCGGCATAAGATCACGATGTCCAATCCCGGCGATTTCCGCGTCGAGCTTGCCGAGGCGCGTTCCGGCGGCATGTCCGATCCACGAAACGGCATCATGATGAAGATGTTTAACCTCATTGATATCGGTGAACGCGCCGGAAGCGGCATCCCGAGCATTCTGTATGTCTGGAAGCAGCAGGGCTGGGCTTCGCCGACGATCCGGCAGTCCTTCGATCCGAACCGCATCAAGCTGACGCTCCCGCTTTCCGACGGCAGTGACGATAACAAGGCGGCGGTCACGCAGATCGGTGACGATAAAGTGACGATAAACCGCGAGAGTGACGATAACGGTGACGATAACGGCGAAGAAGTGACGATAACCTCTGAAACACAAAAAGCAATGATCATCGACTATCTGACCGACCGCGCAGAAGGAACCGTCGCGGAGCTTTCGGTGCTGCTCGGCGTCAAATCGTCGCGCGTAAAGAAGCTGATCTATGAGCTGATCGCGGATAATATCGTTGTTGCAAAGGGCGCAAACCGCAACCGGACATACAAGCTGAAAGCATAAATATACAGATAAGATCAAATTCAAGTTTAACGTGGACATCGAAGTGAAGCTGACAGAGGAAGACATCGACGATATTATGTGTTCTGCACTTGAGGGCGGCATCGGGTACTGGTGCGACTGCGCAGAGGTCGTGGGCGGTAAGTATCTCGGTGAATACGCAAGCGAGCAGATTTCTCGCGGTGGATCACTGATGCTCCACCACGAGGACGGCGAGAACGAGCTGACAATCGACAATCTGCTGAATGGCATCAAGCGCGTGATCGTTGACGGACGGCTGACGGTCGAGGATGGCAGAATTGACTGCGGTGATGTGGATGCAGAGATCGCGGATATGATCGTGCAGTATGCAATCTTCAATGAACTGGTATTTGGATAATGAAAACGGAAAGCGCTTCTTATCGGGGCGCTTTCTCTTGACATGTATTGTTATTTATGATATAATGAAGATGCAATCGAAAGATTGTATTTCAGCGAGGAATGGCGCTGAATTATCGTGCGATGCATCCTATCGTATCTGTATAAGCTGCTGCGTTCTGCAGGACTGTGGATTTGCATGCTGCTGACCTGCATGCTGGTTGTTATGCCCGGTCTGCTTCGCCTTTTTTTCCGGATCTGTTCGGGACTTCCGGCATGTATTCCGCAGCAGGTGCATTGCTTTCGTCTGTGACGGGCGGTCTGCCCTGCATGATCTGCGCAATTTATGCCGCCGTGTTTTTCCATGACGATGAAAAATACGGTTTTATCAAAAATATCTTTCCGAAGCTCCCGCACAAAATGGAGCTTTTCACCGCACGGCTTGCGGTCGCGCTGTTGCTCCTGCTTGCCATGTATCTCGCCGGATTTCTAACAGCACTGCTCTTTACGGCGCTGCTGCACGGAACCATCGCGGGCGAAGCAGGCAGCATTCCGCTTTTACTGCTGAGCTTTCTGTCTTCCGCCACATTCCTCAGTCTGGTACTGACGCTGGAGCTTCATACACGGAGCAATGTGCTCCCGATCGTTCTGAGCGTGATTTCGATGTCCGGCATGATATCGCTTATGTGTACGCTGCTTTCTTTTCTGCTCAATCAGCTCCTGAAAACGGAGTCTGTTGCGCTCAATCAATATGTTGTATCCTGTCAGCTCCGGAATCTTTCGCCATTCACTATGGCGGATCGTCCCTCGATGTCGGTTACAGTCATTCTGGTTTCCGCAGTGTATCTGATCATATCCGATGCATGGAGCTATCTGCTGCTGTACCGCAGGGATATCCGCTGAAAAACCGCGTCTGTCAAAGCAATGAATTGCATCAGAAAAGGTGAACCACATGAACAAACGGAAACGCAACCTTATAGAATGTATCATCGTCAGCGGATTCTTATTGGTATTTGACGTTTACCTCATCATCCGCATGCTGAAAACCGACAACGGCTTCGACAGAACGGAGCCCCTGTATTATATCGCGATTGGCTTTTTGTTTTTGTTCATCGTCCTCATCATTGCTGCAATCAGAGAATTGAAGCAAATGTGATTTTCAGCTTTCACCATACAACAGACTGCTCAGCTCCCGCATGGGAACTGAGCAGTCTGTTTTTTTATTTTGCAGCCACGGTCACGGTGACTTCATTGGTATAAAGCGCTTTGGCTGCATTATACGTGCTCATGCGCGGCGCGTTCAGGACATGTGCGGCGACCTCGAGCAGCAGTGCAGATCAGCAGCCTGCGCAGGAAGAATCTGCTGAATCGCTTTTTCTTCGGCAGGTTGATTTTATTTGAGGATTGCTTTTTCATACCATCCCCTCCTTCTGTCATTCGGTCAGCTGATATCCTTTCGTGATGACTGTTCGTATTTGTTTGCCTGTATCGCCGAGCGCATGCCGCAGCTTTTTGATGTGATTATCTACAACACGGTCGGCACCGAAATAATCTGTACCCCAGACGCGGTCAAGCAGTTGATCGCGGGTCAGGACTTTCCCTTTGTTTTCCAGCAGACAGCGCAGCAGTTCATACCCCTTCGGGGCAAGCCCGACCGGATCGCCGTCCGCAGTCACAGCCATTGTGACGAGATCCATCCGGATTCCGCCGCAGCTCAGCTCGTGCTTACAGACAGTGCCCTTTGCACGCTTGAGCATCGTCTGTACCTTAGCAAACAGTGCCGCGAGCGAGAACGGCTTGACGATATAGTCATCGCAGCCGAGCGAATAGCCGTAGAGCACATCTTCCTCACGCGCACGAGCCGTAAGGAACAGAATCAGCACATCGCTGTGCGCGCGAATCTGACGGCAGAGCGTGAAGCCGTCGATATTCGGCATCATGACATCGAGAATCAGCAGATCAAAATGCTTTGCGCGAATCAGATCAAGCGCCTCTGCGCCGTCTGTGGCGGCTGTCAGGTGCAGAACATCTGCGCCCTTGTCGAGAAAGAAATCCGTCATGGCTTCACGGATCTGTTCATCGTCCTCTGCAAGCAAAATTTCAGGTATCATTGTCATCACCCCTTGAAGTATCTTCATTATAGCACGGACATGTATCCTTTTTATATCCCCCCGATACAAAAACACATGATTTGAAGTTATTTGTTCTATTATTTTACATTCTTTCTCATGCAGAATCATATCTTTGCAAGCCAAATAATCAGAGCCGCCCTTATCTGTTTCTATCCGGTTCGTCATAACGCTTGGAACGATTCTCTGCAACTGCCTGTACCAAATAATTTCCGCGCAGGATTTCCTCATACCGCTGCAAAACGACGGACACATCAATGCCATGCTCTGCATCAATTCTCGCAAAGGTACGGATGCAGTTATCAGCCTCTGCGAACCGCGCTTCCGCATCCTTCAGTTCTGCTTCAAGCGCAGTAAGCCGAATTCGGAACTGATCTGTCTTCTCCTGATATTCTGCAATGCGCTCTTGATCAGAAAAGCCAAGCGAATTATATTTTGCTTGGAGCTTTTCCAACTTGGAAATATCGTCATGATAATGCTCGACCATGTAGTCGATATTACGATTCTTAGTTCTCTCTTTCAGTTCCGCAATGCGCTCCGGAAGCCGGACATCAGATTCCCGTTCAGCAATCAGCTTCGCAGCTTTCTCTCGCTGCTGCAAAATCTCAGAATGCGTCCGGTGAATCGACCTGCAAATATGAAGGAGCTGACCGTAGGAACGGAAATCATCCATTTCTACATACCGCATTGCACGAAACGTGTTTTCAATCTGCGCAACATACCGGGCGGCTTCTGTATCGTCCCGGAATTTCTGTCCGCGGCTCTGACGATTTTCCTGTTCCTCAATAAGCGCCCACAGCTCAGTAGTGTCAAGCAAAGTCCGCACATGGTAATCGTCCTTCTTCAAAGAACGAATGACTTTCTTCATCCAATCGCTGCGCGGCTTCTTCGCATAAGTTCCGTCCGGGAACCGGCGCATGTAATAATCTTCGTTGATCTCCTGAACCTTGATCCTGCTGTAACGGTAATCCCGATAAATCGGCAGATCCTCGCCGGACTTCTCAGGAATGATTTTCTCCGACACTTTCACATCAAGCGCCTTCTGGATCCGCTGCTCAAGAACCTCGCGGCAGTATTCCCCGTTGTCTCCGATCTTATCCTCTCTGACCGCTTTATCAAAAGCCGGAGCTTTGAACGAAATATGCTGCATCCATGAGCCGTCCTGTCGCTTCGCACGAATCGTATAACCGAGCTGCCGCATTCGGTCAAGCAAATCCTCATATGAGGAACATCTTGGCAAAATATTTTCCATGTCCTCACGGACAATATCTGTCTGCCGGACTCTCTGCTCCTTGCGTTTCTGATACTTCTCCGTAAACTGATAAGCAGATGTTCCGCGTTCAAATCTTATGTCGGTATTTTCATAATAGCTCGTGCGGTTTCCTTGTCTCACCTTTGTCAGCTTCATTGTCCTGGTATGTTCCAAAACCGATAGACCATACTCCCTGCAAAGCGTATCAGTTCCTTCCCGAAGCTGCTGTGTTGTTCGATGACAGTTATTCCATTTCCGCCCATGTAAATTCCAAGCGCAGACTGCAAAATGAATGTGAATATTATCCGTATTCGTATGGACAGAAATAACCGTCGGGAATCCGTGAAAAACACTTTTCGCAATTCGTTCTCCGAATTCGAGAGCAGTCTCCTGTGAGCACTCATGTCCGGCAAAACTGATCCGTGCATGATAAGCTAAAGGTTCCTGCTGATCTTTCGATCTGGACTTACCGCTTGACGAATCCTTCCGATATTTCATTTCCAGCATTTGAAAAGTTTGATACGGATTACGAGAGTCACAACTCATGCAACTGCTGTGCGTAAAATAAGTGACTTGCATCTTCTTTCCGTTCTGCTCAACCTTATGCTGATATTGATTATTGATCTCTTTCTCTGACTCAACAATTTCAGTCTTATCCTTCATAATATAAGCAATCAGTCGATTGACAGTAGATCGTGCTGTATGGATTTCTGATACAGCCATTATTCAAGCACCAACTTCATGATGACATCGTGAAGATTCCAAACAAGATTTTTCACTTCTTCAATCTCTGCTTGCTGCGCATCATGTTCCTTGTTTACATAGCGCGCAATCTGATTCACATTGTTTCCGATTCGGTTCATCTCATACACGATCCTATCTGCTTCCTCGTCAGAAAAATTCGTTTTTCTTCCGGGAAATCCAAAGAGAATACAGTTGCGGATATACTCGGATTTTGTAATTCCAAGCTTCGCTATTTTCTGTTCCAACAATTCAGATTCTCTTTCCGAAATCCACACCTTGAGTTGAATCGGATTATTACGTTTGACCTTTTCCATAGCCGCCGCCTTTCTCGCCGCCTTCAAGGGTTTTAGGGGTGTCCCCTAACAAGCTGGATAGTGAGTTTCCACGAAAGTGGGTACTCACTATCCCTTGCTTGCTATGACACTTTTTTACTTCTTTTCTATTATACCACAGGAGTCAAATTTGTCAAGAGCAGGGACATTTTCCGGAAAACAAAATGCGGCATAAAATCACGTCAGCCGCTATTGCACCGGGCGTTCAAAAGCAATAAAAAGAGTGTTCCCTGCCGAAAATAGCATCCTGCATTTTTTGTTGGAATCATGCGTGCTTCACAAACAAAACGCGGCATAAAGCGGAATAATCAGCTTATTCTCAGCGGTGCCGAAATTCTTTGCGGAGAGCTTCACCGCATAGGCAGGCTGATAGTTTTTCATATAAACCTGAAGGCTTTTCGCCTTGGTATTATCCGCGCTCTTGACATCAATCGGGATCAGCTCCCCTGCGCACTGAATGACAAAATCAATCTCCGCGCCGCGGTCGGATTCCCAGTAATACGTCCGGTAGCCGTTCACCGTGAGCTGCACCTGCACGTAATTCTCGACCATGCCGCCCTTAAAATCGTTCAGCTCCTCCGTCATATAGAGGATATATCCGAACATAACAATGATTTCACGAGATGGCGCGTCCGGATATGCTTCTGCAGGAGCAAAAAGCACATCCAGACGCTGTTCAGGTGACTGATCGTTTTCATCTATTGAAGAATCTGGCCGAAGTTGTTGAGAGATACATCAAAAACAAATTTCCATCTCGTGTCGGAATTGAATCTCATACAGAATACTCTGAACAGATGAAAGCTCTTTATGATACTGCAAATCGCGCTCAAAGGATCAGATATGCCCATTCGAAACGAGAAGAAGGGCTTACTGTACAAGAAATAGCCTATCTTCTTCACGCAGGGGTCAGAACAGTTGAAGATTATCTTTCGATTCCGGAAGACCAAATCCCGGAAGA
>JAEEGL013891624.1_pt1 | contig 13935 bp, 12 predicted proteins | sample 9134231 | NCBI WGS metagenome assembly JAEEGL01 (sample SAMN16246548, study PRJNA631951) | gut metagenome | biome: gut microbiome; feature: rumen; material: fiber-attached | host: Bos | place: Iran: Karaj | collected 2018-10
AGGAAATGGCAGAAGTCACCAACCTGGAAGGCAGAACCGGAAGCCTGGCAGATGCACTGGTTGGCGCAGATATCTTTGTGGGCGTGTCCGCACCCGGCGTGGTGACCCAGGACATGGTCCGCTCCATGAACAAGGATTCCATCATCCTGGCTATGGCAAACCCCACTCCCGAGATCATGCCGGATGAGGCAAAGGCAGCCGGCGCCCGCATTGTGGGAACCGGAAGAAGCGACTTCCCCAACCAGATCAACAACGTGGTGGCATTCCCCGGAATCTTCCGCGGCGCACTGGAGGCTCGCGCGCCTCAGATCACCGAGGAGATGAAGCTGGCAGCCGCAGAGGCACTGGCAAATCTGGTTTCCGACGAGGAACTGAACGAAGAATTCATCATGCCCGAAGCATTCGATCCCCGCGTGGCGGATGCGGTTGCGGCAGCGATCAAGAAACTGGTGAAATAGAAAGAGACTTCCATGTTAGGCCCTGAGAATTTGACATTATGTAAACTGATTATCCTGTACATGCTGGGGAGAGTGGACTTCCTGATGACCACGGCCCAGATCAGCGACTTCATCCTGGGGGAAGAATATGCGGATTACCTGACCCTGACCCAGGCTCAGAGCGAGCTGATCGACAACGGCCTCATCAGCGTCAGCTCCAATCAGCAGGCCCATAACCGGACCCACCTGTACATCACGGCGGAGGGCCGCGACACTTTGCGGTTCTTCGGCAATCGCATCAGCGACACCATCAAGAACGAGATCGAGGACTACTTCCGTGAGAATGCCTTCGAGCTGAAGAACGAAGTGGCGGTGTTCGGGGATTATTACAAGGCTACCACCGGGGAGTACGAAGCCCATCTGGTGGTGCAGGACCGGGACATCCGGCTGATGGACCTCACCCTGTCCGTGCCCACGGAGGAGATCGCGGAGCACATCTGCGACACCTGGCAGGAGAAGAGCGAGGAAGTGTACCAGTATCTGAGCAGAGAACTCTTTTAATAAGGAGAATTTTATGAGAGTTGGAATCGGTTATGACGTCCATCGCCTGGTGGAAGGACGCGACCTGATCGTCGGAGGAGTGAAGATTCCTTATGAAAAGGGCCTCCTCGGACATTCCGATGCGGACGTGCTGCTGCACGCCATTTCCGATGCGCTGCTGGGAGCGGCTGCACTGGGAGACATCGGCAAGTTTTATCCGGACAACGATCCGGCATTTAAGGGAGCGGATTCGCTGAAGCTCCTGGAAGATGTGGGCAACAAGCTCTTCGCTGAGGGCTATGTCATCGAGAACATCGATGCCACCATCATCGCCCAGGCCCCCAAGATGCGCCCCCACATCGATACCATGCGTGAGAACATCGCGAAAGCCCTGGCGCTGGATGTGCGGCAGGTGAGCGTGAAGGCGACAACGGAGGAAGGACTGGGATTCACCGGCAGCGGAGAGGGCATCTCCAGCCAGGCCATCTGCAGCCTCAGCAGTCCCTTTGACCTGGTGGCAGTGGAGCCCGCAGCGGCCAGAACTTCCGCCGGCGGATGTGCGGCCTGTCCGGGATGCGCGGTAAAGAGACAAGGCGAAGAATAAAAAAGAAGGAAACGACCAATGAAGATTTTTAATACATTAACCCGCAAAAAAGAAGAATTCGTGCCCATCGAGCCCGGCAAAGTCCGGTTCTATGTCTGCGGCCCCACCGTTTACAACCTGATCCACATCGGAAACGCGCGGCCCATGATCGTCTTTGATACCGTGCGCCGCTACATGGAGTACAAGGGCTACGAAGTCAACTACGTCAGCAACTTTACGGACGTGGATGACAAGATCATCAAGAAGGCAAACGAAGAGGGAGTTGACAGCTCTGTCATTTCCGAGCGTTACATCGAGGAGTGCAAGAAGGATATGGCGGCCATGAACGTGCGCCCTGCCACCATCCATCCCCAGGCGACCCAGGAGATCCCGGGCATGCTGGATATGATCAGCACCCTCATTCAGAAGGGACACGCTTATCCCGTCAAGGACGGCACCGTGTACTTCCGCACCCGTTCCTTCGCCGAGTACGGCAAGCTGAGCCACAAGAACCTGGACGACCTCCGGGGCGGAAACCGGGAACTGAAGGTCACCGGCGAGGACCAGAAGGAAGACGCTCTGGACTTCGTGCTCTGGAAACCCAAGAAGGAAGGGGAGCCCTACTGGGAGAGCCCCTGGTGCAATGGCAGACCCGGCTGGCACATTGAGTGCTCCGTCATGAGCAAGCGTTATCTGGGCGAGCAGATCGACATCCACGCCGGCGGCGAGGATCTGATCTTCCCTCACCATGAGAACGAGATCGCCCAGTCCGAGGGCACTTCCGGCAAGGAATTTGCAAGATACTGGATGCACAACGGATTCCTGAATATCAACAACGAGAAGATGTCCAAGAGCAAGGGCAACTTCTTCACCGTTCGTGATATCGCAAAGCATTACGACCTGCAGGTGCTGCGCTTCTTTATGCTGGGCGCTCACTACCGCAGCCCCCTGAACTTCAGCGACGAGCTGATGGATTCCGCAAAGGCGGGACTGGACCGTATCGTCAACTGTGTGGACAATCTGAAGTTCCTGCTGCAGAATGCCCAGGGCGAGCTGACGGCAGAGGAGTCCGCAAAGCTGGAGGAGGCAAAGAAGTTCACGGCACAGTTTGAGGCTGCCATGGACGATGACTTTAACACCGCAGACGCAGTGACCGCCATCTTCGAGCTGGTGAAGTTCGCCAACAGCAATGCCAGCGGAGCCAGCAGCAAGGCCTTCCTGGAGGGACTGAAGGACCAGATCAAGCTGCTGAGCGATGTGTGCGGACTGATCGTGGACAAGCAGGCAGAGATGCTGGATGCTGACATTGAGGCAATGATCCAGGCAAGACAGGATGCCCGCAAGGCCAAGGATTTCGCAGAGGCTGACCGCATCCGCGGGGAACTGCTGGAGCGCGGAATTGTGCTGGAAGATACCAGGGAAGGCGTAAAGTGGCATAGGGCATAATCGTAGATTATGCCCTACCATTTGTGCTGACGCACAAAGTTGCATGAGGGAAAATCTTGCATGCGCAAGATTGTCCCTCGCAATTTGCGCAAGCGCAAATTTGCAGAGGGCGTGGTAAGTGAAGAATACTTTAGACGCAATCAGAGAACAATTCGGATGCGGGGAGCGGGATATCAGGACCTACTCCCCGCTTACTTTGGCTTATATCGGGGATGGGGTCTTCGAGATGATCATCCGCACCGTGGTCATCAGCCGGGCGGATCGGTCGGCCAAGCAGCTCCACCGCACCACCATCCAATACGTCAGCGCCGTGGCTCAGAGCAAGATCTACGATGTGCTGGCCGCCGGGGATAATGGCAGCGGCAGCGATCTCCTCAACGATGAGGAGCTGGCCTTCATGAAGCGGGGCCGCAACGCAGGACCCGCCGCCACCAGCCGGAATGCCACCGCCGCGGAGTACCGCAAGGCCACCGGACTGGAAGCCCTCATGGGCTACCTGTACCTGACGGGGCAAACCGAAAGAGCCGTGGAACTGGCAAGGATCGGCCTGGAAAAAGCCGGCCTGGAGATCTAGGAAGCAGGTAAACCGGAAAAAACCCGAATCCCCCGGGCGCTTACGTCCCGGAGGCAGATAGTTTGAAAAAGACGTAAGAAATCAGCGCTCTCGCGAGATGGTTACGTCTTTTGAGCAAGAATTGAAGAAAAAGACGTAAGGAATCCGCGACAGAGTCAAAAACCTACGTCTTTTGAGCAAGAATTGAAGAAAAAGACGTAAGGAATCCGCGACAGAGTTAAAACCCTACGTCTTTTTAACAAGAATTCAAGAAAAAGACGTAAGGAATCCGCGACGGAGCCAAAAACCTACGTCTTTTGGGCAAGAATTGAAGAAAAAGACGTAAGGAATCCGCACCGGTGCCAAACCCCTGCGTCTCACAAGCAAGAAATCAAGAATAAGACGTAAGGAAAGCAGGTAACAGTATGGCATACACAGAATTTACCATTGAAGGACGCAACGCAGTCATCGAGGCGCTTCGCTCCGGCAAGCCCATCGACAAGATCTTCATCCTGGACGGGTGCCAGGACGGCCCCATCCTGACCATCAAGCGGGAGGCCAAGAAGAGCAGCGCACTGATCAAATACGTGGCCAAAGAGCGGCTGGACCAGATGTCCGAGACCGGCAAGCACCAGGGCGTCATCGCCGTGGCGGCCGCATACGAATACGCCGAGGTGGAGGACATCCTGGCCAAAGCCAGAGAGAAGGGGGAGCCTCCCTTCATCTTCCTGCTGGACGGAATTGAGGATCCTCACAACCTGGGAGCCATCATCCGTACCGCAAACCTGGCGGGAGCCCATGGCGTCATCATCCCCAAGGACCGGGCAGTGGGCCTGACCGCAGTGGTGGCCAGAACCAGCGCCGGAGCCCTGAACTACACCCCCGTGGCCAAGGTCACCAACCTGTCCCGTACCATCGAGGACCTGAAGAAAGAGGGCATGTGGTTCGCCTGCGCCGATATGGACGGCACGAAGATGTATGACCTGAACCTCACCGGAGCCATCGGCCTGGTCATCGGCAACGAAGGGGAGGGCGTCAGCCGTCTGGTGAAGGAGAAGTGCGATATGGTGGCATCCATCCCCATGAAGGGCGACATCGACAGCCTGAATGCCAGCGTGGCAGCAGGCGTATTGGCATTTGAAGTGGTCAGACAGCGCCTGGCCAAGGGCTAAGACCAAATTTTGATCGGAGGATCAGGAATCATGCAAGAAGCCGTCGCAGCCAATACCGGCTCGAACATCGCAACCAATACCGCCGCCAAAACCGGAAGCAGAAACGCTACCATGGAGCTCCTTCGCATGGTCTCCATGCTGATGATCTGCATGCTCCATGCCCTGGGCAAGAGCAACCTGCTGCAGCCCATGACGGATCCCTACAGCGGCAATCTCTTTATGGCCTGGATCCTGGAGTCCCTGTCCATCTCCGCCGTCAACATCTTCATGCTGATCTCCGGCTACTTCCTGATCCGGGCAAAGTTCCGGATTTCCAGACTGGTGGAGCTGGTGCTACAGATCGTCTTCTACACCGCCGGCGCCGCAGTTGTCTGTGCCGCATTTGGGATCCTCAGCACAGAGGAGGTGGGTGTCTATTGGTACCTGAACTACTTCCTTCCCGTTCACATGGAAGTCTACTGGTTCATGTCGGCCTACATCTTGATCTACATGATCAGTCCCCTTTTGTCCGCCGGAATTCAGAACATTTCTCAAAAGCAGCTGGGCACCGTGATCCTGCTGCTGCTGACCTATGAATGCTTCTTCAAGAGCTTCCTGCCCTTCCGGACCTACACGGATACCAAGGGATATTCCTTCCTCTGGTGCCTGACGGTCTTCCTCATCGGAGCCTACTTCCGCACTTACGGATTCCCCAAGCCTCTGAAGGTTTCCACTTCCTGGCTCCTGTATTTCCTTTCCGCCGCAGCCATCTTCCTGGAGAGCTACGCCCTCCATTATGCAAACAACGTGATGGGACGACTCAAGGAGATCAGCGGCTTCAGTCTGGAATACAATAACGTTTTTGTCCTCCTGGCGGCCATCGGAATCTTTGCCGCCTTTGCTCAGATGAAGCCCATCACTGGTGGCGCCGCCAAGGTCATCTGCTTCCTGTCACCCATGACTCTGGGCGTCTACCTTTCCCATGAGAACATGACCATCCGGTATCGCTGGGTGAAGTGGGCCGGCCTCTCCGAATCCGGATGTGACCCCTGGTATCTCTTCCTGGGACGCCTGATCCTGGCAATCCTGGCGGTCTACGTCGCGGGCACTGCTATCGATTACCTGCGCCGCCTGCTCTTTTCCGGAGTTGCAAAGCTCTTCCGTAAGAAATAAACCCACATCGAGGTATCTATGAAAGCTGTCTCCATGGAATTCCTGAAACTGAAGCGAAATGAGATCTACGCCCTGGTGGCGGCCTTTGTCACGGGTTTTGTGGCCTATGGCTACCGGATGACCAACAATTTCCTGACCTACGATTCCCTCTGGAATCTCTACTCGGACCAGAACATGATCACCAGCGGGCGGCAGTTTCTGACCTACGCCTGCAAGATCAGTTCCGATTACAACCTGCCCTGGCTGAACGGGCTCCTGGCCCTTTTCTACCTGGCTGTGACGGCCATCCTGCTGATCCGTATCTTTGACATCAGGAGCAACCCGGCCTCCATGGCCCTGGCTGCCTTTTTGGTGTCCTTCCCCAGCGTCTCCGACACCTTCGCCTACATGTTCACCGTGGACGGCTATATGCTGGCGGTGCTGCTGGCAACCCTGGCGGTCTATCTGGCTCAGCGGTACAAGCCCGGCTTTCTGCCGGCAGCCGTGCTTTTGTGTTTGTCCATCGGCATCTATCAGGCCTATCTGCCCTATGCCGTTGTCCTCTTTATGATGCTGTTGATCCTGGATCTGGTCTACGAAGAAGACCTGAAGGCCATTTTCCGCAATCTGGCCCGGTATGTGGGCGCCAGCGTCCTGGGTTACCTTCTCTATGTTCTGACCTTAAAACTCATGATGGCCCTGCAGGGGGCAGAACTGTCCGGATACCAGGGAAGCGACAAGGTCTTCCTGGCGGGCGGGTTCGATCTGATCGAGGGTCTTAAGACCGCCTACACTTCCTTCAAGGAATTCGCCCTCTATGCCAACGTTCTCACCACCACAGAGCCCATGAAGCTGGCCCTGGTGGGTGTGGTTCTCATCAGCGGAGTGGAACTGGTTCTCCTTTTCCTCCGCCAAAACCGCCACAAGAGCCCGGTTCGGATCCTGATGCTTCTGGTCATCGCTGTAGCCATCCCACCCTGCGCGACCCTTATCGCCGTCCTGTCTCCGGACACCTACATTCACCTGCTGACCCGCATGTCCTGGGTGGCTTTCTTTGTCCTGGCGGTGGCTTTGGGAGAGCGGACCATCGGACAGAAACCCTGGGAGGGCTGGGTCCGAAATGCCGGCTACATCCTGCTTTTCGTCATGGTCTTCCAGTTCTGCATCGTTTCCAATATCATCGGCTTCAACATGCAGGAGCGGTATGAGAAGACCTATGCCATCAGCCTCCGTATGGTCAGTCTGCTGGAGAGCCAGCCGGACTTTGATTACAGCCAGCCCGTGGCCATCCTGGGAGGTTATCCGGCCCAGTCCGTCTTCCCCTCCACGGATATCACCAAAGAGGACCTGATCGGCTACTTTGGCGTGGACGGAGATTACAGCGCAAATTCCGCAATGAAATACGCCGAGTTCATGAAACATTACCTCGGCGTAACCATCATTACCATCCCCGAACCGGAGCAGATCGCTCTCACCGAGACTCAGGAGTACTCGGAGATGAGCTACTTCCCCAATAAGGGTTGCCTCCGCAAGATCGGAGATGTGTGGGTGATCAAATTGAATGGCTGATGCGGATCACTCCGCACTCAGCACCGTAAAGAGATCGTTTTGGAAAATGACATGATACTCATGCTCCCGCAGAAATGTGGCGAGCATGAGTTCTTTTTTTGAATCAAATTCGTCATCGGCCTTGGTCAGCAGGTCTCCGCAGGAAGTCTGATAAAGGAAGAGAGGGGTGTGATCCAGGGCGGCCAGTTCTGCCTCCAGATCATCGCTGGGATAGGAGGCCAGGGAGGGCCAGATGTGGGAGATGGCATTGTCCAGAGAAAAGGCGTAAGAAGCCATGGGGACGGCGCCGTAGAAGATGGCATTCCGGTCCGGATCCGGCTCCAAACTCTGTAAAAACTCCGTGGTCTCCGCAATCTGTGCCTTCCGCTCCGGGGAAGTCTTCATCTCTGCCAGGACGGCATTCTCACTCTTTGAAAAAGCCACATAGGTATCCGAGATGTCCCGGAAACGAACTTGTATCGGAAGGGGGTTCCCTGGAAGGCCAGGGCCAGAGTCAGCATGGCGACGGTGGCCAGGAAGGGCGCATTCGACAGGGCAAAGTTCTCCCGGTCTACCAGGAGTCCAAAGGCCACGGGTAGGAAGAGGAACATACAGCAGATGACGGAATAGACCCCGTTGTTGGAACCGATGGGAACCACCAGCACATAGAGGAGGACCAGGAAGGCCAGGCCGCGCTTCTCGGGATCCGCCTTCCGGTTCAGACAGGCCACCCCACCGATGAGGCAGGAAAAGAGGATCATCAGTACCGACAGGGAGTAGATGGCCGGATAGTTCGTGTAATCAAAGCTGATGCTGCCCCAGTAGCGCATGATACGCAAAATGAAGAGGACGAAGAGGGCAGCGGCCGCCACGGTGGCAACCTTCAGAGCCTTGCGATCAGTCAGCCGATAGGCAAAGACCATGAGCAGGGCGAAGACCAACAGGGGGACGAAATACTTGATGTCCCAGCGATAGCCCTCCGCGATGGTCCGCAGCATGCTGAGGGGAGAATAGGAGGTGGCTTCCTCCGTCATGGAGAAAAGGCCTCGGATCATGGCCACATAGGAACCCACGCCAAAGCACAGGTCCACCAGCAACACCCCGGCACCCAAGGTCAGCAGAAAAGCAAAGCCATAAGCCAGCACTTCCTTCAGGCGGTTCCGCCTGCGGATCAGCCAGTCGAAGAGGATGACAGCCCCCAGGGAGACTTCCACAATATTGGGAAAGCGGACAAAGACATTGACGGAGATGAGAGCCCCGGCCAGAGCTGACAATTTCAGAGAATCTTTCAGGGAATCCCGGGACAGGCCCCGGATCAGGACCAGACCTGCCAGGAAGAAGAGAATATAGGACAGGTATTGGTAGAGGACCACCACGGGGGACCAGGTGAGGAGGAGCCCAACCGCCACCCCGGCGAAGACAAGTTCATAGCGGAAGTACTTCGACAGAGTCCGGAAGAAATACAGGGCGAAGCCGCAGATGATGGCGGCGCAGTAGATCTTCATCCCCAGCATGGTGTGACCGAAGGGCAGGAAGGTCAGGACCTTGCCCAGGGCCATGGTCAGGACGGTGGAGATCATCCAGGTGTGGTTGACATGGGGGAAGTGCTCGTAATTGGCCAGGTTGTAACCGGTGTCCGTAAGGTTGACACCCTTGTTGATATTGCAGAAGGCGATGAGAACGATGACCAGTGCCATGACCGCCTTGATGATGTTTTCCCGTGTGAGATGCTTAGCCAAGCCGGGGTACCTCCGATGGATTCTTTGAGAGATCTGCTCCGCAGAAAGGCGGGCAGGACCTGAAAATCATTGTATCACGGAATGCACGGGAGATGGTATAATGAACCTACATCACAGAAAGCGAACGTTCATTATGGAAACATCCAAGTACGAAGCATTTTCCGATGAAGAGCTCATCGGCCTCCTGCGGGAGGGCGACGCGGCCGTCATGGATTATCTTATGGACAAGTACAAAAATATGGTGCGTGCCAAGGCTCAGACCATGTTCCTGCTGGGGGGCGATACGGAAGACCTGATCCAGGAGGGCATGATCGGCCTCTTCCGGGCGGTGCAGGATTACGACTTCGGCCGGGATGCCAGCTTCCGGACCTTTGCGGAGCTGTGCGTCACCCGGAAGATGTACAACGCCATCGAGCGCTTCAAGGGGCAGAAGCACATGCCCCTCAACAACTATGTCTCCACCTCCGGAGAGGAGGGGACCGACGAGGGTGAGGTCATGGCCGGCCAGCTGGCAAGAGGAGACTTCGACCCGGAGGAACTTCTCATTAAGAGAGAGAACCTGGAGCAGCTGCAGAAGGTGATGGCGGAGACTTTGAGCGATTTTGAACTCCGGGCATTCGAACTCCATCTCACCGGAGCCGGCAGCGGGGAAGTGGCCAAAATCCTCGGAAAAAGCCCCAAAGCAACGGACAATGCCATCCAGCGAGCCCGCCATAAAATGCAAAATATGAATCTCGAAAAAATCTTTTCAAAAAAGAGTTGACAGTTCGAAACCAATTTGGTATAGTACAAAAGTCGCCGCGGTGAGCGGTACACAAGCTGATGTGGCTCAGTCGGTAGAGCGTCGCCTTGGTAAGGCGGAGGTCACGGGTCCGATTCCCGTCATCAGCTTTTTTTCATGCAAATGAAACAGCCCAACCCAATGGAAGCCACCTTTGAGAAGAAGGTGGTTTTTTCATGCCCAAAAGAATTGGGATTACAAGAGACTCTACGTACCCTTGATCTGCAAGACTACATAATATCAGCCAGGATCCATCGGTCAACCCCAATGCCGCTACGCGGTGCGCTTCGCGCAGGGGTGACCGGTGGCCTCGTTGCTGTTTGGAAAACCTGATTTTTGCGATGGCTAAGGCGAGTGACGGTTGCCATTTTGAGCCTTAATTGAAGAATGGCAACGCTTTTTCGCTGAAAATGGGCCAAAGTGCAGTTATGTAAACCAAAGCGTTGCCAAAACACGCTCTATTTCCAATTTGGCAACTAGTGGGAGAGCAGGACTAGTTGCCAAACCCGGCAAACAGGGGAGAATGGCAACACTCTAACGCGGAACAGGTGACTCGAGAGGGGAACAAGCTCGAATAGACACGCTGGGGAGCGGAGAGCCGGCGGGGGCGTGTCGCGGGGGCGGCGGGTACGCCGCACCGGCAAACCCTATCGCATCAAACTTAATTCCGCCTAAAAATCCGTCCGCAGGGGGCGGATTTTTGGTGAGGGGTGAATTTGACAGAGGGCCGGATTTATGGGAAAATTGGAGAAGGTATGCGGGGAGGGGGAAATTATGTACAAGGCTTGTAAATCCGTAATCGATCGTGTGCTGGCGGGCATCGCAATTTTGGTGCTGGCACCGCTGCTTGCCTTCCTGGCGGTCTGGGTCAAAGTATCCAGCCCGGGTCCGGTCTTCTTCCGACAGAAGCGAGTGGGAATGGGCAAGACACACTTTGAGATTCTCAAGTTCCGCACCATGCGGATTGACACACCGGCGGACGTGCCGACGCACCTGCTGGAGGATCCGGAACAGTACATCACCTCCGCGGGAAAGTTCCTGCGTAAGACCAGCCTGGACGAGCTGCCTCAGCTCTTCAACATCCTGAAGGGGGAGATGGCCATCGTAGGCCCCAGACCGGCCCTGTGGAACCAGTACGACCTGATCGCAGAGCGGGACAAGTACGGGGCCAATGACATCCTGCCGGGACTGACGGGCTGGGCCAAGATCAACGGCCGGGATGAGATGGAGATCCCCAAGAAAGCCAAATATGACGGCTACTACGCCAGACACATGAGCCCCATCCTGGATATCGTGTGCATTGTGGGAACAGTCGTTGCAGTAATCGAACAGCGCGGTGTCGTAGAAGGCGGCACAGGAGCGCTGCACAAATAGAAAGCGAGAAAAACCATGTTAAACGGAAAATCCATCCTGGTAACCGGCGGTACCGGTTCCTTCGGCAAGGCATTCTGCCGCTACGTACTGACCAATTACGATCCCAAGAAGATCATCATCTACTCCCGGGACGAGTTCAAGCAGTTCCTCATGCAGAACGACTTCCGCGCCGAGTTCGGCGAGAAGGCAAACAAGCTCCGCTTCTTCATCGGCGATGTCCGTGACGAAGCCAGACTGGAGCGGGCACTGGAGAACGTGGACTACGTCATCCATGCCGCAGCCCTGAAGCAGGTACCTGCCTGCGAGTACAACCCCGCCGAGGCCATCAAGACCAACATCAACGGCGCACAGAACGTCATCGACGCCTGCCTGAACTGCGGCGTGAAGCGTGTGGTGGCACTGTCCACCGATAAGGCTGTGAACCCCGTGAACCTCTACGGCGGCACCAAGCTGGTGAGCGACAAGCTCTTCATCGCTGCTAACGCATATGCGGGAGACAAGGACATCTGCTTCTCCATCGTCCGCTACGGAAACGTGGCCGGCAGCCGGGGCAGCGTCATTCCCTTCTTCCAGAACATCATCGACAACGGTGGCAAGGAGCTGCCCATCACCGATTACCGCATGACCCGTTTCTGGATCAGCCTCCAGCAGGGTGTGGAACTGGTGATCAAGGCCCTCAGCGAATCCAAGGGCGGCGAGACCTTCATCTCCAAGATCCCCAGCTTCAAGATCACCGACCTGGCACAGGCCATGATGCCGGGATGCGAGATGCCCGAAGTCGGCATCCGCGAGGGCGAGAAGCTCCACGAGATCATGGTGACCGTGGAGGACGCGCCCTTCACTTACGAATACGAAAAGCACTTTGTGGTCTATCCCCAGATGACCTTCTCCGAGAAGCGCAGAGCAACCCCCACCGGGAAGAAAGTTCCCGAAGGTTTCTCCTACAGCTCCGGAAACAACAACTGGTGGCTTACTGTTGACGAAATCCAAAAACTTCTGAAGGAAATGTAAGATCATGAAGCGTGTCCTGATCACGGGCAAGAACAGTTACATCGGCACCGCCTTCGCTGACTGGGCGAAGGCCCATGCCGGCGAATTAAAAGAAGAGATCCAAGTTGATTTCATCAGCCTTCGCGACGATAAGTGGCAGGAGGCTGATTTTGGCGTCTACGACAGCATTCTCCATGTGGCGGGCATCGCCCATGTGGACATCCGTAAGGTGACGGAGAGCCAGAAGAAACAGTACTTCAAAGTCAACCGGGACCTGACCCTCCGGGTGGCCAAGAAGGCCCAGGAAGAGGGAACCGGCCAGTTCATCTTCCTCTCCAGCATCATCGTCTACGGCGACTCTGCCCCCATGGGCAAGCGCCGGATCATCAAGGCGGACACGGTACCGGAACCCACCAACTTCTACGGGGAGAGCAAACTCCTTGCGGAGCAGGGACTGCAGGAGATGAACTTCGAGGCCAAGACGGCCTACGCCGGCAGCGGCTTCGCAAAGCCTGCCATGCGCCTCTGCATCCTCAGACCCCCCATGGTCTACGGCCCCAATTGCAAGGGCAATTACAGACTGCTGCAGAAGATGGCAAAGCACGTCCCCTTCTTCCCGGATGTGATCAACGAGCGCAGCGTCATCCGCATCGATAACCTGTGCCGGTTCATCAGCCTGATGATCCTGAACAATGAGGAGGGAACCTTCTTCCCTCAGGACAGACTTTATGCCTGCACCAGCCAGATCGTGCGTCAGCTGGGAGCCGAGTACGGACGGGATATTCCCCTGACCAAGGTCTTCTTCCCTCAGGTCCTCCGGATTCTATCCGGTAAGGGACGGCTGGGAGCCACCATCGACAAGGCCTTCGGCAACCTGGCTTACGACAAGGAGATGAGCCGCTACAAGGAGGATTACCACGAGGTCAGCGAGGCCACGAAGATCGCGGCCCGGACCCCCATCCCCAGCGTCAGCGTGGTCACTGTGGTGCGGAACGGGGAAGACCTCATCGGACGGACCATTGAAAGCATCCTGGCTCAGGCCAGAGTTCCGGCGGAATACATCATCATCGACGGGGCCAGCACCGACGGCACCCTGGAGAAAGCGGAAAGCTACCGGGCAAAGCTCTTCAGCAGAGGAGTGGAGCTGCGGATCGTCAGTGAGCCGGATGAGGGCATTTACGATGCCATGAACAAGGGCATCGCCATGGCAAAGGGTGATATCATCGGAATCCTCAATGCCGGGGATACCTACGAGCCCGGCACGGTACGCCTGACGGCGGAGACCTTCCGCAAGCGGGGCTGCGATGTGACCTTCGGAAACATCCGGATTGTCAGACCCAACGGGAATGAGTTTGTTAAGAACGCCAGACTCCGCCACTTCCAGACTTCCAGAGACTGGAACCATCCCACCATGTTCGTCCGGGCAGAGCTCCTGAAGGAGAACCCCTTCCCCTGCAAGGGCGTCCACGACGACTACGGACTGTATCTGAAACTGCGGAAGCAGGGGGCCAAGATCGTCACCATCCGCAAGACCCTGGCCACCTTCTATATGGGTGGCGTCAGCAACAAACGCGGCCTCCGGGCGGCCTTCGGCCGGATCCGGGACCGGTACAAATATTGCTACCGCGAGAACGGGTACTC